>JGI24159J19872_10003590_pt1 | contig 19409 bp, 15 predicted proteins | sample Ectturendosymbi4_FD_19872 | JGI IMG/M metagenome (IMG submission 19872) | reverse complement strand
TCACCCTCTGCCATTGGTGCAACCAACTTCTACAGTTAGTTGATTTTTGTTAGCTGATTTATTTCTAGCTTAGCATGAGTAAATAAGTCAATAATTTTTTTTTGTTTGCAGTTATAATTACATCTCTGAAACAATTGTCAATTATAATTCAATTTCTTGGCACAGTGTTCAATCAAACTACATTTACAATTAGGCAGTGGTTACAGAACCACCCATGGATTTTTAAATTAGAAACCTTATTCAACCACCTCCTGCAACATGACAGTAACACATGAGGAGAATGCAGTAGGCTTGGTAAAAACATAGTAAACACAAAAGGTAAACCTAAAATGTAACCGTACCCCTAACCTAATGCTCAGTTAATGCAAGGTAACACTAAGGTAACGCCAACCTAACACTAACCCTGAAAGCAGAAGTTTGGAAAGTTTTGAAAAAAGTGAAGAAAAACTAGTCCCACGAATAGACACATGCAAGCACTTACAGCAACCGTAATTGCTATAACTCATTATGAAAAAATTACCATTAAATTAGAACAACTTATTAAATTATAACTAATTATGTTCAAGTATAATTGACTCCATCACTCGATTAGCATATTTTTGTTTCAGTTGCATTAACCTAGTTTGATTTACCTGTGCTGATGAAGTTGTATTTACCTGGGTTCCTAACATTTTAAGTTTAAGTAATGTGTTCTTTCAATTCTAGGGGTAATTGCGCATTAAGAGGATACTAGAAATATTAAAATTTTTATAAAATGGGAGATGCTAAAGGTGGCATTTGGAGAGATTTCATTGCAGGTGGAGTTGGAGGCATGTGTCTTGTTGCAAGTGGGCATCCCTTAGATACCATCAAAGTAAGTTCTATATTTTACATTTTTGTGTGAAATCCATTTTGTGTTGCTGTTGATATCAAATGCAAAATGTTACAAAAATTATAATGGCCAAGTATATATTCGTTTCTATCTGTGTTCCACACATAAAACTGCCAGCTACATGAATTCACGTTGTTTAAGTGCAGTATTTGCTAACAAGCTCCCAAGTGCCTTCGTTCACGGGTAAATGACTTTACGTAAATAGACTCTTCTAGTCCGTGCCATACAATTGGTGGTTTTTAAAGATAAGTTGATTTTTTGTTGATGGGTTGCCAGTCACAAGTGATCTTCATCACACATTTGTCAGTTACAGTGCAGTTCTGCTTTGTTTGTTAGGACTGTCTCCCTTTTTACTTTTAACGCACAATGACAGCATTCATTGGTATTGATTGTTCCCTTTGGGATTGACGTTGTGATGAATACAAAACTGTTCACCCTGATTNTTATTGAAGGAAACCATTGCAGACACAAACACTAAGGTTACATCCATCNAGCTAAATGCAGGGTCATCCAAAAAGATGTATTNATTTTTGATAAAGTAGCATTTTGTATTGAAAGGAATACTGTGCACTCATTTTATAGGCCTGTCTTACAGACATGTAAGTTGTGTGGGCTGTATAATAACTGTTTCCCTCATGCATGACCATTTTGTGAGCCTAGATCAATAGTTTATAATGCTCGTGATCCAAGCTGCTTGGTGCTGAATCATTGTGGCTACTCACACATTGAAGTTTGTAATGTCCCTATCTGGCGTCTCATGTGGAAGTCTCCTGATTTCTGTTGAAATGTTATTCTTGAGCACATGAATAGTTTCAGGATTGTTAGCATAGATCCTGTCTTTTAGGTATCCCAACAGAAAGAAAATAATTCAAAGGGTTAGGTCTGGAAAATGTACAGGCCAAGAGGGTGGTCCCTATATGACAGGAGATGAGCGTTTCCTGAGGGAAGTAATGATGAAGATATTCAAGTGAAGTATTGGAGCAATGCAGTGTTGCTCCTTCCTGCCAACAAATCACAGTATCCACGTCCACTCCTCGCTTCTGCCTCAATGCTGGGATGAATTTTACTCTCATTAGTTCAGTGTTTTGCTCTGTGTTCGCAAGTACCAGACACCATCACCATTATGACCCATCATGCACCAAACCATCACTTTCTCCACACTAAGTGTGTGTGATACTGATGCTTGCGAAGCTGAGCCTGAACACAAAAGTGCATATTCTGTTCGTTCATATGACCATCAAGGTGGAAATTTGCATTGTCATCGAAAAAAAGTTTAAGTCCAAGAAATCAGGATGGTTTTTGCTTTACTCACTGATGGTTTGCCCAAACGCACATCTCTCAGCTTGCATCAGTCTGAAGTTGTCAAATTTGTATCTTGTACAGAAACAGGTGAAGATCCTGGTGCATTATTCGCATACTTGAACACCTTGAAAGATCTGTCTCAAACATCTCATAGATTTCCTTGGAGACTGCTCCGAACATCGTCTCACAGTCAGATGTGATTTTCTGTCCTGAATGACTGTGACCAGCCAGTGTGACCTTTAACGTTATCCTGTAAATTTTCCGTATCCCTGAATTTGTCCAGGAGGCACTTTATTGTGAGGCTGGTTGGAGCATTTCTGCCTGGAAATTCCCTCCAAAATTGTACTTGAGTTTGGACAACTGATTTCATCACAAAATAATCCTCTATAATCATTATCCTACGGAAAATCTATCTGCTTGATCCTTTGAAGCTGGTAAATAAAACTTTGGAAATCTAGCTACGATTTACTGGAAAACAGAAGCCTGGGTTAATTTGATGTGAAATGGTTGCAATAATCAAATGGGTACATCCTTTTGTACCACCCAGTACTCAGTGAGTTATATATTAAGACGAATAGACTGACATTATTTTGAATTATTTTTGCCCATACTCAGAAAACACTTTTGCACAAAACTTGGCTTGATCGTACCTCATCATCAACAGTTATGCTAAATCCATCTTGCAAAATTTCATCTTGTTTCATTCACGTGCGAGCATTTCCAATTGTGCACTTACTTGAATTATAATTTTTTTAAATGGGATGTCAGTGCTATTACTTACAGTTATTTTTCGAAGTGTAGAATAAAAGCTTTGTGATGGTGCATGGCTCCATTGTTAAACTATTGCCGTCTTTTCAGGTAAGATTGCAGACAATGCCAGCCCCTGCTCCAGGTCAGTCACCATTGTTTTCAGGAACATGGGATTGTTTCGTGAAAACCGTTCGTCATGAGGTATTCTTTGTTACTGCATTCTTACGGTTTTAAATTTTGTTTGATGAAACTAACCATTGTGTAACAACTTTCTTGAAAAGGGCGTTCGTGGTTTATACAAAGGAATGGCAGCCCCCCTGACAGGTGTTGCGCCTATTTTTGCTCTAAGTTTTTTTGGTTTTGGTCTTGGAAAGAATTTGGTCATGCAAGCAAAGAACAAAAAGCCGGATGAAAAGCTAACGTAAGTGTCCAACAAAATGTTGTGTGATCAACTACTATGAATTGAAATTGTTTTTTTCCGGTGCCTAAGTGTTTTTTCTGAAGAGCCGACAAAAGTCTGCTTGCTATGTAACTGCATGTTGCGTATTCTGGCGCTAAATGATGTCAGGTTGTGACTTGTGACTCTGTTTTAAGCTGATATTTTTGACTTTCGCTTTGCTCGTACTTGCACTCACGTAGAAATAATACAAATGCGCAGGCCCATAACCAGCTTGGGACTCTAGGGGGAGCGAAGAGTTTTCTGAGAGAGGCCTAAATTTTTTAAACTATCTCCAATAGTTTTAAGCTAAGTCCAATACATTTTTCCAGGGGGGGGGCAAAAAAATTTTAGGGGTGCGCAAACCCCCATAACCAGCGTTGACCATCTTCAATGGCATGGATATTGGTAAAAAAGTAACAGTATCATTAATCCAGCGTGTCATGTTATTTCCGTTAGTTAACTTTAAACCAGACATGTGTTTGCGTTGCATGTCGAAAAACAGAAAATTTGTTTTCTTTCTCATCGACTTTTTCTCATCATACCTCTGCGATGTGACTTGGGTGCATTGTAAATAGAAGTTGATCGCCAATCACAAACGATCAACGCTTTTCATGTGTAACAGCTTCTGAGGTAGTTTGCACAGCAGTCAGTGATATCTGCCAAGGTCGTTTACTACGGACCAGGTCAAACTGCTGGTACCTATGCATCACATAAAACCAGCTTTCTATTGAAAGTCGTAACTGCTCTTTTTGGTATGCTTTTACAATTTTGCTTGTGCAGAACAACTTATTAATTTATTTCTTTGTCCAAGACACTTCTTTGTCCAGTGCACAGTTAAGAAGCTCCCAATTGCAGGCTGGGGTTTGTTTTGTAGGTACGGTGAACTTTTGCTAGCTGGCGGGTTTTCCGGGATTCTTACGACCGTTATTATGGCGCCTGGAGAGAGAATCAAATGCTTGCTGCAGATTCAGCAGAATGCGGCTGAAAAGAAGTACAACGGCCCAGTCGACTGCGCCAAAAAACTGTACAGACAAGGGGGAATTCGAAGCATTTACCGAGGGACGATACTGACTTTGTGCAGAGGTACTTGGTGTATTATATCGTTGGAGGTAACCCGCATCTAGGAACGTCTAAATGATCTTTGCTTTGCGCAGATATTCCTGCAAGTGGAATGTATTTCGCTACGTACGAAGCCCTGAAGAAGTATTTGACGCCTGAAGGGGAAGAGTGAGTTGGTTTTTCTACGACTCGTTTTCTAATAGTAATACTTGACTCGTGTGTCGGTCCTTGTTAACTGGTAACAGCACTGAGTTAAGATCGTGCTTACCGTAATTAATAACATTTCTAATTAAAAGTATCTAAAATCGTTTTTATATTGTACTTAGGACAGATTATTTAACAACTTCGGACGTGCTTACACTCGAACGTGTGGTTGTGTAAGGAAATACCTGCAGCAGTAGTTGTGCTTAGGTCATTTTTGTGTAATGACAGTCACAACACGTTTACTATGCATTGTAGTAAACGTTGCTTACACGCTGAAATGGCCTCGAATGAGTTTTTCATTGTTTGCTTGATGCGTGCTCGTTTCTGCTACACATAGTGAGAACACTGCTGATAACAAACTTCACGATGTTTTTGCAACCTTCAACTTGCGCAAAACACCTGTTGAATGGGTAGAAACTTGTTGCGATTGAAGCCTCTGGATTTTCATCACGCAAGCATGCTTTGCAAAAAGTGTTTTAACACGATGGCTGTTCAGTTATACTAAACAATACCTAGAGCGAACTATCACCAAGTAGAAAATTGTTTCCAGAACCGATTAAGAATGAAACTGAACTTTAAAGATTATTATAAATATTTCGCACGAAGAGTTCACCGTGCTGCAAAGAACCTCGTCCTGCTTCACTTCTGCGGAAGTACCGTAGCAGTTAGAGCCGATACAGGCACCCACCGCACAATAATATCCATTTGTCAAAGGCACCATGTCATATCGGTAGACCAAGAATGGACAACTCTTGCCCATGTGAACTTGCATTAATTGCTGGTTGATCATGAACATGTCGTGAAAGGAAAATGGCTGGTATCAGAGTTCAGAAGGCAGCACTGCCTATTTGTGATGTGGCAGTGGCTTGGCCAGGGCTTGTGTACGTATGTAGTTCTATCCGTTTGTACCTTGCGGTAAACGCATGATCGTGAATTAGTTGCTGAAAAAATTTATATGCAAAAATATTGAATGAGATGTGCTGTTGCTTCATTATCTTGTTCCACTTGTTACGTATTTCAGTTTTGGCAAATTGCTTTGCTACTGATTTGTTCAACAAGTGTTCAATTCTTCCACATACTTCATAGACACAGCTTTGAAAGGTTGTAACAGTTGTCCTTGTGGCGAATGCGTACGAGCAGTTTGAAAGAATTCTTCGATATAATTTCGACATTCCATTGAGCAATGAGAAACTGTATGTGCAGGACTACGTTTGTGTACCAGTGATGGAGTCTCGAGACTCATTTTTGCCAGTCTCGGTCTCGAAGGCTACAGGTCTCGGTCACAGCCTATTTATTGTCTCGAGACTTTGAATATCGCAAAGAAATGGCTTAGTAAAACTTCTAATTCAACGAGTTTTTTTTGTTGTGTTTGCAAGTACTAAACAACCAAAACAGGTTGGAAAAATACCAGAAATTCGAAAAAATTTCAACTTGGAAGTGACGACGACATTTTTTTGAAATACTTTGGCAATACTCACAAATTTTGAAGTCTTGGTCTCGGAATTGTTGATGAAGTCTCGGTCTCGAAGTTTTAACCAGATCTAGGCCTCGAAGGTTACGGTCTCGAGTACATCACTGCCCACTAGTGTGTACGCACCGGAATTTCCGATGCACTATCGCAAACTCGTTGCTAAAAAAATTGATACGTTGACGAGTTGCTTACGTTTTATTGTTGTTTCGTTGTCTTGTCCCAAATGCTATATGCTTCATTTTTTGCAGTCCAGGAAAGTTGAGCGTTGGAAAAGTATTGTTCGCCGGTGGAATGGCTGGTATTTTCAACTGGCTTGTGGCCATTCCTCCTGACGTTTTAAAGTCCCGATTTCAAACAGGTCGGTGTTTTTCGAATTAACTGAAACGTTTTCTCGCTATTTATGGCGACTGATTTTTTTGTTGCTGCCGTTTCAGTGTTCAACTTCATTTCGTCTCATTATTTAAAAGCGTTCTCGCTACGTATTGACATGCATTTGCATTAAAACACATAAACATGTACGAACCTGGGTATCGTGCTAACAAAACATTTTGGGAGCCGTCAACTATATCAGCAGAATTAAGGATTTTTGCCCAAATTTCCCCAAACTTGCCCGAAAAACTTCCAAAGAAAATGACCTCCAAAGGAATTTTGCCCGGATTTTCACCAAATCAAAAGTTTTGGGGGTGCGCCTACACCAGTGCTTAGGATTTTCGAAAAATCCGCTCAAATCCAATAGATGACGTGTAAATGACTGCAAGAGGTTAAAAGCATTTTGTGCAATGACGTAACATGAGTTAATTTGATTTCCACAATGTGGTAAAAGTAGCTTTACGCGCAAAATTCAGTTCGTTCAAGGCAGGTTGGCTGAAGTTATTTGTTGACAGTTGTCTGGCGGATTCGTGTGCTTATACAAGTTGGGAACCACTGAAACAATTGTTTACAATGTCAGGGGGCGCCAGAACTCTGTAGGCACGATGCCGTTGGAAGGCCTTTTCACTTATTTAGAACTCATTTCTTCGTTTGAACCCATGATGATGTAAAAGCTTTAATGATCGTGTTTTGGCAGCTCCGGAAGGAAAGTTCAACGGCATGAAAGATGTCGTTGCCGACGTTATGAAAACAGACGGCATACGTGGAATGTACAAAGGTCTTGTTCCCGTAATGTTAAGAGCTTTCCCTGCAAATGCTGTGAGTAAAAATTTGCACAAAATTTTTGCGCAACTCAACATTCATTCACGTTGAAACATTTCTTTGAATTTTTCTTTTTTGTTGCAGTGCTGTTTTCTCGGATTCGAAGCGACCATGAAGGTTTTGAATTCATTGATACCACCATCTTGATTCTGTGTTTTTTCTCTTTGTTGCTAGATAAAATTATTACATGTTATAAAGAGAACCTCCTGCACGTCCAAGCTAACAGCAGCTGTGTGTTTATTTCATCACTGCTTCTAGTTCAATCTCAAAACGGGTAGACTCAAAACATAGTATTGAGAAATGTTGTCTTAAACCATCTAAAGCGTTTCGTGTACACGTTTAATGGTTACTTGCTGTGTTTGAACTGCAGTCGGGTTTGATTTGTTTAATTAAAAGAGTGATCACTCGATTCTATGCACTAGTCGTTTTTTGCAATCGCAATATTTTAAGATGACCGAGTTGTTTGTAATTTTCGAAGTACGTACTTGTTGAGATTAAATAGATGATTACCGTAACGGTGAAATCCGCGTAGTAGCCTAGGGGCACTGTGGCGCGGGGCCTGAGCTGACAAAACGTTGATATGCACAGGAAATGCGCTGAAATCTCTGGTTCTACACTGTATGTCGTTGGGTAGCGTCGCAATGGCTTCATTAATTCAACTGTGTGTAAAGTGCATGGATTTTTTGAATGTTGGGACTGGGTCTGGGTTATTGGAACATGGTGGCCACCGATGTCGACACAGCGCTGGCATGAGACGACAGCTTAAGACCGCCCTCAAGAAATCAAGGCATGCAGCTGTGAAAGCTCGTATCTCAGTTGATACTCAGGTGTTATTGTCTGATAATATTGATGGGTTGTTTCGGAATTACTGTTTGCCAACATTCTTTCATTTCCTTTTCTGTACGTTGCTGACGAGAAAAGTGTTTGTGAAAGTCTGATCAAATCAGGACAGATTTGGTGAAAATTTACTTTGACAAACATTGATTGGTAAAATCAAACTGGTTAGAAAAACATGTCTTAACGCGGCCTTAAGTCGTAACTTCAAGCAATTCAAAATTATCTGAAGGTGCATTGTTCAGCGAAAAGCTGTGCGCGATGTCGGGAAATACCGAACGAAGATATTTTCACAAGGACAGAAAAAGGTCTGACCGACCAATGGTTTCCCGCGACAGGGAAGATCGCCTGATGCATCGAGTGGTTAGCCCCTCTCCACAAAAAAATTATCGCAAAGTTGACAGAAATAAATACAATAGCACCAAAACTATTCAGTGCAGATCGTCTCAGAATTTAGATCAGATTCAAACCGCACAACCCATCACAAAATCGCACGTGACAGAAACTGAAAAAGAGGCATCCTGGCAGGGACAGAGATGTGGATAAGAGCTTTTTTTTGGCTGGGTATTGAACAAAACAGTTTTCTGTTCGAGATATCGTGTTAGGTGGCAGGGGAGGGCAAAATGTTTGATTTTAGGCGAATAACACTATTTTGCTTAGAAAAATGGCACTGAAAGCACCAAATGGCTATGTTTTCTAAATATTTGAAGGGGCATGGCCCCTGAGGGTCCACCTGGCTACGCCTGTGTTAGTGGCATTTTGGAACAGTAAAATAAAAAATATGCTACCTCAACTGTAACACAACCTACAGCAGTAGCGCAGCCAAGAATTATGTTCGGGACGGTCCCGTCACTGACGTCATCTCGAATCCGACTGTTTATTTACTAAAAGTTGTAAATTGATATAAAGCACCAGTAAAAATCTTAGCAAGTTTGTTTTGGGGGGGGTTGGGCATGACCTCTTCGGTCTCATTCTGGCTGCGCCACTGACCCACAACACAGCTAAATGTTTTGAAGTGCCGTGCCCTCCATGGGAACAGCTAGATCTGGACAGTTTTTGTCAAATACGAGTTGAATCAGTTTTTTTGGGGAGACTACTAATACAGCTTCACGAAAAAAAATTTTGAAAAACTCTAAACAAGGCACTAGTAACCACCACATTTTCAGTCTGGGTCATTTCGGTCTGACTATGAAAGCTTACATGTTCACGTTGTAATGCAAACGCACTTTTAATCAACCAAATGAATTTCATTGTCATCAGCAAGCCCATAAAATCATCGAAATTTTGCAATTAAATACAAATATTTCGAACTCATAATTACAATTCTGATTTTATCGCAATCGTTACACCGAAAAGGGAGTTGGTATAACACCAGCTAGCGTGATGTTTCGCTTGCCTAGATAACTATTTCAATAAACAAAGGCAATCAGTTGTTTATGTACTGAAATGTCCCGTGACCGAAACGGCCAGACCGAAAAGTCGCGTCAGTCCCGTCGCCACGGGTGGGCTTAGCCCCCCCAAACAAAGCTCCAGGTCCCCCCAACTGAAACATAAATCAGTAAAGTTCTTGTCAATTTTTAGAATATCAAGCCCCCCAATTGAAAACTTTCTGACAAAGGTGTTCCTTAACAATGCGAATTCAGGTTTTGTTTTAATGCAATTCATGATATAAGCCAGGGGTGTCAAACTCATTTTCACTGAGGTCCATATCAGCATTATGGTTGCCCTTAAAGGGCCAGTTGTAACAGAATTAAACCGCAATCATCTACGTAACGCTAATGCTTAAACAGCGTCTCTGTGACGTAATAATGGTAATATTGCAGTGAAAGGAGACTTAAAACTGAATAGCGTTTTTAAAGAGAAATGTTAGGTCAGCACGATGACTAAAATCGCAAAGTTATAACATGGCAATGAACGTCGTTCGCCTGTGTAAACAGATATAAACCACTACATTTCCAAAAAAATAAGCAGGCTGAGGCTTAAAATTTAAGCTAAGCGGGACACAAAAATACGTGGCGGGTAGGGCTGCCAGATGCGTTTTGTAAAAATACCGGCCATTTTGTCAACAGTGCTAGCTGCTAGATCTAAGCCAGAGGTGGGGAACCTTTTTACCGTCACGGGCCGCATGAATTGTCCATTAGCACTGGCGGGCCGCAAAATCGGTTACTAATTCTACCTTTGTCTAACTATGAGGAAGAGCAACTGCTCTTAACGTACTATCTAAGTACCTGCTTGTAATGGAGCTTCGTTTTGACGCGATTTTGTACTCGAACATGGGTAACGAAAATTCTGATACGGGCCATATCAAATGTTCACGCGGGCCGAAGGTTCCCCACACCTGATCTAAGCTGTGTCATAATTCGTGGCACAGGGAAAACAGACACTGAGTATTGTTATGCCACAATTAATAATTTGCCCGTATTTTGGCTGGCTCATTACATTTTGGTGTGTGTGATGTGATAATCACACCAAGCATTGTGTCAACAGCCGGAAACTTCGCTGAAGGAACTGTCCTGACAAGATTCACTACTGAAGTCATTATAATTTGAGAAAATCGGCGTTAGTTCTCTTTAAAGTTACGGCGAATTATTTATTTTGAAAATACCGGCTTTGGGCACTGATTTTCAAAATACCGGCCATCTGGCAACCCAACTGGCGGGACACGAGTTTGACACGTGATATAGGCTTAGGCTCCTTGCATTTTTCAGAGCATCTTTCTGCCAGTCTTTTCTCAACGTTGGTGCATTTTTCCATGCCACCTATTGTGAATACAAGGGGATTGAATAACGATTTTTTAATTTCAATGACTCTTTGCATGGCTATAAACAAGGTTAAATTTTTACTGAGGCGAGTACGTTAATTTCACTCCGGTCAGGTATGTTGTTAAATGTAGTTTATGGAGACCTAACATCCTGCCCTATTTAATCAAGGCTGATAGTAGCCTATCTCTGGTGGTTGCAGCACAGTGTAGCTGCAGTGCTTCTCTTGTTACAACAGCCACACAATATAATATGATTTGATTTAGCGTTATAAAAATGTTTTGTGGCAGTATTCCAGAATGTTTACCGAGGCAAGTGCCTCAATGCAGCTACGGCCTAGCTTTGCCATGGGCGTCAGAATTGGGGCAGAGGAGGGCAAAGAATACCCCTGTACTTTAAAACTTAATATTTTCCTAACAACTTTTCAGAAGCAAGATGTTTTCTCTTCCTTTCAGAGTTGGTAGGCCTACAATTAACTTTCACCACTGTTCCCCTCTTGGAAAAATCCTTCCGAGGCCGATGCTCACTGCTTCTATGAAACTTTCTTGTCTTTTCCTCAATGTTGGTAGATCGTGAAAAGCACAAAAGGTAGAGCTAACAAGAAAGACTTTGTCTACCCGTGCGGCACCGCACAGGTGCAGGAGGCAAGTTTTTTGGGGTTGCAAAGGATATTTTGCCGTAATTTGAGCAAAAAACTTGTATGCAAAAAACTTCCCAGGCAATGGATCTGGAGTCGACTCGGCAGGATTCTGCATTTTTTCGGATCCGGAGTCACCGGATGAATGTCATTTTTTATTTTCGGGAGTACCAGGAGTCTTCACGGTCTTNANACAGTAAATATCATTGCTTAAATAAAAGCATTGCTGAATTTCACTTGCATCGATANTTTCCGGCGTTTGAACAAGAGTCTTATTCTCAAATTTCACAAATTTTGGATCCTTGTATGGTTCGGAAATTGTGCGTAGCACCGTATCCGATTTCAAAACATTTTGGAAAAGGAGCGCTAAGCGCAGTTCGTTACGCTCTGCGCCTTCAACCAACCACAGGGCGACAAAGATGAACGCATTTACTTTTTTTAAATCCAAGTCCAATCCGACAATTTCATTTCAATATCCAATCCAAATACGATAGACTGACAGTTTCAACAGTGATGTAGTCGAAGCCGTAACCTCCGAGACCGAGACCTGAAAGCTAGAGACCGAGACTCGAGACCTCACATTTGTCTGATGGTAATTGAAGCTAACTGAAAAATGTTGCAAAAAATATTTCAAATGTTGCCAAATACCAAAATAAAGGTGTTTGCCGTTGCTATGCTTCAATAAATTTGTTTTGACTCAGAAAAATTTGTAAATTGTCTTGTTCGTTGAAAAACACTACTAACCACACTGTGTAAGGATAGGACGTTATGCCCTGATGAACCTCCCCTGTTCTGGCCCGCTACTCAGTATTGAAGTATGTTATTTGAGAACGTGGAAAAGGCGAATCATTTCTTTTTATTTTAAACAACTGGATTTACGCGAGTGTATATAGCAGCACTAATCAAAACAGTAGCTAATATTCAATAAGCTAATATTCTGCACTGACACTCAAATTTCTTCGCCACATATTTTGCGTATTTTGACTAACAAAGCTTTGCCATTTTTTGTAACGTTACCTCCACCTTTCCTAGTTCTTTTCTCCTCACACGACAAGAAAATGATTTAGAACTCTCCAAAAATTTAGAATCAAGAGGTGATAAATTTAGAGATTTGAAAAACGAAAGCATTACTTTGACATTTGAAAAGCAAAATTGTAACTTGTTTCATCCATCCAAACGTGCTCACTCAGTCCAAAGCAAGTTTTAAAAATTTTGCCCTTGGTTTGCCTATTGACGAAAAGAAAAAATATTTAGGCCTATTGGAGTAATAGACATTTTGGCACGAATTAGGGGCAAACTTTAAGATAGGGGTTAGGTTTAGGGTTTGAGGTTTGGGGGTTAGCATCACATCATGGACAAATATGGACACTTTGAACCAGCGAGGTAATGTTCCACCGCATGCTCCACTGCAGTGGCGTAGCCATGCTCACTGTCGCCCGGAGCCGACCATAAAGTGCTTCCACTTTCCACTCCTCACATTTTCTTACAACAATATGAAATGAAAGAAAATCATGTATCAAGCTTATTATAACTATGAGGAATAATAAACTATCTTGAACATCACAATCAAATACTCACAAACTGAAAAGGGTCTTGTTTTTAATTCTCGATGATGGGTCTTGCTTTTTATGCTCATTCGCTATCCTTCTCATCATTACTTTCCTATTTTTGCTGCCTTCTTTGCATAGCCTATGCATGCATATATGACTACATAAATAGCATAGTTGGCACATGCCAGGCTTTAGTTCAGCGGGAAAGTTTTATTTTTTGTCATTACTTGTGAAACAGATGGGACCGTGGGTCAGGTGTGTTTTCCGTGGCAACCACGAAGTGCACAGGGTTAATACAGCCCTGAAGCAACTTCGGTTTGCTTTTTTGCCTACTTGTCAATTTTTTTAAAACTGCAGCAGATCTTTTGCAGGTAACCATTGCAGTGATAGCGTGACTCGAGTCACGATTTTTGGTGACTCTGACTCGACTCGATTCACGTTGAGAAAGATGGTGACNCGCCTCGAGTCACGTTTTTCACAGAATGACTCGACTCGAGTCAGAGTTATTTTTGCAAAATCTCAGAGCCTGTGATCGACAAACCCGGTTTGTCTGCATACAAAGAAATGATTATTTTTTGGTCCAGTAATGATCAAAATTGGTGCAAACTTTCTGTTTTGACTTTCAAGTCGTTCTATACTATGTCCTAAGGGTCAAGTATTCATAACTTGCACAGCAGAGGTGAGCATAGACAGGATCAGGATTGGATATCCCGCAGGATACTTGCGATTTTTTTGGATCAAGAGTGGATTTGGATATTTGTTTTTGAAAAAATTGAATCAGGACAGGACCAGGATATTTGTTTGATTTCTATAACGAAATTTTCCTGAGAGTGGTTCAAGTCGTCACAAATGATGGTGCAGTTGTTTTCTTTGCCATGATTTTTATATTCACAAAAAATCAAAAAAATGATTTTGTCAGTATGTGCTGCACTCAGGGTCGTCGCCAGCGGGGGTCGAGTGGTGCCCGGCCCCCNCATTTGAAATCTGTGCCCCCCTATTTCACGTTTGGCCCCCTGGTTGCGCCATACATCCAATACAGTGTTTTAAAAATGTGGCCCCCCCTTCTTGTTTTTGGCCCCTCCATCTGGTTTTTGACCAATTCTGCTGCTAAATCCTGGCGACGGACCTGGCTGCACTCATCACAATCGATGATAATTCGTGTTACTTCATCGTAAATTTTTCCGGCGAGGTGGAAGTAGTAAGCTGCTCTTATATTGCTGGTATGCTGCATCGTTTTGTTGTGCTAAGTGGCATATGTGTGTGTTGTNTAGGCTAATATAGTCTATTTCATGAGTGACCANCTTGTCTTCGACTGGGATCGACTAGAAACTTTCTCNATAACTCGCGATCGACCAGTTGGTAATATAGTCACAAATACAAAATGCCAAAGTTGAGTATCACATATGCAAATGCAGTGTACCATCGCCTTGTAAGTGATGCACAGACAGAAAGCGAAAATGTCTATCACACCTAAATCATGATTGCCACGCAATAATAGAGAAACGTATTACCTTCACGGCATCTGCCGAGCTAGCCTATGGTCAGCCATCACAAAAGAGACACCAAAGAATATACCTGACCAACCAATTGATAGATAATGTTTATGTACTTTCTCGAATATTGATTGAAAAATGTTCTTTGTAGGGAGCTTGTCAATTGAATGCAAAATCAGGTTCAATCGACCAAGTGACACTTGGCGATGAACCGATTGATGCAATCAACCTGTTGGCGACCAATAGTCTATTTCAGTGTTTAAGCTGCATTTTCTTTTGGTTAGAATTATGAACATTCTCATGATTCTCCCTCAAGTTTTATACAGTCAACCTTTGCTAAAAGACAGTTTGAGTTTGTAGTTTTTGTAAGCTACATAGTTTTACTATTTTTTATACTGTGATCTACTGTCAGTGTTACAAAACATATTTTCTTTATTTTATCAATTGATTGAATGCTGGAGCTCTTGCAATTAGCTGATGCACGTGAAGTTGGTCATATGACAAGGACTATATCCTTGGATTAGAGGATCTTCTTTGTCATATAACCAAAAACCCGAACCCAAATGTAAACCTATGTCTTGTTTTCAAAACATTAAAAAAGTGCTGTAGCTTACATCAAACATTTTCCCATAAAAAGAGTCGTCTCTATCAGCCCAGCCTAAACAACAATGCTGAGAGCCCAAACGACGACCACTTGCACAGCAGGAATTCCCTTTGGACCAGGTTCATCGTACTAACTGCTAGTGCCACGAACTCAGTGTTATAAGTGGACAAAACCAGACACACTACAGTTCAAATGGAAAAATAACCACAGCAGAGCTATACCTCTGGCAGCAAAATATACACTAGTTTTCTATTTTTACGGTTGAAAGTGCACAACATGTGATGTTATTTTTATGGATTGGGTCACAAAATGACAGGGTGTTTCTGTTTTTAAGTGGCTATTGGTCTGCTGTCAGTGACACAGTTAGAATAAAACGCTGAGATTGTCACATTAGCAGCACTGTCATGGTGCTCAGGTAGACGTATCTTACTGTCTGAATGGTTTTCGTGCTGACTCTTGCCATAATCGGGTACCATTTGTTTTGGTTGTAGTGTTTGCACTTCGGTTTTCATTTACTTTTTTCAAAATTTTCCAAACTTTTGTGGTCAGATGTGTGGTTTAGGTTTAATAAGTGTTAGGTTTACGTTTACTAAGTTTCTACCAAGCGTATTCCAGCCTACTGCATACTTGTCATTGATTAGTGTCATGTTACAGGCGATGGGTGAACAAGCTTTCAAAAATGAAGGTCCATCAGTGGACCTATAACCACTGCCTGTTTATTTCGTATTTTACCAGTGTCGCATTCGGATACAGATGGATATCAGATACTAAATTTCAGAAATTTTCGGATCAGGATTGGATATGGATATTCAAAAAATTTATCGAATATGGATCAGGAGTTAAAAAATCAATATCCGCTCACCTCTGTTGCACAGAGGTAGACCTGAGATTTGCTTTTCACTGAGGGGCCAGAGGGCACAATACAGACCTATTGACACATCATCATGATCCAACCAGGTATTTGCATATCGTGATAGTGGCAGTCGGCCACATACTGTTACTTTGAGTCTTTTCCAGATGAAGTGATTTAAGCTATTTGAATGCAAATCCAATGCAAAAATATACAGCTCAATATATTGCATATCCAAATTCCTGTCACTGTCATTAGCCTAAGCCCATGTTGCGACGTGATAACCGTGGTAAATGTTAAATGGTAGGCTATAACAATGATGAGTCAATAATAGGGATTGGATTAATGACTGTTCAAGAAATTATGTAACTCTGATAACATGATGAGGATGCACAACAGAGCTGACTTTTTGCTGGTCATTGTCAGGGCTCAACATTCAAAACACACAATAAACAATTGCAGCGAATTTGAGAAATTCTTATTAATGCAGTAGTTTAACCTACACTCCCCAATATGAATAAAAAATTGCGAAGAAGTTCAAAAGAATGTCATAAATACCAATCCAAATCTGGTTAAGCAAAAATGATAACATTAAATATGTAAAAATGCTAGAATGCTGCAAGATTTAAATCCAAATGTATATGCAAGTACATGTTGCATGTTCGTCTCTGGTTGTTTTCATTTATTGGGCATGCGAAAGATAAGGAAGTATATACCATGCAGTAAAGTTGGGCTAGACTTGTGGAAATGAATGAGACTGAAAGAGACAAGTTCTTCGTTTGTAGGTATTTTGGAACCCTTAAATACTGGATAATAACATAGCTCCACTTTTCTTGTAGTAATGTCGAGTGAGTATTGATTTAAAGTTCTCATGAAAATGTGCTGGCTTTCCAAATTTGCTTCGACCTTTTCTTCATACAATTTATTAAGCACTTTTTCACAATTCTATTTATTTTAAAACATGACCTAAATTATGTATTTTTCTTTCCTGAGAAACGAAAGAAAAGAAGAAAATGAATTAAAGATTAAAACTTTAACAGAATGGAACTATGAAAATTGAAAATGGAACAAAATGAAAAACAGAACTGAAGTAGGCACAGTTTTTTAAAGAAAAGGTACTGTGTCAAGACAACTTAAGTGACTCTACTTNATCCCAACGTAGCTAGATTCAAAGAATCTTGAAGTTCCAAATGATTGCCTTGTGCAGTATCCAANAGAATCCTCAAGAANGCCCATATTCCAAAGGTGATCTGTTTGCAATTCCGGGGGTGATGGATAATTAAATATCACAAAGGTCCTGAATGGAAATATTTTATTTCTTTGAATGAACCAAATAACCCGAAAGAACGTGTTGCGTGGTGGTTCTAAAGCGTGATTGTTTCGGTATTGCTTTAGAGCTTCTTGAATGGCTGTTACCNGATTTAACACTCGATGGCTTGTGNAAAGCACTGTCTGGCCAAAATATTTTTGCTCCAATTCTTCATCCGTAAAAGNCACTGCCATTTTTGTTTTTAGAAACTAATTCTTATTTTTCCTGAAACATAATAAAACACCAAGCTAAACCATGAGACATGATATTTACACTTTGAGTTTTAAATATTGGCCATCACACATTTACTTATTACTGAGTACATTTTATCAGTAATCCCCAAAATATTTATAAAACCATCCTGTCTAGAGTCATTTAGTATCACCAAATGTAATCCTTATATCTAAAGGTAGATAAGGTAAAATATAAAGCAACTTCTATAACTGTATCATTTTCGTATAGTTTGGGATACGTATAGGTTGGATTTATAGACGCACAGTCTTAACATCTAGTATAATGAGTGCAGGTGACTATGTTCTAAAACATGTTCTTCAAAGTCCGTAACCGCACTTAATAAAAAACATTCCGTTAAGTCATTCCACTGTTTGCCTTTGCAACAAGAATCAATAAAAGAAAAACATTAGTATTTCTAAAAATGCAAAAATCTAAAATGCTTAAACACTCCAACTTAAAGTTTCGAATAAATTTATTACATGGTTTCTGTTTTAATAGCATACTAAACTGATTACCATGTTTTCACACCTGGTTATGAAGTTTTAGAAACTCAGCATTAACAATATAAAAATACAGTGTAAAAATAATGCATCTGCATAATTAAAATCAACACATGTTAGTTCACAGGTTCTATTGGTTCGTCTAATGTTGTTATTCACTAATATGCTTAAGATTGCCAAACGTATGTGCAAAACATAATCAATTTCACTCAAAGCCAACTATATCATCTAGAAGTATTAATGTACGAATAATAACATGTACAAACCACATTAGGCATTTATGTACTAACAAAAACACACTCACTCTGCTATCGACACTCTATAATGATATATATACAGCTCAAATGTGACCACAAATCGTTCATACTAAAAACCATTCCATAAAGTTCAGACAAGGTGCCCTTATATTTCTTTTAACTATGTTAATTGAAGAACTACCCAATTTCAGCTTTATGCACCTGTCCGACTTAAGCCGCTTATTCTCTTACAGATCTATTAAAGTATAAATATGCTCATAAATATCTGCTGTTATAGGAATATTTATTAGATATTCCCAAAACCAAGTTACTTGCCATCGACAGAATTTAATATTCACAAGTTGAAGAAGAGGTCGATATAATTGAAAAGAATCTCGAAATTTGCTGTACAGTTTTCGTTTGAACACTGAAACAACACTGGGTTATCATCCAGAATTTCTAATCCTAAATTCTTCTCCTGCAGATTGTCTTCCAGCACTTTTATGGGGCTCTTGTCCCAATCAAAATTCACACTTCTAATCACTTGTAATGCACGAGCTGATTTGCCAGTCAACAGGCGTTCCTTTTCAAGGCCTAACACAACTGCTTGGGCTTCAGCCTCAGTGCAACCAATATCTTGCAGATAATTCTCAAACAGCGTTTTTAAGCTTGAATTAGTTGAGTCATTTTCAACAACCTGACAGACTTGATCCACTTTGTCACTAAATAATGGTACATGTGTCAATACAATTGATAAAGTCATTGCTGTAATCTCGGCAGCACTTGATCCTTCAGCTGTCAACTTTTCTATACAATTTTTAGTGGCTTTTATTGTCATTTTAAGTGTCTAAGTCCCCAAATGATCTACGCAAAAGATTCCTCAATTAGTATTTGCGCTACTACCCATTTCATAATTAATTTTTGTTCTGTTTAATGAATATACTATGCTTATGCTTGACAACCAACTTATATGTTAATTAATGTTTTCAACCACTCATAAGTGTTCTCGTCTATCGGCATGTTTAAAAGAAATTCCCAGAGCCACATGACTTGCCATTGGAAATTGTGTATGGTCACGTACTGAAGAAGTGGACAATACCAGAAAGAGGAGCTCTG
>JGI24159J19872_10003585_pt1 | contig 19421 bp, 12 predicted proteins | sample Ectturendosymbi4_FD_19872 | JGI IMG/M metagenome (IMG submission 19872) | reverse complement strand
TGCAAGATATGTCAAACTTTCCGTTTATAAGCATGACAGGGCCCAAAATGCATTCAGGTAGTGTCTATTCTGCTTCATGAGCCAAAACCTATGCTGGGACTCTTTTGCTTTCATTTGAACACAATTGGTAGAAGTGGTCATGTGACAAGTACAATACGCAGAAACAATTTGTTGGGGTTTAAGAGTTTAAGGTTAGGGTTTAGGATCAGGGCTTATAGTCAAGGTTTAGTGATTCAGTGTTTAGCGATAGGGTTTAGTTGGCAGTTCACTTAATGCAGTGGTTCCCAAACTGTGGTACGCGTACCACTAGTAGCAGGCCTACGTGAAGGCTTTCAACATAGTGGACGAATAGGCCTACTTTTTCTAGACTAAAATTATATCCACAGCTATAATTTTTAAAACCACTGACTTAATGCGAATAAGAAGCTGCTTGCCAGCCCTGAAACCATGACAACCATCATCCATGCATGGGACTGAGCTGTTACAGGTGTCATGGTCAGCTAAGCAGGACATGCGTTCCAAACTCATCAGTTGACTACTTCAACCAATCATGTTCAGCTGAAGGCAAAATAACTCTAACAGTTATTTTGCCTCATAAGGCTGTTTTGCCTCATGAGGCAAAATTGACACAGCAGAAAAATGTATGTTGTGCATCACAATACACTTTCGGATAGTTTTCGGATACGGATAGTATGGTTTCAACTAAAACAGGATTCGGATCGGATACGGATATCATTTTTCCAAACAGGATAGGATCGGATAGCAAAAATCCATTATCCGATCATCTCTGATGCAAAGAGACAGTTGCTTGGCGTTTAAAAATTTATGGTTAGGGTCTAATGTCAGGGCTGATGGCAAAGGTCCAGGCTCAGGTTTTAGGTTTAGGGGTTCAGCATTTAGAGTTATGATTTAGCTTACAGTTCACGTAATGCAAACAAGAAGCCACTAACGGCTTGCCTGTCCTGAAACCATGACAACACTTGTCCATACAGGTGGGACTGGGCTGTTATAGATGTCATGGTCAACTAAGCAGGACATGTGTTTCAAACTTGTCATGTGACTACTTCAATCAACCATCCTCAGTTAAAGGCAAAACAATTCCAGCAGTTCTCATAAGGCAAAATGGACACAACACAAAAATGTATGTTGTGCATCATAATACACTTTTGGATATTTTTCGGATACGGATAGTATGATTTCAACAAAAACAAAATTCGGATCGGATACGGATATCGCTTTTCAAAAACAGGATAGGATTAGATAGCAAAAAACACTATCTTATCATCTTTGGCATTTCACAAGCGATGTCTGTTCACTGAGATATCAAATATGCTGAGAACTGATAATTTGGGTTTACTGTAGTGTTTAGGTTAGGGTTTAGGTTTATGTTTACAAATATAAGAATAATCGAGGTCTAAGGCTAAGTCGAATTCTTTTCAATGCTTGGTTATTCCCAAACTATCTCATGTTGTGGACTGTCTGACGTCTAACCAAAAGCTTTTATTTACGCAACATACATCAAAAAAGTTATCGCCAAAGTTTACCTTTACTCTGAGAAGAAAAACACCTGACGTAAGATAATAGGTCAGAAATTTCGTTTGACACCCGGCGACATCTAACCTTGGTATGCCCCTAGTCATACCAAATGCATTGTATCAGTCTGAATGTCTCTTGGCTAATTACAACATCGACTACGCCAAACCACAACAAAAAGTTTTTGAGTGATTTAGAGATAGGCATGAAAAGTTCGTTGTTATCAGCACTTCTCTCATACTATTTTTGCTCCTAGTGGTTTTAACCACTTAGGAATTTTCCAAATTGGTTTATGCCGAAAAAAATTACGAGCGGCAACAGCAAACGTTTCATACAGCTGATTAGAAACGCAAACCATCAACGCGGACACAAAACAGGCATTGAGAAAAAAACAATTATGCGGGGGGTCGAGTAGTGGTGAAGTTTGGTGGCTGTTGCTACGCAAACTAATACGCGCACTAATTTTACATGACCACAAAAAACACTATTACGTTCACAAATTGCGCCGGACAGGCAAGAAAAACACACTAATGACCAGAACTATAACGAGGAAACACAACACAAATAAAAGATACACGAGCGCACTATACCATGCACTGTAATCAGAGATGAGCACGGATCAGGACTGGACAGGACTAGGGTTGCCCGATGGCCGGTATTTCACCGGCCTGGCCGGTATTTTACTGTTAGTTAGTAGAGGCCGGTGAAAGGCCGGTATTTTGAAAATCAGTGCCTGAAGCCGGTATTTTGAAAATAAATTATTTGCCGTAATTTCAAAAAGAACTAACGCAGAATTTCTCAAATTATATTGACTCTAGTAGTGAATCTTGTCAGGACAGTTCTTTCAGCGAAGTTATTTGCTGCTGTTGACGCAATCCTTGGTGCGGTTGTTATGTCACACACACACTGAAATGTAACGAATCAGCCAAAATACGGGCAAAATATTAATTGTGGATTAACAATACTGACTGCCTCTCTGTTTTCTGCGCCTCTTACGAAATACGACACAGCTTAGATCTGGCATTGTTGACAAATGAAAATGGCCGGTATTTTTACAAAACGCATCTGGCAACCCTAATCAGGACTGAAGCCAATTTTGACCAGATCAGGACTGGATCGGACTGAGAAAATTGTTGTTGTTATAATGTGATTATTTTGAACATACCAAAAATTTCAGTTGTCATTAGATTTTACAGATTTGCTAAATGATAGTGTATATTTTGCCATCACTGGCAATAGCTCTGCTGACACTATGCAATTTGAACTGTATCCACATATAACGCTGAGTTCTTGCAGAACGTGAACATGGTTGATTGGTTAGTGTCTATGCCTGCTGTGCGAGTGTATAATAGGATAACCTAGCAGTAGCATAGCCAATAACTTTGTTTGGGAAGGGACCATCAGCGACGTAGTCAGTCAATGACGTCGTCTTGAGTCCGACTGTTACTTCCGTTTATTTTCTAACAGCTGAAAATTGATGCAAAGCACCAGCAAAAATCTGAGTAAGTTTGTTTCGGGGAGGCCATGGCCTCTTCGGTGTCATTCTGGCAGCGCCACTGTTACCTGTCAAATTGATAGCCTACTTTTTCATTCAAAATTGTTTTAAATGGGATCATGACCATAACAGTACTGTTGCGTTCGGCAATGCACGAATAACTTTGTGACGTAAGAATGTGCTGTGTTTGTAAATCAGACTTTTGATTGCAGTAGCTTACTTGGGAGTTATTCTTCTTTACAATGAGTCGTGCTCTGGTGTTAATTGTATACGTCACGGGTCTCCCTCACTGCTGCTAACATGTGCAAGGATTTAATAAATGAGTTTTTGTTAAGCAGAGTGATATCGTAAGTTATTTTTTAATCATTTTGATTTTCTATTGTGCAAACACAACTGCATTTCATATTTCTGACTGGAAAATATTGGAAGGAGGTCGATAGGTTAAATTATTGCAAAATGGGTCGCTGCTTGAAAAAGGTTGAAAACCAGGGTTTAGATTTACGGATTAGGTTTCGAGTTTAGGTTTCAGGTTCAGCTTTTAGGTTTTGGGTTTAGGTTTAAGTCATTGGTCTAGGTTTGGGTTTAGGTTTTGAGTTTGGGTTTAAGTTTAGGGTTTTAGATCATGTTACGTGGACCTTACGTTAATCCATGTGCATCGTCCTTGTCACATGACCAATCCAACCAATTGGATTCTTCAAATGGCAAAATAACTTCAGCAGTGCTTTTGTCTCTGATAGCAAAGTTGACAGTCCCTTGTTGAATTTGGAAATGCCTAAAAGATGTGTCTATTTTACCTCGTGAGGCAAACGCACTACTGGAACTATTTTGCCTTCAACCAATGGTATTTGGCTAAAGGCAAAATAGCTCCAGTAGTGCTTTTGCCTCATGAGGGAAAATAAAAAAGCTCTTTTTCCATGGACGCAACAGGACTGGATCGGACTAATGATTTTTAAAAAATTTGCAGATCAGGACTGGACTTGGACTGAAAAATTTCACAGTCCGCTCAGACTGAAATGTATCCCAGAGATGAACATGGATTCGGACTGGCAGATTTTCATCTTTGCAATGGATTTGGATTTTATAAATTTTGCTTATCCGGATTTTGATTGGATTTGGATTTGATAATCTTGTTAAACTTCTTCACAACTTTCAGTTCTGTTTCTGAACTGCAGATTAGGCTACTGCATTTAATCTTTAAGTTTGCTTCATTGGAGTTTCTCACATCCGTCTAAATTGTACACCGTATTGTATTTGGAGCATTGACATATTATCCAGTGATGTGAGGCAGGCCCGCAACCAGCTTGGGAGACCAGGAGGGGCGTAGAGTTTTCTGAGAGGGGCCCAAATTTTTTGAACAATGTTCAATAGTTTCAAACTATATCCAACACATTTTTCCAGGGGGGCGAAAAATTTTCAAGGGCAGCTTCGCCCCCCTGGTTACGGGCCTGATGTGAGGTACAAGCCTGCTCTCGTATGTATCGTGTCGTCAAAGTTAAGGAATTCGTGTGAGTTTCATTGATTCTGTCCCTTTTCTTGACCCATAATCGTTATAGTAGGCCTACAGTGTTTTATATATGTGTAGCCTAGTGCTAATGATTAGCTTGTGCTGTATACTGTACATGATAATTTGTTTGTCTGGTGGCAATTTGTCAACTTACGCTTTAAGAGCTTCTTATTGCATTTGATGCTGATTGTGCTTATCTTGAAGTATTCGATGTGTCCACTATCATAATAGGCTATTCTGAGCCAAAGACAGAGCACCAGTTAACTTGAGTTTGTTTCCAAAGTATTTTTGCTAGTGTGTGACAGGCATCTGCATCGCCTTGACCTACTGAGGGAAGCACAAGCGAAAGATGGTAATTTGGGGCATTAAACTAACAGGAAAGCAACCAGCAACAAGAGAAACCCCTCACTGCGTTCACTCTACTGATACTAGGTTGCATCTTGGGATATAGCCAGCGCTACCATCGATCTAGAACCAAAAATAAGGACGGCTGAGGAAAATTATTTGTTTCTCTTTGCATGACTAATGTTAGATCATGTTTACCTATATATCTCCGGGAACCATTTGCTTCAGCAATGTTTTATTTTCGACTTCCTTCTTGGAATCGCCACGGAAAACGCTTTTTTCGCTTGCTTGTTTCTTGAATCAATTAAATGCTAAACCTTCGCTACACAACCAGCTTTCCTAAGAATCCCAACCACAGTAGACAGCTTACAGTGCTAACATTACCTTGATAGTGCATTACGTCTCTGTGCTGCAAGATTATATTACTTTCATGATATCAAAAACTTTGATTACAAAATGTTTTCGATGAGATAGAAATGGTATGTATGTCTATCTGATATTGCTTATTTAGAATTGTTAAGCTACTGAAAATAGGAAAACATAACGACGCAAGTCCCAAATAAGGACATTTCTTAGAAATAAGGACATCAATATTTTCTAAGACGTAGTACTGCAAAATAATGATAAATCTTAGAAATAAGGACGGTATGATAGCCCTGGATATAGCCTAGGGATAAGTGAATTTCGATCATTCGCTTGTGATGACTGTCACAGTGACTATTTATGGGCGCCATCTACCGGTGGCCATTTATTTTATATGTGACACCGTCTCCAGGCCGCCACAAGTGTCTATTTTGCCTCATGGCGCAAACACTGTGCTGGGGCTATTTTGCGTTTAGCAAAACACAATTGATAGAATTTTGGATTCAAACAGGATTTGGATTTTGAAACTGTCAGTTTGTCTGATTTGGATTGCATTTTGAAATGAAAGTCTTGGATTGTACTTGGATTTGAAAACATTTCATCCGTTCATCTCTACTGTACCGTCTGCATTTAGCAAGAATTGTTGCAAGTCGGCAAGAAAGAAATCCGCAGCACAAGACTACAGCAAAGCACTAGTTCTTATTGTCCTCATCTCCAACTCCTTACAACAGGCACAATTTCCTGATATTGCGATGCAGAAAGCCGCACGCCGGTATTATCCGGACTGGACGCATTAAGGCGGCAGGGCCAGGCACCACAGACGCTACAACTCCCTTCGGTCAGCAGCTGCGTTTCGAGGTCTCATCCTTGATGAGCACGTCCTCACCTGGATTCAGGCATTTGCGATGAACAATGCCACTTACTTCGTGGCTGCAACAGGTGCAAATATTCTTTGAGCCACCTTTCCTAGAATAAATCAGCAAGATACTGCGTCTCGCGCCAGGAATGCCGGCAACCGCCAGCTTTCAAAAATACTCCTGGAGGAGCTCCATCAGCTGAATAACCTGCAAGCAAACATTTACCAACTTGAGCAATGAACAAAAGACTTGGATGCTAATTTCAAATTTACTTCAAGATTGTATACTTCTAATGCCGAACTGCATGAACGCCACTGTCGTTTGACGACGAGACCACGAGTGAAATGGAGTGTAGACTGTAAATACGGACAGGGTAGATCTAGTTCGAATCGAGTTTTCATCTGTGCTGAGTCAGATCGAGTAATTTATTTCTTAGCCATTTGAAAGTTTCGTACGACATGTTTTTTTGACAAAAAAATTGTTGTTTTCTGGATATACTCACAAATCAGCGATAAGCCTTCAATCATAATAATTTTGGTGAAATAAAGTTATTTGAAAAATTTATACATCGAGTGAAGCTATTTCAAAGAAAAAAAGTTAACTCATTTTGAGTAGTAAAAAAGAGTGAATCCGATTTGAAATGGAATTATTGATTTGTGTTGTCAAAAGTCTGCCCACCCTTATAAAAGCAAAGGTTTTTATAGTCTCTGAAGAAACAGAGGTACTCACTGTACGGTTCCACGTTGGTCCGATGCAGCTGCAAATGAACATTTGGGTAGTTGCTTGCTGTTTTTCAGAGGCGGCCGCGGATCCGGAGTTTCGGAGTTGACTCCAGCAGGATTCTGCGTGTTTTTTCGGACCAGGATTGGGAACCGGAGTTAAAAATGTGTAAAAAAACGAACCCAGACCCGACTCACTTTTTATTTTCGGCAGTAGGAGTCTGCGTGATCTTTATAAATGTCATTGTTTAAGTAAAAACATTGCTAATTTCGGTTGCATCGATTGTTGACGGAGTTTGAACAAGAGTTGAATTTTCAAATTTGAAAAAGAATTGGGCCTGGATTAAAAAATTTGGAACAGGAACGGACTCGGAGTCTGAAAATCTGACTCCGGCACCTCTGCTGTTTTACTGTTGATTCTATAGCAACGGCTCAGTCATCCGGAACGGAGTGGTAGTTCAGAATAACATGAGCTTCAGTTGACCTTCTGTTGTGAGTTTGAAATTCACATCCTTGAGCCAAAACATTCTTTTTGAACAGATAAAATTTTAGGGCGGGATTTCAGAATTTTGAAAGAACATGAAAATGAAGAAAGAACCATTTTCTGCCCTGTTAGCTTTTGGCCGAGCGACAGTTGTGCTCCATGGACGGAATTCAAAAGGCAGGAGCAGTACCACCTACTTATTTAACAACAGGATATTTCCCTATTTGTGTAGGTTCATGTATAAACCATCTCGCAACGGGGTAATGTTGTCAGTTGTTCCCATTAAAAAGGTGAGTTGTACGTTGAACAATGACTATGAACCAATTGTTTTTTACTGGGGTGTTTGATTGAAGTGAGCACTAGGATCTAATTAACCAACTACTGCAAAGCATTGATTAGCTGCCTAGGTCAATCCTGCAACGTTTCCAGTAAAACTTGGGGGTTTGAGTTGTTAAAGTAAATGAATCCGAATTTTTTTATGTGAGAAGCAAAGACTTTTATGAAACAAAATGTGTTTTTGTTAATATACACAATACTTTTATCATTTTTTTAAAAGCTATCAAAAATTCTTCACTGAAAACTCATGGAATGCTTCACTGAAAACTCATATATTGTTATTCTCAGCAAAAGTCTATGAGATTTTGACTTGCTTCAATATCATGAAAATATGAAGCAGTGAACGATGTGAGAATAGTTTGTTTGAAATTGATCAGAAAACTCAATTATTCCGTGATTTTTTAATAAAATCAAAAATATAAGGGTCTAGATGCATTAGCAAATGTTTACATTAACCAAAAATACAAGTGAGATATATCTCTTAGCCTATAGGTCGAAATCTGCTAATAACCAAGTATATTTATCTTGTTCATTAGAATAAACTTAACTGTTGGCCAAAAGCAGCCTGTTTTCATGTCATGTTGGAACAACCTTGCAATTTAGTTGCAATTATGAATTAAGTAGCATGTTTTTACCATTAACTTGCTATATACAGTGACTATGACACATTTTACCTTTTTTTATATTATATAGGCATTATCTCACATTTAGTGATTTACTTTAGGCAGTGTCTATTTTGCTGCCAAGATGACAGCAGCAAAAGGCTTGGTATAAAGGAAGTAAATATAACTAAAATATAAACCTACAACCAAACCCTAACCTTAAACCTAACCGTAGCCCTAAGCTAACCCTAATCCTAACCTAAGCCTAACCTATCCCTAACCTAATGCTAAGTTAACCTATCCCTAATGCAAAGCTAACCTAATGCTAAGCTAACGCTAACCCTAACCTAACACTAAGCTAACGCTAACGTAGCCCTAATTCTAATCCTAATCTAACAACACTAACCCCTAAAGGTAACACTTAAAGCAGAGCTTGGAAAAAGGCAAAGAAAAAAAATGAAAGTTTGCAAGGCGAGAGTCGAACTGCCAACCCTTGGCATAGTAGCCATAACACCTGACCACGTACACCACGAGCAGGACAGCGTGTTCCTGACAAAGTGACCCTTTTCTTTATATTGCGTCATGCTACGAGACTGAATGTTCGACTGGCAGCACAATAGCTCCAGCCGATCTGTTGCCGCCAGCATCTTGGCGGTAACATAGACACTACCTTTACTTTATTATCCACTGATTGAACAAAATATATAGTCTTTGAAATAGAAAAATCACTTAGCAAATACAAATTTTTAGTGTGTAGATTTTATTAGATATGTACTGAAAAGCCTGAAAAACTGTTTAAACTTTCTGATGTTGGTTGATTACATAATATATAAAGTATGCAAAAATATGACATCTAAACTTAGCATTTCCAATAATATTTGGTAGTTTCTACACAAAACAACTCTTAAAAATAAAAATATGTGTTAAAAAACTTTTTTAAAATGATGTCAAATATGTATTTATTATTAATATATATAAATTTGTTTTGATGTACATAGTATCCTTCACATAAGTGCAATTTTGTTGTAAAATGTAAGGGGGAAAGCTTGGTGTGAAACCAATACGTTATGAAACGTAAAAAGAAAAATATAGGAGGACATGGCATATTATATTCCCACTGTCTAAAAATGTGGGGAGATGCATCCCCCACCTAATTGTGCCCATGATCCTTCAAGAAAAGGAGCATTGATTATGCAAACATTCTTTATTATTACTCTTATTTTTTACAAAGAGCCATTGTGCTGATCTTTTTCATTTATAATGATGAGCCACTTCATTAGACAAAATTGTTTTTATACCTTAAGCTATCCATATTTCTTCTGCAAAGCTTAAAGTATAAAATCAGCAAGTGAGAATAATGTTAATATTGAATTCACACCATTACCTGGAATAGAAACCCCTATACAAAACAGTATGAAGAAACAAGCAGTTAACCGATTTGAATGCAACATAGATTCACAATGGTGTGAGGCTGACAATCAAGGTAACACTATACATTAAAGCCTGCATCTGCTTAAAACCACTTAGCCCTGATAAATGTTTACCACAGAAGTTGTAGATTTATATACTAGATATGTAAAATTCATGACAGGAATACTGATGCAATAGAAAATGTTGCTGCATGTTTAATGGGTAACATTGTTCTTCAGTTATATTCTGGACAATTGTGACCACCAGTGTGTGTATTTTGTGAGTTGATCTTATACAATTTAAAACTGACTATGTGCTACATAACTGAAGAGTTGCTGTTTAGCCGATTTTCCTTAAATAAGTTGATATTTTTCCTTAACATTTTGCAGATAAGCAAGCTCAATCTGTTAAGACTAGTCAAAAGTTGAGCTGGATTTGCTTGCAGGTATCTGTATAAAGACACCCATTTTAAACTTACACAGAAACTTAGCCTAGTTATGCAGAAATGTAGGTTGTAGCAATGTATGAAAACAACAGTACATTGCATATTTCATCTGAACAGCAGTGCTTATAGATTCATTACTGTTGGAAAACTGGTTTTTGTTTTTTAATACAGTACATGAAAAACACTGCGTATGCTTTCCAAAAGTTTCACAATCCTAATGAAAAATGTACAGAAGTATTTTACAAAAATATTGTGCTGTACATTTCTCACTTATTTTGGGGTGAACTGAAAACATTAGACAACTTCTTATTGAAAATGCACATGCTGGTATTACATCAAATAAGTCCAGTGAACAGTTGATGTGAGGTGATGACAAATGATAAAGATATTCTTATCATTGCTGTTTTTCTTCTAGCAGTTCATTTAATTGAAAACTTATCAGCAACATTTTTCTACGGATTTTTGTTGTTGGGTTGTGTAGAACACATAGTGTATTTAGTTTATTAATTTAAAGAATTGTTTGGATAGCACTTCAACAGGAATTAAAAGCAGCAGCACATGAGCATTTTGCATCTTATTGTGTCAGAGAAGATTTTAGTGGATAAGCATGGTGAGTGTTGCTAACAGTCACTTGCTATGGAGCAGCAAACTGTTAGTTGTACCTTCAAAATGTTGTAGCATATCAATGCTTACTTCAGTACTTGTGCTTGAATTTGTTGCGTCACAAGATAGTTTGTTGACAATGACCGCAGCATGTTGGTGTCCTTAAAAACTTGTGGAAGTAGTTATGGATGCAGTTGTAGCAAACTTTGAGAGTTAGCATAATTTATTTAACTTTATAATACCAGTAATAAATGCTTACAAGTGTGCACACAATGTCAATTGAAAAATTTTGCTTAAAATGTTACATAATATTTCTATCTCACATATCTGCTAAACTTAAAATTATACATTTATTGTTTGCAGTTTCCAGGATATTCTGATCAATACATAGAGCCATCGGTATGTTGCCAGACAAAAACTTTGGAGTAATTTTTATTACTGCTTGTTTTGCAAATAGCACGATATTTTTTGTTTGACTAGTTTCATGTTGATGAGTTTTATGTACAATAATAGACTGAAGATTTCCTTTAAAAAATTAATTCTAAATACGAATTTGAATGTGGTTTATGATGAAACACTGAAAAATAAAAGCAACTTATTTGTTGTTTATAAAAAAAATAAAAGCAACTTATTTGTCAACTCAATTCACACATAAAAAAAAGATCCAGTTGAAAACCTTAGTATTATTAATAGGTTTCATAGAAGTTGTATTTTTGAATTTTGTTTGATTCAAGTCAATTGTAACATTATTAAGCAGAGTAACTTTTTGTGATAAGCCACACTACCTTTGGTAGTACAGCTGTTGAGAAAATGACTTAGGGCCTAGCATCAATATTTTGCACTTTGCAGTATGTGAAAGCATTAAATGATATTTAGGTAAATACTGTATGCCACTACTGTGATCTACAATAAATATTCAACACAGGGTCATTGTAAATGCACCGATGTTAAATTGATATTGTTACACTGTAAAATCTTGAAATTGGAGGGGTTTCAGTGTTAAAAACAGATAGTTTAAGAGAGAGCATCAGCAAAGTTATTATGATGGTATGCCTAGAAACTACACTAGTAACCAGAAAGCTTATATTCTTGTATGGAGGCAAGAAAAGGTTCATATAAATGAAATCGGTTAGCATGTAGCAGTAGCACACAATTGACCATTGTAAAGTGTTTGGCTTCAGCCTAAGGGCTACCAAGCAATACACTTCTATTGCATATGTTTAGAGGTGTAAGGAGAAACACATCAGATCCTACAAACACCTTAATGAGGAAAGAGATGCACAAGAAACGTTAGTTAATAGCACTAGATTTGAAAAATCTACATGTAGGCTTGCTTCAAAATGTCTCAGTCCAATAGTGCAGTACTGTCTACATAATTATTTTGCTTTGCCTAGTCACAAAGCTGCTGACAAGTTAATCTTACCTCAGCACATAAAGAAGCAACATCATTGACTTTCTGATCAACATGTTCATTGCACATCTAAACACAGTGGTAGAAAGTTATGTTTTCTGATAAAGTAATTTTACTTGAAATGAGTTACACCAATGTTTGGTTCTCGTCATTGTATTGATTTGACCTCAGGTACATAGTTCCAACTGTTCAATGCCCAGATTCAGGCATAGTGTGGGAAGCTTCTTCTGGTGAAGTGGGTAGGACTTCCAGCCAAAAAACAAAAAATGAACAGCCACATCTACATAACTTATATATCAGAAGAGCATATTCCCAACTTGTTTTACATTCATAGCTGTGAAACCTTTATGCAGGACAATGCTGCCTTAAAAATGTAAAAAATGACCTTCATCAATGGCAGATGAAGGTGCTTGAGTGACCTGGGAACAGGGACGGTTTAAAGCCAGTTGAAAATTGCTGGCATAAACTAAAAATTTTTCTGAAACAGAAGAAAGCACCAAACCTGGACATTCTCAAAATTAAGCTGAAGAGAGGGTGATGCCTAAAAATTTGAGTTATTTTAGAAATTTAAGGTGTTATATGAACAAATGCTTGTAAATGGTCATAAAGAAACATACACAATGAGATAAAATATTAACATGTGTGTGGTTGTGTTTAATAGAAATTGCTCATTCAGATCAAACGTCTGCTTTTGTAGAAACAAACAAAGTCATACATTGAGTTGATTTGAGTTTATTGCCACAAACATCAAACAGTTTCAATCAAATTAAAGTTAGGGTGCTGGGACACCAAAAAAAAACTGTTAAACAGGTTGTCTCATGAGGCACCCCTCGACAGTTTCATAAATTTTTATTGTAGTTTAGGTCATGTTGCACCAGCTACAGTTTACTAGTGTTTTCACCTTTTGATTTAATTGATGTAATACTGCATAATATCTCTATTTCATTAATCAAAATATGAGAATATACATTGTCTAGACTGCTCAAGATGAAAGATATTCTTTTGTTGCTGAATGGTATGATCCACAAGCTGCTTTGATCAGGAGATACCAGTTTCTATTTTATCCAAAAGATAACAGTATTGAAATGGTAAGTAATGCTTTAGTACTTTTGATTTGTGTACATACATATGCAATGATGCGTTTCAATGAACTTTTACTCCTTTCCTGATGAAGATTTACTTTTAAGTTGACTGACATATTGACGTGATTCTAACCTTTAGATGCAAGTTAAGATTTCTTTGTGTCCAGCTTGAAATACTTTTACAAGCATTTTTTGTGAAATTAAGTGCTGCAACAACTGGTTACTGATTATGTAATGTTGAAAGGTTTGCTAGTGCAAAATGTTAGACTTTTGTTCATGTATCAGTCCTGGAATAATGTTTTAAAGCGTGGTGGGGACCTATTTACCATCACGGGCTGCATAAATAGTGGGATATCATGGGTGGGCCACAAAAAACTCAAAATTTTATCTTAAAACACAAACAAGTGAAAAGTCATTTTCAATGTGCATATCCAACAAATTTTGAGTAGTGAAAATTCAGACACAGACACATTAAATGTTTACATGGTCCAAATGTGACCTGTGGGTCGCTGGGAAAAGCCCAATTCCATCTTCAAAAGACACTTGAGACTTGTAGATTTTTGCTCAGTGTCTTACCTGGACTTTTTAGAATTTGCCTTGTTTGAAAGACACTTCAGTCTGTCCATTGTGTTATAAAATCATCATGATGACATTTTGCACTATAAATTCAAACTTGTGTTACAAATATTTGTGCATATTTATGAAATTGCATTTTTGCAGTATTTACAGTCATTTTAAACCTAATTGAGAGCTTGCTATTCATCTAATAAATTTAAATTGTCAACTTATTGGTTGAAATATGTAGAAAGACGTTTACAGAGGTTTGTCACATTTCACATGCTCAACAAAATGTAACCTACATGTACCACTAGCGCAGTGGTTCCCAAAGTGGGGTAAATTACCCCCAGGGGTAATATCTGATTAATCGAGGGGTAACACGAAACCAAAACCATAATGTTGTTCTGTATTATGGGTGATCACTTTGAAATATTGAGGGTATTAAGACATAATAGCTACCTTGATTTGCGTAACAGTTCAAACAAGTTTGGGAACCACTGCTCTAGCAAAATTTTCAAGATAAATCTGTTGTGATGAATGCTAGTGCTTACCTCCGTTCAAGTGAGTTGATATTACTGACATTTAATATAGCTTAACAATGGATTGGAAATTTATCTCTGGTTTAGAACAGGAGTGTAGAGGGGCAGGAACGCAGGGGCACACCATTCCCGTACCTTTTTCATGCTTTGCTTTAAAATGAGTTTGAAGCTGTTTTAAAAAGGCTAGTTTTTTGGGTGCATTCCACACCTTTTCTGTTAGCACTACATTCCTGGTTAAGAAGCAACCACTTAAGACCTATGGGGACAAACATCACGTTTTCATAGTTTATGTTCTGCTTTTCTGCAATCTATGGAGTTGAAAAGCAGCTCGTTTGTTGAATGAATTGTTTGGTGTAAAAATGATTCCTCCATGTTCGCACTTTTAAACTTTTTTTGGATATGTTTTGGACAAAGCAAAATTCGCAATGTTTTAACATTTGCAATCTTGCAAAATATAATGTGTTGCCCTTGTTTATTCACAAGAGTACGACTAAAAAATATCAACAATTGCTGTGCTTTTTTATCTGACACGTTTTCTCTGACAAAACACAAATCGTCAAATATTAAAGTCAAAGATATAGTGTTTGAAACTTTGAAGTTTTTATCTTTCCATATAGTTTGACATCAAAAACCGACGAAAGTTTTTAAGTCGAACAAAATTTGAATCAATTGGTTTGAAAGACCTGTACATTGGAAGTCAGATTGCCATCTTCTCAAGACAATTAACTCTCGTGGACTTCGGTGACAAATTTTCTGAAAGCAAGCTGGGAAGCAAAAAAGAGAAGTACGACACGCTTGTTGTTACTAGTCGCTCGGACGACCTCGATTAGAATTTTTTTAAATGACTACATCTTTTGGCAGAACGCTGGCAATCGTGAAGCCAGACGCGGTCGCCAAGATCGGACCAATTTTCAACTGCTTGGAGGAGAACGACATACAAGTGCGCAAAGCAAAAATGGTCCAGCTGACGCGAAAAGACGCGGCGCAATTCTATTCCGAACATCAGTCTAAAATTTTTTTCAAGTGAGATCCGTGATGCGAAAAGTTTTGATTTCAAAACCCAACACCGCCAACTCAACTCAGTTGTTCGTATTGTGCAGTAACCTGTTGGACTTCATGACGAGCGGTCCCGTCGTTGCTATGGAGATCATGGGCAGTGACGTCATCAGGCGCTGGAGGGAGATGCTCGGGCCAACTAACTCGGAAGAAGCGAGGTCGCAGGCCCCGAAAAGCGTCCGCGCTATTTACGGCACAGATCAGACGAAGAACGCAGCACACGGATCGGACAGTACCGAAGCTGCTGCCAGGGCGAGTCACTTTGTTGTTTCTACACTGTTATTTTATTCGGAGTTTTTAAGCACCCGATTCGGGTCCTTAGAATTGAAAATCGGGTCCCTAGAATGACAGAAAATTATCATCGGGTCCCTAGAATCAGAGAAATCGGGCCTCTACAGGTCCATACCGGGTACCTAACATTTTCCTTAAAAAAACTGTTTTATTATATGTTGTTTTGTTGATGGCGCTTTATAACTGCATTTGTCTTGTAGCGCCACGACTGAGTTTTGTACAATGTCTGGTTTCATTTAACTCGGTTTGTTTTTGAGTTCTGGGTGTGTTCCCTGCAGCTTTTCTGCACACCGTGCGCCTGGTAAGTAGGCTACAGTACCAATTTACAAGGTCTTGGTAAGACCGGGGCGAGAGTTGAACTCTCGACCTACTAGCACCGAAGCGGACGAACTTACCACTCTGCACTGTTGTCATGCAGTCGCCATTCGAAATAACATTGTGTGTACGAAGCGTGAGCAACAGCAATTTATTAACAGTACAGCGAACAAATAACTCCACAGCACCGTTTTACTGTTGAAGAACTGTAATTCTTTTACTTTCAATGACCCGCAAACAAAAAACAAACATTTGCGTGAACGGTTTATCTTGGTAAAATCACAGTCTTGCAGTGCTGAGCAGTTTGATGTCAATATCAATGTGATGTATTGTATCGGACCGGGTAAGTGGTACAGTTGGCTGAGCATGCGCCACCAAAGCTAGAAGGCCGGGTTCGATTCCCGGTCTGGTTATGCCGAAGACATGAAAACGGTACCTGTCCAGCCTCGTGCTCGGTAACTCGTTATAAATAACGAAACTGAACTGTATTGCGCATGTGAGGTCCTTCGGGAACAAGCACAAACAGGTGGCTACATTATTGCGGGGGGGGGGGCGCATTTGCAAAAACAACCATTTCCGGAATATTTTGATTTTCTTAACAGAAAGCATGTTTCTGCAGGAGCTGGAGTTCTTTTTCCCTGCGAAACAGAAGTGCGAGCTGACGAACACCGCCAAGTTCGAAAATTGCACTTGTTGCGTGATAAAGCCACACGCCGTCAAGTCCGGACTTGTCGGTGATATTTTGTCTGTCATTCAGGAAGCGGGCTTCTCCATCACCGACTTGCATTTGGTAAAATTTGCAGCTGTGTTCAAACAGGCTTGTGTGTACTTTTACAAACCTGGAAATTTTTCGATCACAGACCGGAATGATTTTGAAATGATAAAAAAAAAAATTAAGTCAGTTCGGTCAGATTGTCTGGAATTATAGACCACTGAATACTGTTACGGAAAGTTTTAATAAAACTGTGAGACAAATGACCGAAATGCTTCAGCGAAAAAAGCAGTTCCAAACTATGTATCCGATCAGTTAACGCCGTGTGTTGCATGTGAGGGAATTCCGTAACTTGTACAGTTCGCGCTTCTAAGCGGTTGTATTCAGGGGCGCAGTCAGCTGATATTTTCGGAGGAGGTGGCAAAATGATTGCTACCTGACAACTCAAAAAGGTTTTGAGACAACTCAAAAAACGCCCCTGGTTGCCCCACACAAAAAAGACAACTCAAAAAACGCCCCTGGTTGCCCCACACCCCTGGTTGCCCCACACCGCTGGGTGCGCGCCTGGGGTTGTGTTTTAATCGCCAGCACTTTCTCACCTTTCCAGCAAAACATTGAAAAAGCCAACGCCGAAGAGTTTTACGAAGTCTACAAGGGTGTCGTTGCCGAGTACCAGAGCATGGTCAACGAACTCTCCACTGGCGCCTCGCTGGCCTTGGAAATAACCGGGAAAGACGCAGACACGCCGGCGCGCTTTCGCGAGCTGTGCGGCCCGGCCGACCCGGTAAATTCAACCGTTGTGAAAATCGTGAACAAGACCAACCGATCATAGGTTTTGGTGAACTTCTCTACGTTAACGATATCTGTTTGCGTGACGTATTTGAATTTACATCTAAGTATTTGGATTTATCGGCAAGGTACGACGATCGGCAATCTTATCTTTTTCAAATCGCTTGTGTGCAAGTAGCTGTTCAATATCTGTAATTTTTTGTGCTGTTGGAAAAAAGTAGAAAAACGCTTGATAAGGCTTCCATTCATGCACGTGAGAATAAGAAAGAGTTTTTAAAGCAGTTTCGACGGGACCTTTTTATACTCGGTGTCCAATTTGACCTTTTTAATTGGTTTATTTATTTACAGTTTCATATGGTCCAGTCAATGAGCAGAAACAATACAAAAAGCCACTGCGTAATAAAGAAACCAATTGTCAGTTAATATTAGAATAAATGAGAACACAACGACAAAATAACTGATCAATTTGAACAGAGAGTCTCACTGCGTCGTCCTATTTTTATGCGACCGTTTTTCTCGCCCAGGAAATTGCCCGCCACCTCCGACCAAAAACGCTGAGGGCGATGTTCGGAAAGAACAAGATACAAAACGCCGTCCACTGCACCGACCTGCCCGAAGATGGAGTGCTGGAAGTCGAATACTTTTTCCGCATATTGAACAGCTGAGTGCGCCGTTGCTCGCACGGCGGTCTGCCGACTGTTGTTGGTGTGCCCGGCCCTCATGCATCCCACTGATCTGTTGTGTTTGAAGTTTACGTATCTGCTTTTTTTGCACTGTGCATTTTTATGGCATGAAAATATAATGAAACATCAGAGGTTCATCGTCATCCGCGTTGCTGAATGTGATCTGGAGGTCTCTGCGCTGCGTTCACAGCTTTTCGACATTCCTGACTATGTTGCGATGGTTCCATGCATGGGCGGCGGAAGGGGAGGGGCAAGGCCCCCCTCTGAATTTTGAAACTTTCGGTAAAAAAAAGGTGTTTTTTTACTTTTGAGTTGGAAAAAATTTTGCCACTTTGCCCCCCTCCCCGGAAAAATCCTTCCGACGCCCATGGTTCCTTGACCCCTGGTTCCATGACCCTTGGCATGGTTCCTTGACCCTTGGTCAGCTGACCTGGTGACCTCCGCGTCTCTTTGTTGACCATCTAAATCAGGGGTTCCCAACCTGGGGTACATGTACCCCTAGGGCAGTGGTGGCGAACCTATGGCACGCGTGCCAGAGGTGGCACGCACAGCCCTCTCTGTGGGCACGTGCACCGTCGCTCCAGAATAGAGTTCGTTACCAGAAAGGTAAAGGGACGCGGGGCCAGGCTGCTCCCAAGGTCGGGACAGCCACCTGAAAAGACGCTGCCAAGGCGCGGAGGACTAGTTTATCTCCCAGCGCTCAATCAGGAACATCCACTTATCCAGCATGTAACTACAGAGATTATCCCCTGTGGTAACATTACCGCTAGTTATTACATTATTTTTGGCAACACTATTTTGGTTTTGGACGCGAGATTATTATGGACTTTCTTTGCTTCTACGAACGTAGAGTAGAGCCAGAACACCAGCATGCAAGTATATCAAACGTTTCGCTTTATTCTTATAGCATTTTCAATGGTAAAGCCTACTATCTGCATCAAGCCAAGCTAAACTGTGGAAGAGGCAAGCAAGGACAACATTTTCACATTATTACATCACAGTAACCAATTGAACCAGGGGTTCCAACCATTTTTGCCAGTGGGCCACACAAGCCACAGCAGTTCGAGGGCTGGGCATCGTACATAATGTGACAGTTTCAGAATATGTTATATTTTACCAAATCAACAAATTTTTCGTATACTCAATTCTAATATACATTGTTTTTTCCTTATTGACAAAATGTCTTTGTGGCCGGATGAAATGGCTCTGCAGGCCGGATTTGGACCGCGGGCTGTAGTTTGGAGACCCCTGAACAGGCCCGTAACTAGGGGGGCGAAGTCCCCCCTACA
>JGI24159J19872_10003582_pt1 | contig 19426 bp, 7 predicted proteins | sample Ectturendosymbi4_FD_19872 | JGI IMG/M metagenome (IMG submission 19872) | reverse complement strand
ACGGGATAACCATCGCAACTGGGTCCAAGGTATGGATCGCGTTTTCATTGACGGAGCGTTTACCCTCGCTCCTCCGCTGTTTAGTAGGTGTTTNTGATTCTTGCNAAGCGTGCATAATACGTGNTTCCCGCGATGTACGCTCTGCTACCCAACAAACGCCAAGAAACATACGATGGACTATTCCGACGTATCAAAACGATATGGCCACCTTTCAATCCAACATCGATCTGTCTCGACTTTGAGATGGCGGTGATAAACTCTGTTCGACAAGCATTTCCACGTGCAGAACTTCATGGATGTCTATTCCACCTGAAGAAAAGTAAGAGGCGCCTGCTTTCGGAAAACGGTCTTCTGCAACGCTACAATGCTTAACCACGGTTTGCCCTCCATGCCAGAATTATAGTTGCGCTCGCGCTTGTGCCAATTGACAATTTGGACGACGCTTTTGATGCTTTATCCAACCAACTGGAGAACGAACTAACACCCATCGTGAACTTGTTGGAAGACAATTATATCGGTCGACCTGGACGTTACAACCGTCGAAGCCACCCCGCACTCTTTCCGCCAGAGATTTGGAGCATGTATGTGCCAGCTCACAATAAGCGACATTGGCAGAACAAACGACCACGCCGAAGCAGCCCATCGACGCCTGAAAAGATAACTTGACGTTGTCCATCCCTCAATCTGGAAGTTCATAGATGGTCTGCGCCGTGTTCGAAAGGGGAAAGATAATACATTCGTGATGAACCTGGACCAGTGTAGTGTAAAGAAGGGAATATACACTAGCTGACCAGCGTCTCCTCACAATGGCGTTACACAACCGTAAACGATTACAACAACAGAGACATCATAGAATATCTTCGTGGAATTGCACATAACTTCCTCATGGAATAAACAGCAAACTTCCTGGTGCAAAACTTTTCAACAATATAAAACAAATTATTTCAGGAGGTTGAAGAGTTATGATTGCGATTAATTCTGAATTAATTCTGAAAACTGGATTACTATAAACTTACAACTGCTCTACATAAACTGAACATTCTATCCACGTACAGTCAACTTTACGCCAGTGACGTGAAACGTTGTTCACGAACGTAGAAACAGTGTTCTGGAAAATTTAGTTCAGAGGCGACTCCAGGTCAAACGCGTCACTGCACGCCATTTACACCAAGGTCATTGACAGAATGCAACCGTTCGAGGCTTGCATCATTGAAATTTCCATTTGCTTTTAATCTGGCTAGCACTATCGTTGCTACTGTAACGGTAGTTACGCAACAATGAATGGGAAATTCTCATGAAAACTCGTCGATTGTTGTACAACGTATGTTACTGAGCAATTGTAATGCCTGTTAGTTCTCTGCATACTAGGCTCATTTATATAAACCCGTTAATGAACAATATTTTTGTTCGTTTGAAATTATTCTCGAACGGGAACTTATCTATGCAAATCGATTGCTTCAAAAAAACATTCTGTCGGATATGAATTACCTTTAAAAAATGCTTGTTTGTAGAGGGCAGCTCGGGCTTTAACGGATGAGATGAGTCCAAGTAAACGTCAGCGTACTTAGCTCATTCTTATTCCCGAATTGACAATCATTCGTTTGAAATTATTTTCGAATGGGAACTGTTCATTGGGCTTAACATTCAATGCTCTACGGCAACGGTTTTCAATGTAAGGTCGCGACTCTTTGAGGCAGTGTTTACTCTACGGCGCGCAAATGCGCAATGCCAACAGACCACTTGTGCAGTCAAATCTCATTCTCGCGCACTAGAAACAGTCCAGATTTAATATCGTATATATACCCCACAGCCTCTGTAACGCTTGAAACGCTTTACTGCCTATGTATATGTTTACATGGTTGCGCAACAGCATGCGCACTAAAACAAACATTTGCTTAGTGCACATTTTGCTGTGGGAACACTGCCCAGATGGGTCGTGAACCATTTTGGGGGGGGGCGCGTGTAGATTTTTTATGCACATAGCTGTAATAGATTTGGTTTGATCGAGTTTTAGATGGGGGGTCGTTGGCACAGTGGGTTGCTGCAATGGATCGCGGACTCGCGGTACAAAAAAAGTTGAAAACCACTGCTCTATGCGAATATCTTGCTTAAAAAAAATTTAATCTGATATGAATTATGTTAAAAAATACTTAAATGCCTAATTGCAGAGAGCAACTCGGGCTCTAACGGATGAACCCAAGTGAAGCGCGAATGAACGAAGTCGAGAGAACGCTTGCTACGAACGATAGTTTTTGATTCAGGTCACCTGCAACATGAATGCGAAAGGCCAGACATGGAACGTAAATACTTGAATAAAAACAAAGCCCAACGTATAGACCCCAAGTTAACAACCATAACGAGTGAAATATGTGGTGGCACAAATATACAAAGCAATCCAGCTTGCATTCTACAATATTATATATCGGAATGAAATACTCTGGCTAAGCCCGAGACACCATCGATTCAGTTACTTTGCACGACAACTAAGAACTTTATGCCGAGTAAAATACCGTGCCAACAGCGCTTCCCTCCATTGCGAATCGTGATGGGAGTACGCTTTGAGTGGAATGTCTCGACCATTGGTAACCTGCAGTATGATGATGGACGGAGTGCGCTTTGAATCAAACGGCTTGACTTTGCATTAATGTAAGATTTCTGCAAGATCTCATAGTCTGACCGAAATGTCCCGTGACCGAAACGGCCAGACCGAATCGGCCAGACCGAAAAGTCTTGTTCCGAGTTTGACATCGCCATGTGCAATGGAAAATACACGTACGAGGTGCTCTAACGTCACGCTTCATAGATCACGTAGCACATGATTTCGCTGCGAGTGAAACCAAGACCTCCTAAACAAATGTTTATTTAGGATGCCTTGGTGAAACGGCGACAAACCTTGAACGATCTTCATGCTTCAATTACGCACTGCTCGCGTGATTTTGGAGAACTTTTCGCATTGCGGCACTTTCGAGATCGACTCACATTACATTTGAAATACTGGAACTTTTTTGTGCATTTTTACGCATTACATTCGGATATGTGTAACGCACGCAACTGAAGCATCTAGTTGTCACAGCAAGACGTACTTACTGAAACATATAGTTCATTACAGTTGCGTGATAACAGTTGGTTTGTCATCTGGTTGGTTAATAGTTTGATTTGCTTAAAAATCGCAGTGATTACAGACCCTCATTTATGATCTTGGCAAAAAAACTAGTGCCATAATAACAATTGTAGCAAATGGAGCAATTGCTACAGCCCCGCGCTTTTATGGGCCCAGCGTTCGTCTGTAATAAATCTTATTTATTACATTACACATAGGATTTTTTTCAGTCTCAGAAGTAGTATTTTTCTACAATTTCCGTAAGTAGTAAGGGACGATTTTGAAATGAACGCTGCCTGTGTCCAGCAATTCTTGTTTGATTCTTTTTGTACACTTACGTAACAAAAAGCATAAGATTGCGGTCAGCAGTGTTGCCATTTTAGCTGATTTGCTGCTAGATCTAGCAAGATTTTCTCACTGTAACCTGCAACATTTTTTCAAACTTGCAGTGCGCTGATTTTCTATCAGGTTTTTAACAATCGTCTGGCAGGTTTAGCAGGTAACAAATTCCTGACCACAAAACTTTTTCAACAGATTTCATGATGAAAACTGTTAGACTTTCTTCATCAAAAAATATACTTCTCCGCTTTTATGATGCTTTAAATTTGGTAACAACAGGAAAAAGCAAAACCAGCTACCTGCAATCTTTGGTCGTTTTAGTTAGGATGCAGGGAAGCTGCTTCAAGCAGATTATTGCATCATAATAATAAGTAATTAGAAGGCTTGGTGAAGCCTAAATGATTTGCTTGTGTGCTTACTTAGCACTACTGAGTGAGTGCGTTAAGTTACAAGACAACATTGGTAGAATATGTTTTTCTCCCACGGCGCGATGATTCCAAGTAGTTCAGTTACGCTGTAGTAAGTAGTAAATTCCGGTAAAAAAATCCTGATGAACTAAAGCTGCCAAAGGTTTAGACATAACTGGTTGCAAGATTCAGAACTAAACGTTAGCTCAGTGCCTACTGCCTATCCTGCTGATTCAGAAAAAGCCTTCTGCGAAATTTGCAATAATGAAATCATAGCGAAACATTGTGAGCTTAAAAGGCATAAATGGTAGCAAAAGCACCCAGACAAGACTAAAGAACTTTTTGCATGCTGCCTATTGTAACACAAAGTTTTAAGTTACAAAGACCAGACTTGGTAAGTCGTAGGGGTGAAGCTATGCTCAGTGTTTATCGCTGAACACTGTTCTACTGTATAAAAACATGCAACCATTTGAAAGAGGTCGTCAAGAACTGTGTCATACAAAAACACGAGGAAAGCTGCAGTTACGTTTCTCAAACGCTTTGTTTTGATTTCTAGGCAAGTCCCTAAGTTTTGAACTGTAGGTCAATATGCAGTACGTACAGCAAAGTCAATACTTCTCCAACGTTTCAATTGAAATCCTATTTACTAATGGTTGAAGACAGTCTTAAACAAAACTGCCCATCCTAAAAACTAAGTCTCGACAATAGCGCTGTTTTTTTTCTTCGGTGAAACCTTCGCAGAAATTTGCCTGAAAACGTAATTTTTTTACATCATACACTTGCATCTATAAATTTTGCGCTGTTTCTAAATACATGACAACCAACGTTACAGCAAATCCAGTTACAATTCTCCACGAAAAAAATCATAGCTTTACTTTGGTCTCTCAAATGTGCAGCTGCAAACATTCATTGTTTCAAGCCCATGAGCTTTCTTGCATATGCCATACAGGCAGTGTCAGATTAAGGTATGGCAGAGTTTGGAGCATATTAACAGAGCGGGGCCCTAAGTTAAAATAAACTTGAATAAGTGAAGAGTTGTTAAATTATAAACTATGTGGGCATCAATATCACTTCCATTAACATACTGAATTTCGCAAGTGCAAAAGCCTGATCCTAAATAGCAGTTGGCTACCTATAATTTTTTAACTAAACACGTATATGCGTATCTTTTTACCGAGGAGTACACTATTGTACAGCTCACAAGTACAGTGGAGACGCAGCAGTGAATGCTTCCAGACTCATCAACCAATTTGATCGTTATATCTACACCAGTGGTTTACAACCTTTTAGCTGAATGGAACCAAATCCAGACATGCAAATTTATTAGAGAGCAGCACCACAGAAATTTCACCACAAGTCAATATACACGTTTAGCTTGTTTAGCTTCATAGAAGAAGGAAATCTGTTACACTCAATATTACAGGTTTTATTGAAAGACAGATGAGGGGTGCTTGAGAGACGCATGCAGCTCTCAAAACAATGGTTGAAAGCCACTAAAGAACAGTCTAATTTCAGTATAAGTGTCGAAGTCGATTGTCAAAGCATCAAAACTATTGCTTAAAATTGCATTTTCAAAGTTTTGCCATGGCGAATTTGTTTATGATACTGGCAGCAGTGTCTGACAGGGTTGGGGAGTCGGAACCGCAAGAGGTCGTAGTTTTTACGGTGGAGTCGGATTCCTAAAAACACTAAGAGTCTGAGTCGGATTTTTTATCCGATCCAGGATGTCCAATTGAACCATTTTCTTTATCGCCACCCTAAGTAAGGAATCCGAATTCGTGCCTATTGAAATGGTAGAATTTCTTTTGAAACTTTTATTGTAATAAAGATTTCTTGCTGTACACCACGCTTTCCATTTATTGCTAGCTGCTACAAAATCGTTGACAGACAAACTTAATTCAGGTTGTGTTACGGAGTCGGAAATTTTTGCAAAGGTCGGAGTTGGAGTCGGACATTTTATATCCGACTCTACAACCCTGGTGTTTATTTCACATAGACGTTTATGCTCCATAATCTATAGAATCAGGCTATGTAGTTTGTTTTGTCTAACGGTGCTCCTTCGGTTGATTCTACCATCTTAAGTTCATAAAATGGCCGTTATCCACTGGACTTGGTCGACATGAGACTTAAATAAATGGGTAAATAATTTCCCACATTCGTAAAAGAAAACTCCAAGTACAATAATATTTTTAATGCCATTCATAGCACTGCAGTCAAGCAATATCTCGAAATCACCGCAATTTAGCCTCATTGCTTGAGTGATCCCATAATGTTGCAAATAACTCTAAAATACTTTAATTGGCAAATCACTGAAATCTGCTGTAATGTAAAAGCATTCAATTCAAAACTTTCGCTTAATTGCTCAAGGCAAATTTAGGAAAATAGTGGCTTCTTGGACTGAAAAAATCCTGTACAAATAATCAGGTGTGGATATTAGACGTGGCGAACGAAGTGGTCGCCAACACACCAAATTTTGTTTCAACATTAACTTGGCTATGTGTAACCTCTAACACGAAAATTCTTCTCACAAAATGTGACAAACGTCAATTTCATTTTTGAAATCTCTCCAAATTTAAAATCTGAAGGGGAAAAGGTGGAGGCATGGCATATTATATCCCCGGCGTTTGAGAAAAATGGGGGGACACGTCTCCTGTGTCTCCCACGTAATTGCGACCATGCTTCTATGTCAATTCCATCTTTGCAGGTAGTCGTGAGCCAACAAAGGCAAGCACTAGTATGTGGCATGAAGGTGTAAAGTAGGATATGCAGCCAGTAAGCAAGATGAAAGAAAAAAGCATTGCCTGAGCTTTTGGGAGAAAATTAAACAACATTTAATGCCAGTGGTATACTAGTCTTTGTCAGAGATTTATTACGCACCCTGCAAATTTCATTAAAGTGGCAAACACGGCAAACACTTTCAAATGTATTTACAGTCACATGCAGCACGTTTCTTTGTTCTCTAGAAATCAAGTGGAAACGCGAAGCAAAAATCGTTTGAAAGCAAATTTAAGCGTTTCTCGATCATAGATAAGCAACACTCTCCAGATGGGGTTGAAACAAACTTAGTCCATGTTTGGTTCGAGCAAATGCAATGTTCTCGCTCTTGGTGATGATTGTTGGAAAAGTCAACTTTTTCAAGCTCGTTTTAAGAACAAGAAATAGTCTTTGAAGCGTTACTGTTATGAAAGTGAAAATAAACGGATGCAACAGTATAATGAGAGCATCTTTCGAACATTCACCTTTCGGGTGCCGCATATTGGTGAAGTACAGTCTCGCGGAAGGTGCTGCGTCGTTCGCCTGATTTTGAAATCCATTTTCCACAATCTGAAACGCAAATTCGGTTGTATGCTTTACCTGTGACGAAAACCATATATTGAAAAGTGCAGCATTGTTTTGACTTTTGACCTGAAGAAATGGAGCAGTAATGCTGTAACTAGGCTGTATTCAAGCCTTGACTATTTTGACTGCATGTTGGATGAAATATTCAATAGAGCACAGAACGTCTGTTGTACACTATGGAGTGTCGCACAAGAGCGTTTCATTTTTAATGGGCGTAGTGCCATTTTAATTTCTAGGATGTTCATGATAGATACAATTCTATAAAGATATTAAATTCATTATATGCCCATTGTTGAGTGAAATCACCGCAAATTGAAGGAAAGTTCAAAAGAAGAACAAAATTTTGCATTTGTGCTGAAGGCGGAAACAGCTAAGTTGTGTAGCGTCTAACGTGATTCCTTTTCAAACATGGGTTATTGCGTTGTTGTTTGTAATGAAATTAACACTTTGCAAATGTAAAATCGTTGATAGGAAAGATCAACACTTACCTTGAGGAATCCTTTCAGCAAATTCTTTCACGTTGACAGACAATTGAAAATGCGAGGAAGAACTGCAAAGAATAACAGAAAATATCACAGTTAACGCAAAATACGTCATAATAATGATGTATGTGTTAGCCGTTAGCATTTGTAGTTTATAGAGCAGTTTGAAGCTCTTGGTCGTTTCCATGCTAAGAACTGCTTTCTTAGATGTCAATTCCAAACTACGTGTTTCGAAATTTATGCACTTCTTCGTTGCCTACGGTTTTGCTANTTTTTGTTCTAATTGTTTCATTGCTTCAGCAAAAATGTTTGCACTTTATCCACGCTAACATTGTCCGTCGTTTCCATAATTTTGACATTTAAAAATATATCAAAGAAAGTTACAGGTGGTACAAAAACAGATATCTATTTCATTGCGTCTATCAGTTCATATCAAAAGCTAATTAAAGTTCCAACGTTTTCTGTCGAAACTTCAGTGGATCAAGCAACAAGAGATTCCGTTCAGGAGTGGATCAAGGTTGTAGAGGCCTATTTCGCAACAAAATCTCTTTTCCAAACACAACGACAATTTCGGAGGACCTTTCCAGGCAGAAACTCTCCAACCAGATTTACAATAAAGCGCTCCCTGGACAAATCCAGTGAGACTGGAAGTGTAGCAACGCATCATTGTATTTCACCGCCGAAACAGAAAAGTGCATTCGGTTTTATACTTGTCCATTCGCTGCTGGAAGTTTCAGGTATGCTTTGGCACAATATTTTGAAACAAAGAACATTTGTATTATGGAGATCAATGGTTACCGGTTCCTTAGGAAAGGCCGGTTGTGGAAAATAGCAGCAGTTTTAATTAGTACAATCAATTGAGATTGACGTCTAAAAAGAGTCTTAAACTCTGCTGGTGAAAAGAAAGTATATAGCCTAACTACTTTGTAAAAAGAAGTGGACCTATAGTTTATATTTACAGTGGAAAGCATGTTCCAGAATTTGTTTATCGATTTTATCTGCACTTTGATACCATTTGCAGAGGATGCGTCAATCCTGCAAACCAATGTTGTCGTCATCACAATAACATTGCAGCGTGCAGTTTACTCTATTGAAATCTATACCAATAAGCTTGAAGGCTATAGATTGCTAGTGGTACGGTGACCGACATTGCTGTGATTGAGAATTGAATATCGCTGTTCAGTATTAAATTATTACATTATTTTTCATCTACAACACATGTTGAGCATTTTTGGATATCAGCACGTCATGGTTGTGTATCTTCCTGGCAGATTCTTTATTTCGAAAACATTTGTTTAGTGTATTTTTATTGGTTTTTAAGTTCTGCTTTCCTTGAAAAATTGGCCAGCTGACAGCAAAAGCTTTCAAAATTATTCCTCGTCATGGCCACCTAAACACTAACATCCCTTGCTTTGAAGCAAAATAGTAATGAACTGAAAACTCAATGAGGAAATACTGTACTTCATGGTTTGCTCGCAAAAAAATGTTCATTCCAGATGTCCCCTGCAGTGCTATGAATGATACATGTCAATGACAAGCGGGTTATGGTTTGTTAACTATAAGATAATGGTCGCTTGGTTTGATTAGAACGCTACAATGTCTAAAATCTGGAATCCAAATCAGCCTTAGCAAACAGGACTAGTTACGCTTACCCCATTTTCTCCTTCGTATAGTTGTATTCGTTGCTAGCAACTCGTTCGATGTCATCNCTGATGGCTTTCTGAAACACAAAGAGGTGTTGGAGTTTACTTACGAGTATTCTGATGAGATCCACAATCCATTTCTGTTGTTGATTGTATTTGGATTTTGAAATAGTTATTAAATCAAAGTTTTAGGTATTGTCAAAAGCATGTAAGGCTAACGTGTTTGCCAATTCGAGTACTGCATCCACCTTAAATATGCGAAACAGGTTTGCCTACCAGCGGTTGAGGAATGTCCCCATGAACATAGGCATATATCTTTTTCCATTTTTTGTGTATCTTGTAGGCAGAAACAGCCATTACTACTGCCAGTGTGATAGATATGAAGATGGCTAGTAAAGGCCTTGACAAAGTGGAATGTGGAGGAGATTTCCCGCGGAGCGTTGTGACATCTGTGAAATCATTAATGAAGAATTGTCTTTGGCTAGTGAAACGTAAAGCTATAATTTAGAAATGATCTGATTTAAGAAACCTGTGAACTGCGATACATTCTGACTTATAAGTGAAGCACAAAACTGCAATCGTGTGGTGCATGCTCAACGCTGTGTCTATTGCTTCTAAAAAGATAAAGTCATTAAATTCATTTAGAACAACTGTTTCAAACACGAAATAAACATTTTGAGAAATATTGGAAGCCTTCCGTATAAATTTAAACTTGTAAGTGAGAAAAAATTTGACAGATCTACTTATAGTGCTCATTCCCATACATGCCTATTGTTATGACGCGCTTGCCTCTATCAGCAAGCGTGAATTAGGACTGTACAATATTTGGTAAAGTTAGTCAGACTTACGATGCATTTCAAAATGCTCATTGGAAAAACGCAAAGCATTACCGATTCCTGAAGTTTTGAAAATTGCTCTTTTTCCTGAAGTTTTGCCCTAACCCTTTTTTTGCTCCAGATATGGTTCAAGCTTTGTTAGTTAGAAGGGAAATTTAGTTTTTCAATGAAGTAAGCAATGTTAACAACTTACATTTTTGTAAAAAAATCCTGTTTTGATTATCAAATGGGTAGAAAACATGNAAATATCTTTTGTGATATAACCACCCCAAGTGAGACTTGCAAAGTTACTACAAAGTATTCAATTAACACGAGTACTTACTAAACTATACGTTAAAACCAACATGAAGTTGTATACATAACGCATTTGGTGCACGATAATGACGTATAATTCAGTATCAAAGTACGAGCAACAGAATTAAATCAAAAATTTCAAAAACTCTCATTTCAACTGCAGTTCTATATTGCTGTTCGAAGACAGAATCAAAAAACTTGAACAAAAAAGTCACAGAAATACTCAATACAGCAAGCATAGCACAACACATGCGTACTTAATCCTTGTGTTTCTTCAAAGATAGTTTTTGTGCATTCTTACGACGTGATAAGCGACAAATTATTCATTTTTAGTTTCATTCAAGAGTGTTGAGATTTTCATTTTGGTGGTGAAGATTAACACGTTACAGCCTTTTTCGTGAATTTTTTGACCTGTCGAGATCATTTGTAGTTCCATTTCGGCAAATAGTTTTGGCTAAGGCAATTTAGCTGAAAATTGGCTCTTAGCTTGTTCTTCTAATGCAGTGGTTCCCAACTAGGCTACCCGGACCCCTGGGGTTCCGAAACACGATTTTCCGGATCCGACACGCGATTTTCGAGGGTGAGAGATTGTTGAGTGTTCTTGGATGTAAGGACCCCTGATTTATAAAAGATTTCAATTGCTAATAAACATCCAGCCTAATTTGTCCAGCTAACGTTACTAATTTCACAGTTCGAATTGCTGAATGGGTGGTGCATTGCTATTTCTATTTCACCCTCCGGGTACCACGCTGAATGTGGCCGGTGATGTGATTGTAAGNGTCTTATGACGTTTAAATGTGTGTGGTGCAATTATGGCAAGGCTGTTGCTTGATTCCTCAGAACACGATAGTTTCCAGTGATCAACCATGCAACGTTACCAGAAATTGTGCACAAAAGCCGTGTGTATTCAAGCGCCCTTTTGCAACAACATATTTGTGCGAATCTGCATTTTCCTCTCTACTTTATTTGAAAAGAAAGTTTGGGAATTGTTTGATCCCCTCAAACAATTATCGCATAGCTCTGAGTAATTGTGTGCTAAGGTACAAACGGATAATTTCAGAGAAACAACAACGAAAAAGTCAGTAGGATTGTTTCTAACGAGCAATGAGGTATGAAGGTTATATACAGTAGTACGACTGAGGGTTTTCTGTTGCGTTGTCAAAGTAAGACTATGTATTACAAGTATAATTAAAAAATGGAATTACTGCAAAATTGGACTGTTTTGTAAATTCTACGCTTTTTCTGAAACGAGAGGGTGTGAACGTCACTTTAATTTTATGAAAGGGGTGCCAGCAAATGTGCTTATACCAAAAGCACAACATTCAAAGCATTAACGATTTGATGATTAGACTATTCCAAAAAGTCAACCTGACTGATTGAAAGACAGCCTATGAACTCTATACCGTTATTCAACCTTTTTTTCCATGTCCTAAATATGATTCAGCAAAACTGCTTGGTCATGCACTTCTGCCTTTTAGCTGGGTGAAATTCAGCGAAGTTACGCTTTGGAGATACATCTTCAAGGTTTTGATGTTTTGTGCCGTGTAAACCTAGTGTGTCGTACAAAGTCTGCAATACAAACCCAGCTATTCACTTGACGAACTCTGAACTAAATCATTGCGTTGACTGTTTTGCGCTGGACGATAGCTAACCACACAAAAGCAACCAACACTGTAGTTTTTGCGGCACTTCACCAATTTGTTCCTGTGTGAAAAAAGTGCAATCCAAGGACTTAATCCGTGAGTTACAGGCCACGTATACACTAAATCGAATCAAAATGAGGTGAAAACAGATGCGTAATAGGAATACTGTTTTTTAATCAAGACCATTCACGCCTTTCTTGGTAGGCTTTAACTTTCGATTGTCAAAAATAACAACTCGGGACGTTTTCAATGACTATATTCAACGTCCACGCATGGGTCGTGTTAATTCTCCTACAGACAGAATAGAGGAGTTTCGGCATTGCATTTTTACCTTTAGTAGTTGCTAACTGATGAAAAGCAATCTCGCTTTTGTATTCGTTGAGATAGTAGCCGAAAGAATACATTCCAAATAAACAGTAGCTTGTTTCCGGTTTTAAACTTTCAATAACCCAGTAGCTGCCACCACGTTGTTGTGAACAGGAAGCCTGTGTAATGCAAAGTGATTGAAAGTTCAAAGCCAAAGCTTGTTAGTTTATTATACATTTACGAATATGCAGCTTCTTCAAAAAACGATTGCACAATTTTTAATGTAGCAGCAAATAACCGCTAATTTTAACCTTAGTTACTGCAACTTTGAAAAAGCTTAGCTATATTTAAGTTGAAAAGTATTCCGCATAAGCTTACGATATAAGAAAGAGTTTTATCCTCCAATTCATTAGCAATGTGTTTAGTTATGTTGTATTTGGTTATGAAATTTTACGAACAAAATCGCTTGTGTTGGGATTGAACACGTATAAACACGTTAACTGGAAAAAATGAAATATATTAGACCAATCGAAAATTTTATGCATCGTAGCTACATGAATCAATAATTTAATTAAAAATGTAATGTTGGATTATTCCAGCTTTTGACATGGTGTAGTTTTATATCTCTGTGTGCTTGTTTTAAATGAAAGTATGGTAATTTGAACAACAGTTCAAATTTCTATAAGCTTACATTTCGATGAAAAAAGACGGTTTTCTCATACGTATCCACAACTTCAAAAGACTTTGTTATTGAAGGAAGCTTTGAGCAAACGTCAGATCCATTCCACACTGTTTGGGGGAATAACAGTGCTGTAAGAATCTATGAATATCCTCACCGGCAAACACGTCATCTCAGTTTGCCCAAGTATTGACGCATGACTAATAAATTTCATGACTAATGAGTTGCAAGAAAGTATGCTTCAGATTTGCATACGCATACAAATTTAACAAATTACGCGTGAAAGTAAATTTGACCCTGACTTCAAACAAATACTGCCAAATATCAAAGACAAATATTCGATTATCTTTAGGACCACTGGATTTCACAAAGAAACTAAGCTGACTAGGCACCAAAATATCTAATGCAAAAAATATGCGCCAATTAGCTCATGGTGAAAAGAGCATACCTGCAAAAATAGGATCTATCAGAATATGTGCTGGTAACTTGCTAGAAATAAAGTAGCCACAGCAAGGAGATCATCTTAAAACATGTAAGTAAAAAGCGTACAAGGAAGCATATTCAAAACAGAAAAGTGCAATTTTCAATAAGGCATGTTGTATTCGCAGCACAGGAACATTCCATGTTAGAAAGTTGAAAATAACTTACCTAAAAAATATTCTTTCTCCTCTCTTAACAAAAACTACAGTACTCATTAGCATGCAAGAGCATCAGCAAAAAGCATTTGTTTTTGTTGTTGTATGATAAAAAAAACTATACCTTTCGTTTCCATGGCGTAAAACTTATACTGAATTTTTCTAAAACGACAAAAGTAAAGTCCGTCAGAAGGGAGTTTGATGCTAACATTCGCTGACGATATTCCAGTGTAGATCGTGGATACAACCGGTGTGTCGTTTATGCCTGTATGAAAACAAACATCATTTATTGTTTCAAGCATCCTTCATTCAGTTCATTGTGGCAGTATGAAGAAAAGTTACGAGACTCACGGAGAACAGGGTTGGAATATCAAAACCTTTGGCTTAATTAAAGAACCACAATGTTTGATAATAGTTTACAATAATACTTTTGAAAATCATGTGTAAAGAAATCTTTAATTTTGCTAGATAAATGCATTCTCCTCTCTGAAACATGTATAACACTGCAACTCTGACCCAAAAGCGAATTGTTAACGTTGAAGAAACCGTCGGCAAACTAAACAAACCTTTTAAGTTGAAATTCACACCATGCATACAAAACCGGAGAAACAAAACAGCTGAAATGGCTGAAAGATCTTATATAGGTGTAAGAAGCATTATAATGTAAAATGTTGTTTTTAAATTATTTCCCAAGCTATTATCATTACTTGTGCTCCTTGTTTTTGCCGTTCAGAAACCTTTGCCGAAAACAGTAATGTCACAAAAGGATTTCAAAACTTGCGCATCAACTTTCACGTACTTTCTTTGAGAAGACATGCTTCGTTGGTTTCAACAAACTCTGTGCATCGGCATGTGCTGCAAGTGCATTTAGCAGCGTTTTGGCGCGAACGTCGAGTAATCATCGCTCTCAAGCGAAATTTCCCTGCGCGTAGAAGGACTTGTTGCACGGAAAAATACTTCGTTTTCACCGTTCGTAGATTTGAAACTGGCTGCTTGATACGATTCTATTATTTTGGACAAATAACAGTATATTATGGTGTTTTCAGCTGTAATTGAACTCAGTTGTAAACAAAATATACTCTGCGGCTTGTTGTGTAGTTCTGAATGAAAACTGGTGGGCAAAATATATCTCAGATTTTACATGATTTTCTCAAATTATTTCAAAAGATCAATCAAACCATACAAACATTTTAAGTTTACTTCAAGGAATCATTTTCTTAATTACTTCGAAATTCTGTTGGTGGCATTTTGCTAGTAGAACTACACAGTAGACCACAAAGGAAGCCAACGTTTCAGAATACTACGAGTGCTTAGAATTCGTCAAATGGCTTTACAGTACTTTATCGTTAACACTACAAAGCAAAAGAACACCAAATATGATTTTGCAGGAATTTATGCATCTCTATAGGATTTACCACAAATTGGAGGAACGTCTACTTCACATTCAAGACCTCTAGGTTGAGCCTTGGTTGGTGTGCACTTCCTGTCTACCCAGTTGATTTCTTCGTGACATCTCGTAACGCTGCAAAATTTTAAGATTTTGCACAAACTTCAAAAGACACAGAACCCAGACGCAACTATTTCTTTGTTTATTTTCCGTTAAGACCTTTGTTTCATAGCAACGTTTGGCAGGTTTAGTGGCCTTAGAGTTGAAAAATGATAAGGAGACTTTGTTGTGGCACAGGTGAATCGGATTTACTGTATAATGCAAATAAATCCCCTGATTTACGAACGTCTGCGGACGACGTAGTCATATCACATCACTCTGTGCGTCGTTCTCGCATCAGTTCTGTCACGCACCACGATTGCAATTGGTAGAAGACGTTTTTTCTTTTCCACCATTTTCGCGGTATCCACGATATTGAAGACTTCAGGTTTCGCACTGTCCATCTGACTCCAGACGGACCCTTATCTGAAAAACAAATGACGGCACTTGAAGAAGATGTTTTACGGCAGCCGCTAGTCTTGTGAGATCTGTGACAACGCGAGCATGCCGAGATATGTGAAAAACGGAAACAGCGTCTGGTTTTGAGTCGGCAAAGTGCACGTGGCACGTTTGTTTTGATTGTTATCACAGCGGTAGCATGTGAATGGTGGTAATTTGCGTGGGCGAATAGAGATTATGCGGCTGATAAGCTTAAGCAAGACGTGTAAACTCAGTATCTGCCTTCAAGAAAATTGCTCTACTTTGCTCATCCTTATAGACGGGTCTTTTCATGCCTTCGTTGTTAATATTTCAAACAAAGCGGCGGCGGAATATTCTTCCACAAATACCGAATTATCCATGAGTTGCAGCACAACGACAGAGAAAGCCCTGTTAGAATTCGTGGATATCTTACGACGTCTACTTTTACACACCGAAAAACTAAAAAATGGTGCTTCCGCAATTTTAACCTCACGATAGTCAGGAAAGGATGCGTGCAAAGCTTCAGGATATGTACACGCGCCCTGTGTCGCATTACAAAAGCCGGTTGAAACCAAACGTGACGTGCGAACTTGTCGCGGGAGGGTTTTTTATTTTTATGGGAAATCCCCGACTTCGCATTGCAATGGATTCGCAAGTGCCGCGCCGCTGTCGTTCGAGGAGCGACGCGTTCACTCCTCGCGTGAGGTTTGCGCAGGTGGCCTGGGTATTTGCCGTGTAGTATCAACAGAATTCCCAAAACACAGACAAGGCTGTCATGTCTACAAGCATATTGTGGCTTGTCTGCGTAAGGTTGGCTGCACCTTAATATAAAGGGAATCAAAAGTTTGTGTCAACTATGGAGAAAACATCCAATTTTCCGCATGCCGAGTTGTCACACGTCACACATCAGTCATTACACTTTCCATTTTATCAGACACATACTTTTCTATTGTTTAAAACCTTAGCGACACGCACTAACCCTCTAACCTTAATGGATGCTTCCTCGTGAGTCGCAAGAAGCACACACTGAGTAATATTCGGGTTCAATCTAAGCGAGTCTCTGTGAGAAGAAAGGTTGTATCGTCTTCGCTTTGCCTTCGCTTAGCGTGGTGATTCCCAAACGGTGGGTCGCGAACCCAAAGTGGGTTGCGGAGGAGTGTCTGTGGGGTCGCGAACAGCAGCCTCAATTGTTTGCTGAAGGTTCGAAATTAGAACTGCGCATAAAAACTTTGTATTTTGCATAAGCAAAATCTAAACACGGTTAAATTTTGCAAAGTTCACGTTATCTCCGTTTTGATTCCTATCCGGTTTGTATTGCACAGTGTCAATCGACCTTATCGTGGAAACATGTACACATGGAAAATGTAAGTGCTGTCCATTGATGCTGAAATTACGCAAGCTTTGTAAATGTCTGTCCTGGTGTGAATACTTATCAGTTGAAATTCCAGCGAAGTACAACTTATACAGTAATCTATCATTGCAGTTCCCTATGACATTTTTAATATGTATTCGTTGTGGTTCAAGCTTATGATCACAAAACGAAGTAACGTGGAGTTCATTGATGGTGGGATCACACCAGCAGGCCAAAAAGGTGATAATGTTGTGAGAAATGTTTGAAGTGAGTTTGCATACGTTTTGCATAAGTCTAGGATATCTAGCAATTCTAGATATAATAAGAATATGAGTAGTGCTTTGAATTTTTGAATGCAGTGGTTACGTTACTCATGGCTGAGTTAATGGGTATGTTACATATGTCTAAGTGCATTTGCGACTGCGAAATGATTCTTCAGCACGTGACTACTCTGAAAAAATGCCTGACGCAGTTCTGGTGCGCTATGAAGCAATCATACCAAAACCTGACTATGCTCGCCTTTCGTTGTCTGCTTCCATTCCTTTTCACCTACCTCTGCGAGGCTGGGTTTTCAACCCTTGTCCACATTAACACGAAGTTAATGAATAGAGTGGACGTTGATCGTGATGTGGGGTTAGCTTTCACAAGCATGCCACCAAGAATCTCAAGACACCCTGCACAGATGCAAGCTAATTCGTACCGATGATTAACTTATGTGCTGTTTGTTTTGCATAAAAATGTCAATACAATGAATCTAACAAGTAAAATTATGGCGTTTCCACCTCATCGGTTGTTATTTGAACTGCTTTAGGGTTGTAGGTAATGGCTGGTGTCAAGCGCCAATGTGGTATTTTGGAGTGGGTTCGTCAGATTGAAAAGGTTGGGAAACATTAGCTTAGCGTCTGGTTCAACCAGCCTTAAGCGGTGGTATGTGTCTGTAGGCGGCTTTTCATAGAGTAACCTGAGATCCAAAGCGTGAACTTCGAAACTTGTTGTTGTGTTTGTATATACGCTTTTCAAACACAAGTGATCGAAAACAAAGGAGAATTAAACAGCAACTACATTCAATTTTAACGTGATACTGTATTTTACGCACATCTGCAACAGAGCGAAGCCCCTTGATAAGATTCCATTTTTCTGTATACTTCAAGCACAACTGCATGTGAATAAATGAAACTGAAAAAAATTTTTTCAGTTGAAATTCACCATTACAAAAACTTACAGATAATTATGTTATTAGAGTTGGTGCAAAAGCAGTGTTTTCACTGGATGTAGGAAATCATACAAACGAGTCGTTTCAAATGCAAAATAGAACTGAAACATTGTTTTGTTTGTCCAATTTTTCTAATATTTGTTCTGCATCTTTTGTTTTCAAACAAACTTTTCGTACAGCAGAACTGGTTTTGCAAAGCAAATCTCCAGCATTGCAACTAATATTTGCTACTGAAAATCACTTTGCACTGCAAATGCAAAAATAATGAGTAACTTACTCGGTATAAACGAAGAAAGTCCTTTGGCTTGAAGCATGACAAACAAAAACACTTTTAAAACACTGAGCCTCATCTGGTTTTCAAAAACGATTTATTCTGCAATAAAGATATCGTTGTCTGCAACGTTTTGCCAACAGCAACTCTTCCTTGTAGATTCTCAGCCTCAAATTACTGTAGTTTCGTATACATCAATCGGAGCTCAGTGCTACCAAAAATTAAATGTAAAAGACGCTTCTGGATGAGTTTTAGACGTTGAGGTAACAAGCTGCCTGAGCCGCTTTCATGTAAGGGGTCTACTTTTTCGACTAGCCTGCTCAGCTACAGTATCTCACATATATATATATACCCTGTTGAAGGTAAATAACCTAATTTTGAATCTCAAGAGGTGCATCATTTGCAAGCAGCTATATCGCGTGGGTGTATCACTATTGGGAAGTCAGCAATGACGGTCTAACCGCAGTCGTACGTAGCCGGCATGTCTCGGCAAGGCAGGGAACTTCACAGATTGCGATCTATATCGCTACGCTTTCTGAACCGAGCAGCGTGGACGAGGCTATCGCTGCTTTCGCAAAAGCAAATACGAACTTCAATTCAGGTTTGCGTGGGCGAATTTCTTTATGTACGAAACTTGACCTGGTGGTCTGAGGTCAACTTTGCTTTTCATTTTTTGAGCCCAAGAGAAGCCCAATTGATTTTTTGTATCGAAAACAATGCTGACATTTAACAAGCGTCTTTGATATGTGGTTAAGGGTTTGCGAGGAAACTATTACCAGAACAATTGTCTTGATTCTTGGAAACAATATTGTCTTATTACTTAATGCACGTTACATTGCCCTTGCCTGCTTTACTACAAAAGTAGTCTCAACAAAGGCGACGAAGTCTAATCAATCAGGAAGTTTTAGANCGTCATTGCTGACTTCCCGATAGTGACACACCCACGCGATATAGCTGCTTGCAAATGATGTACCTGTTGAGA
>JGI24159J19872_10003580_pt1 | contig 19434 bp, 15 predicted proteins | sample Ectturendosymbi4_FD_19872 | JGI IMG/M metagenome (IMG submission 19872) | reverse complement strand
ACGACCCAATCCTTAAACGACGTATGAAAAAATAATGATTGTAGGCCTATTGGGGATTTTTGGCAGTAAGTTGCTAAGTTTGTTTTTAATGTCAGCAATATAGCAAACGCATTCATAATGAAGGTCACAATGACTTCTTGCTCAACTGGAATATAGGCTGCAAAAAGCATACTGCAAATCTTGCTCTTAAACTATCGAGATTTTCATCATCGGTCTTGCATGAGCGTTTTATAAGCAAATGGTGGCTTTCATCCAAAATAGAAACGTGGAAATTTACTAAAAACAAACTTGTCAATTCAATGAAGATTGACTTCTATTAGCCGGCTTAAATCTGAACATAATTATTCAGAATAAAAGCGCCAGAAAAATACACCTTCTGTGGATGATGCTTTACAAACAAGGGGCAATATATATCTAAATGTTGAGGCTTGATTGTTGTTTGCCCCCCCCATTCAAAATTTCTGGCTACGTGCCTGCCAGGAATTCTTGAAAATTTGCTGGAGAGTAGAATTTTTTTCTTTAGTGCTACGGCCGCGACAAAAGCACGCGGGGTATCATCCAGCTTTGGTTCAATTATTTTCGTGGCATCTTGGCATACACTCTTCCTGGGAAACAAAGCAAAGAGATGCCGCGGTAGTTGGTTCATTCACTCCTGTCTCCCTTTTGTGAATTGGGACGGTAAATTTACTGAAACTCTCGGCACTCTTCCAAAACGCCATGCCACTTGACACACACAAGGCAGTCAAATTATCCAGCGTTCCAGGTAAGTATAATTCACTATCAAACTTTTCGCAATTAGCTTTAAACTCGGATTTAGCAGCGGCATCACAGAGCTTATTGATGCACAGCTCTNCGGAAGATTTCATCCGTGCAAAGTCAAAACATCCCGCCTGAAAAACTTNGCTCAGTTCTGTCAGGGGAGATGCCAGTGTTGACGAAAGGAAAGCACCGTGTTGACATTTTTTGTTTTCACAAGTCGCAGTAAAACAACGCACATTGTATAATTTTTATTTTTTGACCGCTGCTTCAGTATGGCCTAAATAGCCAAAATCTCACTCCTCGTTCTCACTGTTGCCTCACTCGACAACCACCTTGTTTTGCATGCGCGCTGCCGCTGCTACTGCTGAACTTTTAGTCTTCATTATAGTCTGATGCTTTTGTCTTCATTGTAATCTGATGCATCGCCAGGCAAGCTGATCGAAACGGTGGAACAGTAAAACATTTCCATAATTGCATGAAAGTGCTTTTTTAGTTTCGTACAATATACTGTACAAATCTGCGGCAGTCGGCAGTATAGTAAGAGGCCGAAGCGAAGCGGTGTGCATGACTATGCACAGATACCAAACTTACAATTTTCGGTTCCAACTTCTGCGCCAGAAATTTGTGTCGGCCTATAACATTGCATCCGTCTGTTACAATAGCCACGTGCAGGAAAACATGCTTATCTCAAATCGTTTTACTTCAATACAAAGCAAATCCATATTTCGGCTTTCAGAATTTAGGGTGTCATTGCAAAATATTAGGGTCTCATTTTGACACCCAAAAACGGCTTAAGAAAACACTGGTGCAGGCTAAGCTCTCCATCTGGTTTTAAAGCAGAAATAATTGTTCCATGTCATTCCCTGATATGTAAGCGATGCTCCTACGGACCGTGCCATTAGACAGTGCGTCAGTACCGCACATTATGCGCACCATGTCAATGGCTCCTGGCTTTATCAAATTCCCGCCTATCGCATGAAGTGTCTTCGAACGTGCAATGTACCACACAATTACGCAAGCCGCCATGGTTGCTTGCTTCACTGTACAGATAGAATCGTTGCTTACAGAATCGAGCCTACACCTTTTCAAGTTTCGTTCTTTCCTCTAAAAAATGCCTATTTTTCTCGGAAAGTTGACCGTGTTTAAGATCGAAATAGCGCTTCAGTTTATTGCTTTTGAGTGAATAATTGTCAGTACCGCATTGCAGATTACACATTGTCGTTGACGATACCCAGGCCCGCAACCAGGGGGGAACACTGGGCACCACGAAATTTTCAGAAACATTTTGAAAGCGCCTATAACTTTTTTAGTTGTTAGGTACAACAGCAACTTGCAATCAGATTCCCTCCCCGAAAATATGAGCTGACTGTGCCAATTAAATATGTAAATCCATAAGTTAAGTATTCAGATTTATCTTTTCTCTTGATTGCCATTGCTAGAACTGAAAACTCAGAAACTTTTGTTTTAAAACTTGTAGTTAGTAACTAAAGACCTATATTGTGTCAAGTTACAGCATGAAGTAAAATGATTTAACAAATTTGCTAAAAGACGGTTCAAAGACCTAAAAAATCACAAACGCCATTACATCCAGGGTTGCTAGATACAGAATAACAAAGATGTTTAAAGCTTTTCGGTAAAAGGTCCAAATTTAAAAAAAAAAACATCCTAACTCACTTCACACAGTGATCACAATCGTTAGCTATCTAGCATTGCCGTGCAAGACCAACACGTGTAACATCAATGTCACTACGACATCAGTTATAGTAGCAAATGGTTGCTACAAGAGTTCTCGCGTCAGAAACAAAATTACGCACAGTGGAACTCAGTATCAATAGGACTTCATGAAATATCTGCGAAAATAAACATATTACGACCACCCAGGGCTGAGGAGCACCGGAAAGCTTTGCATGTGTCCCTCACCTGGACTGTATTGGAATCGTTTCTTTCAGTTAGCTATGTTTATTCCTTCGTTGCTTATGTGTTGTGTTCCTGAGGATTGGACGTTTCATGCCATGGTGTGTTGCAGCGCTTATCCAATATCAGTTTCATGTTGTTTGCATTTTAGTCAGCTCCATTCTTCCGAAGCTGAAAGTTTCTCCCGGCATGACTGTTGTTACCGTTCACATTGCAAAGATCGGATTGAAAGACGCATCAGAATACATCGATCCCGTCATTACAATCTCTTGCAAGGGTATGTTTCTCAACGGTCTTTGCAAAATATGAATGAGTGGTTTCCGGATAGTTGTTGTAAAACATCATTGCATGTAAACCTCAACGTTTTTTACAACATCGGTTGTGCTTCATAGTTGTTTCGAGTCCTATCCTCTGTACTGATTGATGGTGGAAGGCAGCAGTGGTAGATCTGTTGTCGCAAATGTAACGAAATAATAAAATACCGCTTGGTGACGGAACGATTCCTCTCGTACTGTCGATACGCAGTTTTTTGCACACTACTGTGTTGCAAGGTCAGACAGTTGTTTGCATCCCTTGGGGCACGAAGAGGTGCTCCAAGAGGTACACGATTTTTTATAATGAAATTTTAACGTAAAAGTACAAAATAGATACTTTTCTTATTTTAGTGCTCATGATCACAGTCAAGGGGTACTTGATAGACAAAATATTGCACAAAAGGTTGAGAATCAGTGTATTAACGTGTAGATTGTGGGTGCAGTGCTCAGAATCTGTGTCCGGCATAGGTGTAGCCAGGGGAGGCCCAGGGGGCCATGCCCACTCCAAATTTTTAGCATATGTAGTCATTTTGTGCTTTGAGAGGCGTTATCCCAAACAAAATAGTGTTATTTGCCTAATATCAAACATTTTGTCCCCCAAATTTTGCGCTGGCTACGCCACTGATGTCCGGTCATATTTAGGTGGACTTCGATTAGTTTCATGAAAATGGTTGCCATTGGGTTGATGCTTGTTTCGCTGTTGCGAAATCCAGCATGATTTTCTCGTCAACATGATATGCTTTTGTAACGGTATCACGCGTGTCTGGTCGCACCCATCAAATTGTTATTTTGAGAGTCAGACCGCGTGCATTTTGGCGTATTCCGTTCACTGTACCGTGTTGTACTGTAGCTTCAAAAGCTCTTTTTCGGAGAGAGATCATACCTTCTCAGCTCAAGCTGCTCTTCACTCGATATTTAAACCTCTGTAAGGACGATTTGTGCAATGCCATGGCCAGAAAGCAAAATCTGACGTCCATACGGTGTCATGTATAGCAGCAGTTGCTGGCGTGGTTTTATGCATCGTTATAATNTTATTAAAGCCGTGATTCCNAGCATTGCTGGGTTTTTGTAACTTCCGAATTTCAAGGAGAAACGGGTAGCATTGTGTCGCATTACGACACTNGTATGCTGTTTTTCAAAAAAAGTTGATCCACCGGTGCGTGATGCTTTTCAGATCTTCATGGAGTTGACTTGTGCCCGAAACAAACGACGCCTGCTCCCGTTTCCCGCGACGACACGTACCTGCGTTACGATGTGAAGGTTGACCTTCAAATGCCCTTGGAAAAGATGACCAAGGGTGATAGATTTACGTCATTGCTTAACGCTAGGATTGTAGTAGCATAGGTAGCAATAAAGAGTATCAGCCATATTGAATGGCAGGTGTTGGCCTGATCTAAAAACAAGCATAGCAATTAGATCCTATCGAAACATTTCGTGGATGTATCTTCCACCCGAAATTATTCGATGCAGAAGAATCATATACTGTATTTTAGAATATCTTACTGTGATAAGTTCTTATGATATTTTTATGACATGCCATCCAATCATGAGCAAGGACGCCGGAACGGGGGTGCATTACGGGGGCACTGCCCACCTGCCCTTTGAAATGGGGGAAACGGGGGCACAGGTGCCCTTACATACCAGTGTCGTAAGTAATTTCATGATTTATCAAGATCAATTTGAAACAAATTTATTGCAGGTATTCGCACACACCTAAAATTCAGGATGGTTTTCTACAATTTCTGTTCATAGTTTTGAGGTGAACATTGTTTCTAAACATGTAAAAGCGTAAAGAATGGCTATTATGGCTATGGGTGTGCTTTTACACTGAACTCAAGCAAACAGTTTTGAACTCGTGGTACGTCAAAGCATGGGCATCCACAGGGGCGAATCCTGGAGGGACGATTGAGGCGATCGCTCCCCCCTAAATCCACTGTTTTGTCACAGAAGTGTTGTGAAGTATACTTCAACTTAAAGTAGTGAACCCGTAATGAGACTTGACAAACAAATATTACTGAAATCGCCCCCTTAACCTCATTGGCTGGATCTGCCCCGGAGTCAAAACGGGCATTTTCCCCTCTGGAAATTGGGACTAAGAACTAGAACTTCTAGAAAATTTGACGTCAGCAGCTCAATTCCGATTAATTGATTTATTTCTTGCAAATAACAGTTTATTTGCCGGTACGACACTCACACTGCGCAAGAGCTGGGTTCACTGTTCTGGTGTCATGCAGTGCTGAGCTTGCAGTTCACTCATGTCCGCTCCTTTCCCTGCAGGCATAGGCGTAGCCAGGGGGGCCTAGGGGGCCATGTCTCCCTCAAATTTTTAGAACATATAGTTATTTGTGCTATGAGAGGCGGTATCACAAACAAAATAGTGTTATTCGCCTAAAATCAAACATTTTGGCCCCCTAAATTTTTGGGCTGGCTACTCCACTGCCTGCAGGGGCAAGTTACCAAACGTGTGAGGGTATTGTTTTACTGTTGGTCTTTATCGTGTAACAATAACATTGCAACAAATCTTCAAATGTTCACTTCAAGTTACGATATTAGGCGTTTTGTCGCATGTGACTCTTGAACGCAGACATCTTGACAGGTAATGTAGCGAGACAGTGACTGCTGATAGCGGCAAGCAGGGATGTCGGAGAGCAGTGGCATTGAATCCCTGACCTTTCAAACGAGGGACAACGGGGGCAAAGGTGTCTTTTCACAGATAATTTTAAGATTTATCAAGATGGAATTGAAACAAGTTGTCGATAGTTTGTTTTATTATTTTTTAAGTCAACGTTATTGTTGAACTGTAGCAAGCATAATAATTGGCGGGCCCTAACCAGATTGGGACACCAGGGGAGGCGAAGGGTTTACGGGGGGCCATTTTTTAAACTATGTCCAACACATTTTCCAAGGGAGGGGCAAATACTTTTTCAGGGGAGACTAAGCCCCCTGCGCTCCTCCTAGTTAGCCTACGGGCCTGATAATTGGTAACGATTTTTTTGTTTTTCATAAGTTTATATTGCCCTCAACTTTTTTTTGTGTCCCCCCTGCCCTACCGACGTTCCGGCGTCCCTGATCGTGAGGCTCACGCAAACCAAGTTAAGACCAACTTATGCGTTTTTATCGGTGAAAGTTGTCAAGCTGCATCATGAATGGTTTTTATGACGCAAAGCTTAGCAGGTTTGCAAAAACAAAATAGTTGTTTCGTACATCAGGTATTTTCAAAAGACGCCTGAAGTGTGTCACTGCTGTGTGTGTGTGCATGTTTGAAGTACCTACACCAGGGTATGGTCCGGCGTTGCTGGCAGATAAGACTTCATAAAATGGGTTTGCTGTATTTCCACCAAGAAGTATTAATTGCAGGAAAAGCCATGGTATAAGCAGGGGGTTAAAGAGGTACATCGTACCTGGGAGGATGAAATGAAGTATACCAAGTTTTTCTGCAATCAAGCACAAAATACTAGCGTAAGCCAGTATAATATATTTCAAAATCTTAGAACGCTATCTGTTTTAACCATAATTCCGATTGCTATACAAGTTTTGACGAAGGCTCCAAAAGTTAATGGATCCGGTATCGGTTTTCGTACCCCTTAGTAAAATTTCTCTCAGAGGCCTGATCCCAGGGCATAAGTACACTACACAACAAAGCATCATTGCATGTTCTCCTGAACTCTGTTTATAACATGACTAGAGCACTGGAAGTGTGGAACAAGTCGCGTTTCTTTGAAATTTTGTTCACTTTTATGCAGATTCGTCTTCATTTATTTTTCATGTGCTCTATAGAATATTCATTACCAAATCAAAATTACACAGACCCTTTTGTTTACTGCTTTTAAGCAAGTTTCGACAAGGGTCCCAGTATCGTTCTTTGTACCCCGACAATTCGTATGAAATCGTGTGTTTCCAATTTAGACTTGACCCGGGATTGTGTTTCGCATGAACCGTCTAGTTGTATTGTGGTTGCGAATTGATGAAAAATGGTCACTTTATGTTACAAAACATTTCAAACCATTTGCAACTTACTAAAAATCCGTTACATTTGAAGTGACCAATTTGTGTCCACACCGTTCCAGTTCGAGAACACTTTAGCACAGTATGGAGGGGAAAAGCATATCTCCCGCGACTTCTCCCTGAAGACTCCACGAGTAATCCACTTGACTATAGTATGAGATCCATACTTTCCAAATCAGTGGTTTTCAACTTTTTTTGTACCACGACCCAGCATAGCAACCCACTATAAACCCCACCTAAAANTCGAATAAAGCCAATGTAATATAGCTGTGCATATCTGCTCAGGACCCCTCAAACAATGGTTCACAACCCAGGTTGCAAACCTCTGNTCGGAATTAGTTCGGATTTCGGTTGGATGGAACTAATTCCAAAATCCAACCGAAACCGAACTAAGTCAAAAATTGTCAATNTCGTAATGGGGGCCGTACACTGAATAGCTTACAATTTATTTCAAGCTGNACTGAAAGTGTTCGAATCCCAGCTGCAGTGGCAAGGACTATTTGGCACCTTTAAGTACTCCCGTAAGTGTGATGACAGACAAATTTAGTGGCAATGGAACAAGGGTAGAAATAAAAAAGCTAGAAATGTGGAAATCTATCAGTACCGACATGACAAAGTACGTCAAACAAAATAAAGATAGGCTGTCAGTATGACTCAATACTACAGCGAAAATCTTAGCTGGCCCGCAGGTTGCACATGACCAGGGACAGGCCCGTAACTAAAATTTTCGGATCCCCTGGAAAAATGTGTTGGACGTACTTTGAAAAATTTACGGCCCTCTCAGAAACCTCTTCGCCCCGGTTAGTGTCCTAAGCTGGTTACGGGCCTGACCAGGAGAATAGTGGGAGGAATGCGTTCCCACTATTCTCGTAATAGCCTGGCTTGATGTGCCTTTTTATTCTCATTTCCTGTGTGCAGCTCCAGACATCGCATAAATAAATTACAAGCTATCCCTTGCGTAGTACCCAGCATAACCGTCATTATTGAAAATGTGTGGTTCTAGGGTTCGTTCACACACTTTTTAATCAGGACACAGTTGCTTTAGATGCACTGGTCTAGGCGAATTGGGAAGAGTGATAATCCGTGTTTCTCTTTTAGGAACTGGGGTCTTTTACGAGCTGTACCACTACAAACCGAAGAGGAAGATAACTAGCCTGAGATGCTACGCCTTCATGGAACTCGATGAACTTAAGCCAGGACCTTGCGTAATTGAACTGTAAGTTATAAACATCGGGGTGCCGACTGGCTTGTTTATTTAAAGCATTCATCGATTCCCTTCCCAGGTACAGCAAACCGATCGACGTTAAACGGAAAAAACTTACTCTGTTTACGAAGAAGCCACTGTACTTGCACTTGGACTTAACGTTGACGAAGCAGCATTGATCAGCCTTCCCTTCCAAGTTCGCTTGCGTCCTCTACGTCTTGCACTTATTTTCTCGGTATTTTGCGTTTAAGTGCCAATTTCCTTCTGCACTTTTCTTATGGAACGAAGCAGTATCGCTTGAGTCCCACTTTTGCTTTTTATTACCACGCGAATAAAATTGTTCTCTTTTGTTTCAACGTCACCACACATGAAATAAGTAGTTTGACACTAAAAGCACCCAGCCAAGGAAGTCGGTGATATTGCACGCAATGTAGTAACTAAGCAGCAGGCTTCTGAAAATGTCGCTACTGACAGCTAACATGCTACCCAATAACTAGTATAGACGGATCGATTGGTGAACTCAAGGAGGCATTGATGTGACAATCAACGACACGTTGCAGCTGGACGTACTGCATGATTTGAAACTCGTTTCGTTGTGCACGCAACAAACAGCATTAACGACGCCACACGTCCTTCAACATGCCGCCGTACAATTTCTCTAAGAAATTTTGGAATGATTGACTATCAAGGAGACACCACCACTTCACAGCGCCCGAACGCAGTTTTATCCGTGACACACACTTTACAGGCACGATGACACTCTGGTGCCGTCCGTCACAATGGACCAGTAGTTGTCATGGCTGTCTTTGAAGCACTCGCGCACCAATCGGTGCCTGATCGAACTCAAGGCTTGTAGACATCTTTGTCAGGTGCCCGCTCGTTGGCAGCGTAGGGCCCGTGGGAATGGAGGAAAGCGACCGGGTGGCTTTCTCTAGGCGGAGGGGGACGGAGCGGCGATTGGGAACCAGGGACCTGACGTAACAAGAAACAGGTAGAGCATTACATACAACGAAAGGAGCGTCGACGACTGTCAATAATCAACGCAACTCACCGCAGGTCGGTCCATGTACGGTGATGACGTTAGAGGACCAGTAGTTGAGCCTGAGAATAATTATGAAATTAACTCCAGGCAGACTGCATGGCAGGAGCCACCAACAAATACCCGACAGTAGCACCCGCCAGCATGAATAATCTGGTCGAACTTGCGAACGGTTCACAATGTCTTAATGTTCGGGCCGTGACAGTCGCAGGTTAAACTACAGTGGCAAGAAATGTCGCGATGACATTTTCATTGGTAACAATTGTCTACCTTCAATTTGTTAAAACGAATGCTGCTAGGTATATGATTTTTCTGCTTTCGCGTGTCGGTAGGCTACCTAAGTTAACAAATGCTAAAACAATTTAACATAGCATAAGAGATACAAGTTGATAAGAACAACTAGTTTATCACATCTTACATCCTCGTATAAGTGTAGCAGCTCGAGTGGTTAGGCATTAAATAAAACATTTGCATTAACACCAACAATTTGAAAAATTACTGCTCCCACTGTCCGTTGAGACAAAAAAACATCGTCTCATACGAGAAGGAAATAACACTCAACGTTGATGGTAAAGAACCAAAAGCCGCAAATGGGGGTCACTAACATCAGGATAGACATATATACTGTATAGCAGGATTGCACAACTCAGAAAGCTGGAAGGGCCAAATAATCAACATAAATTTGCCGTGGGCCGCAAAAATCTATTTCATTTCGATGTAGAGATATCGTTGTAGTATGGAAGAAAATCTGGAACGACAATTACTTCGACGTCAACATTTTCTACAACTGAGAAAGCTCTCGCGGGCCGTACGTTGTGCAGGCCTGCCGTATAGCATGCTAAATACTAAGCCAAGTATGATACTGCTATGGTGTAAATCAGGGGCCTCCAAATTTTTTTTGTCCGAGGGCCACATAAGGTAATACAGAATATGTCGAGGGCCGGACGGCTTACGCAATATGATTGTTGCGGGATATGTTATATTCTATCAAATCAACAAAATTTTCGTTAAGTATACTGTATATTATTTTTTCATCATTGACAAAATGGCTTCGCGGGCCGTAGTTTGGAGACCCCTGGTGTATATAATAGAAACAAGATTTGATCATTTTTTAAAGTAAACCAGGCGCCAGGCTGTTTTTTTTTTCGGTCACAGACCGAGATGATTTTGAAATGACCGAAGAAAATTAAGCCATTTCGGTCATAATGTCATAAAATATAGGCTAGAAAACGCTGTTAGTGCGAGATTTAATACAACTGTCAGACAAATGACCAAAATGTCTCAGCGAAAAAAACAGGCCCCAGGAGATCGTTAATGACATCACATTCTGTCTCGGAATAAGCACTGCAGTCAGAATATCATGGCCTCTGGTAAGATTTAATTATGCGAGGTCTTAAGGCATCGAAAGCGCTTAATTTTGAATCCCCATGTTAGATGCGAATGATGATGAAGTTTTTGAGCAATACGTCCACCTCGGGACGCCACACAAAGATAGGCCATCGGAAGTACGTTCAAGTGAACGCTTCACATGTTACGCATGACCACCACCTGTGGAACTCTGGGCTTTCGGGGAACTTCGCCAACACGTTTATCACTGCAAGAAAGTGCAACCGAAAACGCGAATTCAGAAATAAACGTATTGGCGAAGTTCACCGAAACGCACAAGTCCAGAGTCACTTGGACTCAGGTACAACTCACAGCGCCAGAATTGATTGCCTTGCGACATACTTTCTCGTAAATAGTGGCGTTAATTCTCAGACTAGAACGTGTAGCAGAGGGTTTACACTGCAACCTATCTTTGACAATCACAATGTTGTCACGGTTTCCTTACCAGTCTCCGACTCGTGCCTTGCACAACACAATATGACGCACGGATGCGTTATCCTACCCATTACCAACGGTCAAGCACTTTGAGATTCGCAGTGATCGCGATACGGAATGGGATGGGAATGTGTGCTTCGGTGAAGCAAGCGTTTGACCCCGGAATCATGGAATATACCGCTGCATTGTTTCGGAGAGCACGCATAAAGAATTTTTTATGAATAAAAACACGCATACCACAATGTGGAAATGGATGGCCAGATCAGAATAGCGAGTCCGGACCCTGAACGATTTGAATCCGAAATATCAATTTAAATGGGATAAAAGGATTTTATTTTTGCCTTTCACAAAGGCGCTTGTTGCTTTCACAGCCAATAACATGCAAAGCAAAGCGAGTGACAAAAATAAAGAAAAGTGAGTGAGCATAATATCGCATTATGCCCGTCTTTTCTTTGTTCTTCGTCACTCGCTCGCACTGCATGTTACGAGCAATCGAAGAAAACTGATATTGCAAGTTACCTGAATTTAAGTTCTCCCAAATACTGCTGACACGGTTGGCCAGGGGTGCACAACCACGCGACCTCCGATAAAAATTTCGGCGGCCGTGCATAATGCACATGCTATTTAAAATATTAGTTATGGTGACCGTGCATTAACAAAAACTGTTTGTCTACTGCATTAAGATGCTTAGTAGAAAAACGGCCAAACAGACACGTATGGAAGCAGGCTAGTTTCAGTGTGTGAAAGCAGAACATAATCAATGCAAAAAAATTTTAAGGTTTGGACTCTCTGGCGGCGTAATTTGCAAAAATAAACGCAATGCGGGCGGCAGTAGCGAAAACGTTGTGCACCCTTGCGCTAGACTGATGACGTAACAACGCTGAACAGTTGTCTTTGCTGCAGCAATGGGCTTTAAAATATCTCTGCGTACCTGCCATGTCAAGACCTAGAGATCTTTTGTAGTGCGGAGGTAACTGCTTTGAAGTTGTCATCTCGTTTACCTGGGCGCACATTCGGAAAGCCTTTGTGTGTGGCACTGCAATGAACTTGTGCTGCGATTGTGTTATCGTTGTTATGAATAATAATAAATTGTCTTTGTTCGGGTGCTGCTGCATTGCTGGGAGCCAAAAATTTCAGAAAAATTCAGAATATTATTTATTCGATTAAGCTTTAAACTATTCTGAGAAGACAATCCCTACGTCTTTGTGAAATACAAGAACAGCTGCTACATTGACTAATACCTGGTCTGCGCGGTCTTGGAGGTGGTCCATCTCTGTAAAAGGGTGGGACATCGCGTCCAGGTGCGTAGATGTCCCTCACAGGAGGTGGCCCATCGCGTAATGTTGGTGGAGGACCATCTCGTAGCGGTGGCGGTCCAGCCCGCGGGAACGGGGGAGGCATGCCGTCACCAGCCTGATGACCGAACTGCCCAGGAAATGGCGGGGGGCCACCAATCACATCGGGCGGTCCAAATGGCCCTTGTGACGGTGGCCTGCGTTCGGGGTGACTTTGGATGCTTGGAGGTCGATCCGGTCGACTAGGATGTCGGATTTCGTCATGTAAACTCCCGGTGGGGCTCTGGCCTCTTCGCCCCATCATTCGTGGAGGAGGGGAGCTGCGATCGCTGGCTGGTGGTGGAAGACCATTTCGCATAGGAAGCGGACTCTGGCGGACAGGACCTGCGCGAGCAGTTGACACTGCAAATCACAGGGTCATGGCGGCGTAGTACTCCAACGTTATACACCTGATGGAGTTTACAGGCGATTATGGCTTGATTGCGCGCAGCTACTTGCAACATTAGTACGAAAGCTGACAANACATAGGNAAGTCCCTATGCTCGTAACTAAATAGAAGAACACTTGCCATATGCATTACATACCTCTGCTTTGCAAGCTCTAAATATTCAATGTCTTGGTTAAGCTTTCAACATTGTAAAGTGTGATTTGTATATTCCACTAAAGTGTTCTTTTAGAACTGCGTCTTTTAAACTACAGCAAACGTCACAATAATCACCGAAGCGAGGACCAGGAAAAGGCGGACCAGGTGGCATGACAGGTCGAGGCCGTATCAAGAAGTTATCTCTTTCTCGATCTTCCATTTCACGAAGACGATGCTGGTAATCGGATATCCTGCGCAAGACAGCAACTTTCGTTTACTTCTTGCTAGGTGTTATCGAACTCACCACAGTACGTTAAAGGACAGATAAGCAGTGAAACAAATAGCCATGCTGGGCAACTGCAATCTAGTGATTAAAATAGTTGAGGTGAAACGATCTGTCGTTTTAACAGCTCCATTTCGGTTTCCTGGAAATGTTTTACTGCTCTGGCAATGCTGAAGCTCATAAAACACCAAGACAGCATCATCTAATGTACTTCGACCGCTTCGGTCATAGCGTTTCCGATACAGCTCTTTAGAATTTCAGTTTTAGTGAACCTACAACGCAGAGATTCTCTTAACAACGTTCCTGAACTCATCCCAGGGGATTCGTGACGCATCAAAGTCAAAACTGTAGTATGTTTGTTGACTTGACCGTCGTATAAAGCCTAATCGCGTATGGGTCTTTCTCACAGAGTGGCTTGGTTATAAATTTCTTCCCACGCGATGTGTGACATCACATGTCTTTGGCTGACAAAGGTGCACTGACTTCCTCTGTCTAGGGTGGTTATTTAATGAGAAGGTTTACGAGCTGCATCATGAAATTAGTAAATGTACTCTTAGTGTGTGCTACTTCAGTTAGCCTCTTTATTCAGCCTCTCCAGTCTGTGGTTCATGAACTTAATGTAGTGGTGCAATTACCAACGCAATTGTTTGATCGCAATAAATGATAAAGCAAGCTTTCTGCTCAAAATCAGATGTGACAAGCGTTTTAAATAATAGTAAATGCGTCTGTTCATATGTTGGCGTCATTACAATATTGCATTAGCACCTTGATTTTTTCACAAAGCACTGTGATACGTAGCATAGTATATTCTGGATCAGATCATGTTTCCAGCATTTAGTGGTTAGTGAAAGCATTTGACATTCACAGGGGGTTCGTCGGGAGGTAAGGTTAGGGAAACACAGCCATAACGTAAAATTACAATTTGTCCATAAACGTACTCTTCTTCAGAATGTAATTTACCACGAAACACCCAGATACTTTTAAAGCTCTCAACTGAAGGGGATTTTTCAAGCGGCAGCCTATCGCTAAGTTACATTTGCCTGGAAATGTTGCTTCAATCATTTAACTGCGGAAAACATTGCCTTAAAATTGATAATTAAAAGAATGTCTGCCCGAAAGTTAATAAAGGAAGATCTTGACCGTACCAAGAAAATGCCTGAGATTGAGGAGCAGTGTTTCTTCCAAACCTACTATCTTTCAGACAACGTTTTGATTGCACCAGCAGATTGGCACCACTCTGAGCAAACAGCAGATCAAATGACTCACTCCATTCGCAAATGACTGATTTCCCGCGATGCTTCGTCCAACTTTCGTTCAGCTTCGCGACTTGCAAGCTTTAAACGAAAAGGTCGGTTAACAAAATTAAGTCGTGACATTGACAAAAAATCGAAAAAATAAAGAACTATTAATGATAAACATGTTGAAGTTAACGTGTACCCAATTGGCGTGCGCTTTCTTTTCAAACTGGCTAATTTCTCCTTTGCGTTGTCTCTCCGCTTCTTCGTATTCTTTCTTTGCTTCTTCATTCATGCGCTTGTATATCTCTATCTTTTCGACGAGCTGATTGGTTTTATCGCCTTGCTCGGCCAGCATCGACTGGTGCATCTCTTTTTCGCTCTGCTCTTTTCCAAGCTTCCTGCTCGCAATCAAACACAAACCTGGCTTAGAATCGGAACGACGAAAGCAACGCGTGTTTTGAGCAAAAATACGAAGGTTCATTTTGAAGCACAAGCGATGGCTCGTAGCGCATAAATTTAAGAGGGTAAATGTTTGCGATGGCGCTAGTAGTGAAATTAATGGTACGTTAATTTTACCGAAATAAAAGCTACGCCATCGGTGAAGTGTGAACGATGAAACGAAAGCAAATAAAACGACGCAAGCGACTGCGTGCCGAGAGACATCTACTGCTACAATTTTGAGGAGCAAGGAAATTTGGCGCCGTACGCTCAGAACGCGATTCTGTTTCCGGTGCTGAGACGACAATAAGAAGAATATCACTTGACATGTTTTCAAATGGAGATATTAAACGAAAGTAGTCGAGAACGGGTCCAGTATACAGAAAACAAAAACGAGTTCAATGTTTTTTCGAGTCACACAAAAAAACGAAGTTTTGAAACTTAAAAAACTCACGCAGGCCAAGTAACAGCAGAAGCCCGACACTGTTCAACCTGCATCCTCCGCGCACGCCCTGGATGACTTACCCCTGCATTTCCACTTCTCGCTTTGCGTAGAACTCCTGCATGACATTGAGCTTCGCTTGCAAAAGATGCATTTCCCGTTCGGTGCTGTTCTTCACTGAGCGTTCGTTTTCACAAGCTGCCTCCAATTTCCCGATGCGCTCTGTTCAAAGGAATGGCCAGAATTGATGGAAAGGTACAATGGAGTGGACTGTTTTAGGAATTGGAGGACCATCGTTTCAGGATTATCACACACTAAATAGACAGAAACATTGTCCCAACACATAACAGCGTACAACACTTAACAAGATCCAACGAAACGGACCTTCTGTTTCTTCTCGAGACTTTCGTTCAGCTTCTAACTCGTATTTTAATCTTCCCTTCTCTGTCTCGACTGATTTGAGTCGTTGCTGAATCGCCGAAACGTCAATGAGGTCTTTCAATTTTTGTTTCTGTAAAAGCAAAACCGTGTTTGATCCGTATTCGGTACATAAACTACGTCTTACCTTATTTCCTTAAATCTGCGAACTGCAATTCCGTTTAAGAAAATCATACAAGCACCATTGTACAGGAATTGAAAAGAATCATTTGGAAAAACAACATTGCTTTTACATTGTTTTCCTATTCATAAAAGCTTTTATTCCTTTGTTTCCACATCCAGAACCGCAACTGTGTTTTAATTGCGTTGGGAAATTTTCACATTACTTCTTCCCGCCTCTGCGAAACTTGTTTGAAAGTAGGTAGTGGACGTAAGCCCACACCGCGGCTTCCTAATCCTCGGCGCCCAACAATGCACCCGAGTTGTCGCTTAACAAGAGAGGCAGAAAACAAAAAAGAATGTTGACAGGACAACATTATTACCTGTTTCGCAACAAGCTCTTCATCGTCAAGCTCATCGTCGCCATCCTCTGCAAGCGACTCCTGAACACCCTGCGGCAAACAGCAGTGTTAACGATCACAACCTAATCAGCAGTTGCACGCAAAAGTAAAGGTGATTTAGTGAGCAAGCTGCATCAGGTTTCTTCACCGCTTCGTACTTGAAAACCGCAAGGACGACAGCCTTCCGTAAGAAAATCACTTCGACCGACGCACTTACAGGGAACCAGTTGTTTGTTCTGCAGTGGTACAACTTCTCGAAACCACACGAACAAAGATAAGGACACAAGCGAAGCACAGACCAGTATTACCAATTGGTTTTGAATGCCGCGAAGAAAGACAATGCCCTAAAAAGAACTATCAGTGAAGATGGTTAGGTCATACACTCCTTAAGCACGAAGCACATCACTACTTTCGGCATGCAGGCAACTAATAAACTGTCATGTNATNGAATCAAATATCAATGAACAAACCAACNAAGTTACTCCACAGTAACTATTCCATGGCAGTCGCAAATGACACGTAAGGGAAAGAAAAATATGAATCAAGAAGCAAAGCATAGAGCTTCTAATACGACGTTATGCACCGATACTAGACAAACCGGAAGCATTCTCTTTTTCATATACCCAGCGGATGAAAAGTCGGTTAGTTTCACATCAGCTTGAGCGCTTTCGATTGGATTGACTTTTCAAAATTTTCGAAATGAGCTTCATGGGCTTCGCATTGAGATGAGTAATTGCGGCGATGCGTAATATATAGATGCCAACTGATTGAAGACGAAGGTTATAGTGAAGTAACAGTTGCCATATACTAACCTGAGTTAATTCAAACGTGACGAAGTAAGAAAAACGCTAATAAACACACATGCAGCCAAACGAAATACATGATTTGTCTAAAGCAGTGGTTCTTAACCTTTCTACCCACTCGTACCCCTGAGCTTTCGTTAAATTTTCTCGTACCTCTTGTCTGAAATGTGAATAGTAATTGATACTAACACAATTTCATTGCAACGATATAACAATACAATGANTTTACAGTAAANTACACCNACAATCAAACATGGCTCTTTTGTTTTGTTTTTTCAATGATCATGCTGCAGTGAGGCTCTTTGTTTGAGGTCGCCACTCGCATGTCGTCATCGGACTCTGAAGAAAAACGCTAATAAACACACATGCAGCCAAACGAAATACAAGATTTGTCTAAAGAGTGACAGGCTGGCAACTCAGCAAACCACAGGCACAAAGTCAAAGGGGCACACACAACAACGGTTGGTAGTGCTGGCCGTTGCTACACGATTATATGATGGTGTTAATCAGTCTGCGCTATGAATGGAATCCAGTAAGGTGCATTGTCTTGTGACACTGATTAGCATGGCACTCGAAAGCAAACATCTCGTACTCGTATGCACAATAAAGCCAAAACTCTAACCTTAAATTGCAACAGACAATCTTTGAGCACGTCAACTTCTTGCTTCTGCGCAGTGCTTTCGTTAACAGCCTCGGTCAGCTTCTCGCTGAGCTCTTTGATCTGTCCTTCCAGTTCTTCCGATTGCTCCTTCCACTTTTTCGCAGAAACCTCATTGTCATCGTTCTTCTTTTCTTGTTTTTTCAAGCGACTCTGTTAATGCCAATCAAATGCAATAGAAGGGCGGGAATCGAAAGTCACGACATGTTCACGAGGGCACCACCCAAGTAAAAAATAAAACATGACGCTAACGCTCTTTGAAACCCGCAACTAAAGAGGAATTAAGCAAATAGCAATACCAAGCTTCTTTGCATGCCGTGGAAGTCGATTGTCTCGCCGAAAAGAATTCTCCACCACAGGCTTCGACAACTTACACAATAAGCTTATGAAAACAAGTTGTTTTGATGCACGATAGCAATAGTAGCTGGAGAGTATTATGCGATGAAAATTAGCTCAGTTGCAAATTGAGTTACAAATAATTATAGCTGCACATATTGTTTCGATGCTTACGTAAATAAACACTGAGCATGCGAATGAGAAAAGCACGAAGTTAGCCGTGAAAGCCTGAGCACAGATTCAAACACATTACAAGACCTGAGTGACACACCTTCGCTGGAAACAAAGGTGAAGGTCAGGATGTCCTGTAGGACGCGCTCGATACTGCGGCTCGAAAAGGTTAAGCAGTACGTCTACAATATGGTTTTGGTGATATGTTAATAAAATTGAAAGTTTATATCTATCACTTCCCGTGAACCACAATACTACAAACAGAAGCGTACCCTATATTCTTCCAAACTTTCATCCGCACGTTGCTTCTGTTTCTGAATTTCTTCCAATTCTTTTCTAACTTGTTTTAACTGAGATTTCAAGTCACCTTGAAGCTTATTTTGATCGTTTAGCAGATTTTCTTTTGCTCTGGCCTGAAAATATGAAGAAACTTATTGAACCAGTTGCAAGTATGACACAGTCACTATTTTGCACTTACACAGCACACGAAATAACTGTACCTCTTCTAACATTTGCTGCTTTTCATCTTCAGCATCATTTAACTGCTGTAATAATGTGGTAAGTTTCTTTTGTCTCTCATCACTTTCCTCTTTCAGTTGTTTTGTTTTTTCCTGCACAAGGTTATGTTTTGAAACAAATGAATAACAGTATGATGAATATTGAGCACCTCACGATGACATAAATACCTAAGGTCTACAAACAAAATTCATAGGAGTTTTTCAATCAAAATCGATTGTTTATTAAATCTCTTCTACTGAAGCTTAAACGAACAGTTCAAACCTCGAGTGTTTGCATTTTCAACTGATGTTTGTTCATGTTCTCATGCTCAGTCGCAATGAGTTCCAGCTTCTCTTGTAACTATTAGGAAGAATTAAGAGGTGAGTTCTTTTCAAGACAAAACATGACGAAAATGTGAAGACGAAACTACAGCACTATAAGTATATACGTCACGTATTTTCTGATCAAAAACCATCCAAAGGCCATCCACATTATGACATACTTCAAGCAAGTACTGAATTAATCTCCACAAGGGTGATGCAGTCGAGTTAGTCAGCAGTTCAAGTTAACATAACTCTTAACTATATGCAATGTCTTTTAATAAATATCATGGCCAAAGCAAACGATACAACTGACATCTTGCAAACGTTTCGATAACTACTGTTATCATCCTCAGTGCATAGCAAAAGAACTGC
>JGI24159J19872_10003577_pt1 | contig 19437 bp, 19 predicted proteins | sample Ectturendosymbi4_FD_19872 | JGI IMG/M metagenome (IMG submission 19872) | reverse complement strand
CGAGTTCGCAAGTGCGTTCACGAAGGTAAGCCAAGGGCGACGAATCGCTCACGCGTCAATCCGATAACAGTGCAGTGTAAAGTGGATAAATCAGGCAATAACCGTTACGCTAGCTAAAAACATTTAGCTTTCACTATGACAAGACGTAGTTGCTGTACTATTGAGTTTTCTGAGGGTCTTAAGTAGGCCTGTAACCAGCTTGGGACACCAGGGGGGTAGAAAATTTTTATGAGAGGGCTCCACAATTTTTAAACTATGTCCAACACGTTTTGCCAGGGGTGTGAGAAAAATTTTTCTTTCACCCCCCTAGTTACGGGCCTGGTCTTGCGCATTTCAGGAACTGCTGCCTGCAGATCAACGTTGAAAATCTTCAAGCTTTGCATTTGGGTCCGGTGCCTTTCGAACTCTGAAAAGTGGCGTTTTCCGGTCTGCGTGTAATTTCCAGACAGACGAGCAGCTGACGATGCTCCGTATGTGTTCGGTTAGAAATCGCGATCGAAATACAACTGACCAAAAAAACAAGTTCATTTTTGTCAAAATAAATAAATTTCAACATTTTTCGAGCGTTAACACCGCTGGACCGCCCACCACAGGCATTGCATGCTTTCAATGCGAGATTGAATGAGAAATAAAAAGCGACTCGAGAAAGCGAAAAAGGGCCAGAGCAATCGACGCTCATTGCAATGTTACCATGGATACAGAAAGGTAGCAATCAAAGCGGGTCGGACGCTCTGTATTTGGCGTTGCAAGAATTTTTTAATTGAACGAGGTCCAGTTTATTTCACTGGCGCTACAACGCGCGCGTTACTTCAGCAATGTGCTAACCCATCAAAATTAACGTTTGGCCAGTTTTCCGTTCTGGCCATCGTTTCCCGGTTCCGCATTGACAGAATAACAATTTTTTGGTGCAGAGTTTAGATCGGAATCTTGGAAAGTCGCACAGGAAACAGAGAAAAACCCATTCTTTTTTCAATGAAAGCAGATTGGACTTTTCAAAAAAAAAAACACCCCTTTGCTCAGGGATGGGGAACCTATTTACAATCACGGGCCCAAAGAATTGTGTAATGTCACCAGCGGGCCACAAAAATTAATTCATAATTCTACTTCACCTTCCAAAGGGAAACAAAGAGAGAAATCTATACAAACGATGGTTCGCCTGATATACTTGCAGTTGTTTCCACTCAGTACGTGCCCGGTTGTTTCCAATCAGTAAGTGGTTCGCCTGATATACTTGCAGTTGTTTCCACTCAGTACGTGCCCGGTTTTTTTCATGTAATGAACTTCAAAAACGTATTACTGTGAAACACGGGATGTTGTTTGTTGTCTCATCGTGTCTTTTCTCTTGGCAACGTAATGCGTTTTCAAAAATTGATGACGATGCACCAAAAATTGATGACGATGCACAAGCCACAATCTGTTTTTTTTGCTTGAGACATTTCGGTCATTTGTCCCATAATAGCTTAAAAATTCGGTCATTTGTTCGTTTGCGGATATTTTTTGTGACTGAAAACGCATTATGATCGAATTGACTTGTTTTTTTTCGGTCACTTCAGAAAAATTCGGTCAACGACCGGAAAAAAACAGGCCACAACTAATCAATGCAACCAATCAACCAACGTTATAAAAACCAGTACAACGAAAAACATTAAACTTGCCATACCCTTTTGTACTGAACCTAATCCTTGCCTTTTTCGTACGAAAAATTACTACCTGTGTTGCCGATATAATAAGGCGCAACTGTAATGGCTGTTCTGGGAACTGCTTTTGATAACACGGCTTGGCCTCACCTTTAACCTCAGAATCATCAACTTCTTCTGGCCGTGCTGACGTTGAACCACCTGTTGCGTCACGTCCATCGCGTGCTTTGATACGTGCTCGGCCAAGCGTGCAGTTCGATTCCTGATACGCTCGTATTGTTTCGTGTTGGAGGATTGCCATTCCTCGAGCTCGCGACGTCGTTCTTTGTCAAATCTCGACTGTAAAATGAAATTCAATTTTTGTTGCTTCGTTTTTTCAACCGACTGTTGCACAAACGTAAAAGCAAAACCGGAAACTGAGGATTCTGAAGAACAACGCGTGATCTGTTACAGTGGTTGGCCTGGCAACAGTGGGCAAACGGTTAAATTCCCTGTTTTGTTCAAAAATCAACACTTCATATCAGCCTAAGTCCTTGAACATAACGACAACACTGATCTTTTTCTGGACGTTTAGTTCAGAATTCCAGCGCGACGACAGGCAAGCCTTGCCACGAAAAGCGAAAACGCTCGATGTTGCGGAGGTCGTCGGGTCGTTCTAACGGTGACAGCATGCGTCGTAACTAAAAACGGAGTCTACGTTGAGTAGCAGCCAGAATGGACATGTTTTCTTGTCGGCTTGATTTTGCATATTCAGACGCGGCATTTAACTTTGCCAGCAAGCGTTCTTTTTCCCGCGCCTTTCTCACATGGTCGTTTTCTGCATTTCGCACGATCGCTACGTCACGCGCTTTTCCTCGGAAAAGAACGTTGCTTCGAGATAAAGTTTTACGTCATCACCACGTCACACGGGCCACGTGACAGCACTGCGGCTTAAGGCATGAAGCATGCAAGTATGGCCAGTGACTAGCTTTATTTCGGTCACAGACCATGTCAATGCGGTCATAATGTCCGAAAATACAGACTAGTGAACACTGTTGCGGCGAGTTTTAATACTGTTTTAAGGCTTTTAACACAACATGGGACATATAACCGAAATGTCTCAGTGAAGAACAAACATGCTGGCGACTGTCGAAAAACAGCAGCTCGAGGTTGTTTGTGGGATTAATGCGAAAGTTTTTTTTCTCTTAAGTGCGAGAAATAAGCACGAAAAGCACCTTTTATAATAAGAAAAAGCAAAACATTACTTTTCAAAGCAGTGCTCATGACCCGACCAGGACATTGCGCGAGGCCAACACACAACATTCCCACGCCGTGACGTAACCCGAAATCAAGCTTCAATCAGCGGCTTCTTAAAAAGAAACTGCCACAATCCGAGCGCCCGCTCATGCGTAAGCAGAGGAGTTCCCAACCTGGGGTACATTTGCCTATCTGAAGGGGTACATTTAAGGTTAGCGATGGAAGAGAAAAANATGTTTATTTCCANATACTCTAAAACATAAACCAGCATCAATTAAAAATTCGATGGATTTTTGTTATTTTACTCAGCCTTTTTGCCACAAGAAATTTTAGGGGTACTTGCTCCTCTTTCGAAATGCTCAAGGGATATATGGTCAGGGAAAGGTTTGGAATCACCGCGTTAGCAAATACGGGGCACTACGTCACCGGCCGTACGGTTGCAAGGTCTTGCGATCAGGGCTCATGTACATTTTTCTAAGCAATCTTGCGTCGCATTTGTTGAAGCTACAACATCGCCCGCAAACGTTTTGAAAACAGCGTAAAAAGTAATCAGCATAATACGTCGAAGTTTTTTTCAAGCAACAAAACAAGCTTCAAAGCAGACCCAGTAGAGGCGCACTATTCAAACTAAACGCCAAAAAGGCCTGCTATTTGCACCTGAAAATCATCCAGGGCTCCTGGAGACGGCGGCTCCCCGGCAGCTGTGGCCGCAGCGGCCCTCCTGTGAAGGGAAGAGACCCGATGGCCGACACGGGCGATAGCTTTGGCCATTTTCTTGCCGTTGGTTTTATCAGCTTGCGATAACTGGTTCTTGCATTGGTGAAGTAGGTAATGCAGGTAAACGGCAACCTGGGGAACATATTTAAAACGTGAATACTGCAATGGCAATGTCCGGGAATGAACGAAAGTGAAAATAATGTAGACGCTATTTGCAGATTAATTTGGTACACCAAGCATAAGGGTATTGTGCAGGGATCATTTAAGAAATTTGGAAACTCAGTTCACTGGACTTTGGTGAGTACCCAAATCACAGTAGCACCGATTCTGATCCACCGCTGGGACAACTATAATGTCAAACCAACGGATTAGCACATCGGTCTGCACAACAACTCGAAAGACAAGATAAAAATCATCCGACGTATTTTTTAGTTCCATCGAAGGCGTGATGAAGGTCAAATTTGTGCAGGACACGCCAATCTCACCTTCTGCCCGTTGCTGCCACCTGGCGGCAGCATCAACGTCAGGAGCTCTTCGGATTTATTGCAAGTCATGACGTGAAAAGCGTGTGTGCGCTTCTCCAGGTCATCGTGATGGGGTGAAAGGATGTGAACGAGAAGCCTCCCCCCCTGGAACAGCATCAATCAATTTACCGAAAAAACAAAAGTTTGGCGCAGTGTTGTCATATCAAAAGAGCTATGGGTGTTTGAAAGCCAGGATGTGGTTTGCGAGTAATATTGCGAGCAAACACCGTGTTGGAGGTTGAGTGGGGGGAAAGGAGCTTGCGAGGTCTGAACAAGACGCGAACAAGCATCAGCTGATGTATTCGATGGTTGGGTGACACACAAAGTCAGAAGAATTTGACAAGCTTGTATGCTTTATTTCATTTTCTTGTGTTATTTCCGTTAAAGCACATTGCCGATGAAGCTGATAGAAAAAAACATGAGGGAATGATTTTCGCAATAAATATTTTATTCTTCAGTGACACAGGCAAAATAATTTTTGTTTTAATGTCCAGTTTCTTCTTTTTGACAAAAATTGTTTTATTCTTCAGTTTATTCTTCACGTTTTGAACTTTTTCACCAATAGTCCGAAAAACAGAAAATTGACACATACAGTAGCTCAGATTCGAGCAAGGAACTTTGACACCATATATCATCGTGCACGAAGTAACACCGAAGTGTTGGACGTGCTTTACCTGTTCAGCCAGCTGACACTCGGCGATCCGCAATATCCGTTCCCAAGCGACAGGACGCTGGTGCGCATGGCTGGTCGAACCATCCAACAATGAAAGCAACCACTCCGTTATGACGTCATAAACCACTTGGCTGAAAGTTCTGAAAGAGGCAATGAGTTGTGCTTCGAAGCATGTGGCAGGGAGGGAGCGGCAGGGCCCTGGTGTCGGCCCGTGAGACAATCTGACTTGCGAAATTTCTGACGTCACACCATACGCGCATGCGCAGAGTTATATTCCAGGTCATGCATTTCGCAAGCAGTGGCAGTTCGCTGAGATATCAAGTATGCTGAGAACTGAGGACTAGGGTTTAGGTCAGTGGTTCTTAACCTGGGCTCGATCGAACCCCTAGGTTTCGACGGAGCCGTTTTAGGGGTTCGAGGAAAGCCATCTGAAACATGACCAAAAGCGTGGTTATATCACAGCAAGAAAACCATGGTCACCGTTGTAGTCACCCACTTTTACATCCTGTTACATTGGACAAATTGGGGGTCGACAAAAGCCTGGAAAACTACGTAAAGGTTGGACGTGTTTGTAAAGGTTAAGAAGCACTGGTTTAGGGTTAGGGCTAGAAAAGAAAAATAATTGGCGTCAAGGACTAAGTCAAATACTTTTCGGTGGTTAGTTATTCCCGAAGTATCGCTTGTTCTGAACTATCTGACATTACATCAAAAGTTTTTAGTTTCGCAACAGAGACCAAAAAATCAATCGGCAAAGTTTGTTCCTTTACTCTGAATAGCAAATTAACTGACATGCAAGAATAGATCAGAAATTTCGCTTGGCATCAGGCGGTCCAGAATCAAGGCCGAATTGCTTCAAGAATGCAAAATTGTGAGGTTAACTCGCCGTGTTTGCCTATCTGTGGAAAATTGCAGTTGGCCTAAGGGTAGGCTTCACGATTTCAAGGCTAGTGCAGAAATACCAATTTCTTTTTAAATATTCAGAAAACTTTTGCATGCACCAAACATTTGTTGTTTCAGTGAAGGACGGTCCGCAAAATGATGCCAGCTCTAAACGGGCCCGTAGTGCGATAAAGGTTCCGGCACGGCCCCTGCCTGTGGAACAAACAGAGTCCAGCACCAAAATCATGGGCACACGAAATATACATTATCAAGTAAATACTCTCCGCAGTGGGGGTAAGCAAGGAATCAATCAGCAAACTTTTTGATAGGAAATCAATTTCACGTAAAATTACGCAATCTCAGTCCTGAAATTGGCAAGCAAAGCTTGTTTTTGTTTAGGGATTAAATTTGCGCTTACGGGTTTTTCACTATTTTTCTCCCGAAATTTTAGGACTGAGGTTGCACGGTTTTACATCAAATCGCTTTCTTATTAAAATTTTGCTGATCGATTCCTTGCTCACCATCACTGTGTAGAGAGTAGTAACTTGAATGCAGATATGTGCCGTTTCAAATCATCGCAAAAAGATGAAAGCAGAGCCCAGTCGGCTAAATCCTTGATAGCTTGCAGAAAACAGCTTTTAAATGTACGTTTTATGAAGTTATAAATTTGACTTTTGCAGCCTGTGTTTCATTCCAGATTTGACTTGCTCGAAATACCTGCTGTCTTCACCGTCGTCCTCTTCGCCATTGGATTGTCGATCAAGAGCAAACGTCTTTAGCTTTTCGGCGCTGTCGCAAAATTGACGTTGTTATTTAACACAAGCTGGGAACGTGCGTTGAGTTTTGGCAAACAGCGCTTGACTACAGGCGAGAGTCACACGATAATAGTCGTTCGGACTTGGATGTACAGCAAATAACAATAAGACTTCAAACGCGCGGCGAGTGCGTTTCTGACACCCCTACAAACAAAAAGTCAAATTTCAATCGCGCAGCGAGTACGTTTCCGAAACACCACAAACAAAAAGTCAAACTTCAAACGCGCGACGAGTACGTTTCGGACACACCACAAACAAAAAGTCAAACTTCAAACGCGTCTGAGGACGTGGCTGAAACTCCATGCTTTGGGAACACCAACTGAAACCAACGTATTGGACACAAACCGGTCTCCACCGTTCGTACTAATCAATATTTGCAGCACAACAAAGAGCAGGCTTACGTTGACACAAGATCAGATACAACGAACCCCTCACATGCAAGTACGATGCGCTAATTAGCACAGCGTCAATCGTTGCAAGAAAACGAAGACTCATAAATACGCACAGAAAAGGTACTCAATTAATCATTACCTGGCGTTGTGACATTGGCTCTTTCCGAAAACCACGTGATCGACAGCGATTGTGACGACTCGCTGAAGGCGGTCGGCGGTTTCTTTCTCGTTGATTCGACGTCGCTGATTTCCTTTGAAGGAACGAGAGCGGAGACCGCCCGGCCTAGGGCGGTAACTGCGCGAGGGATACACAGTGTTTTGAAGACAGTGCGCTTTTCAGACTTCAGTCTGCATTTACTGAACTCCAAAACCATGGAGAAAAAATCTCGAGCGGTTTTAGTGGAAACGGGCAGGGCCGCAACCAGCTGGTGTTTTCGGGAGTGGGGGTCAAAATGATTGCAATTTGTTGTACTATTTTCTGGGGGAGGTAAAGTGTTTGTAACTTGTGCTATTTTCGGGGAGGGGCAAAATGATTGTAACTTGCTGTTGTGTCTAATATCTAAGCATGTTTTTGAAAATTTCGTGCGGGGGAAAATGCCCGGTTACCCCCCTGGTTTCGGACCTGGGCCCAGGTATGGTTATTTTTTACTCTTACAAAAAGGGCAACCCCGAACGAGCGCCGAGTGCGCGTTTTCTAGCCAATCAGGTGCAAGTTCGACACAAGTCGCGCCTCACCCCGTCGCGTCACTCTTCGGCTTTCTGTAAGAAAAGCTTCTTCGAGTGAACGTCGGTGACGTAGACGTGTCGCTGACGTTCGTTCCCAGGCTCGATATGCGTCGATGTGTCCTGAACCTGCGCGTCACGCATTCGCGCGAAAATAAACAAACAAAAACAGCAGTTGAACCGGACTCTTGTTCACGCAGGAAATGTTTGAAAGGTCGTCGGGCAAAGCCAGCAACATAATCTGCGAAACGCCAACGCGCTGTTCTAATCTGAAGAAACCAGACGTAACATCGTCCAAGACTTGAAAAGGCATTCGGTCAAACCCTATGCAGCAAGAAGTTACAAAGAGATTATCGGGGTGGAAATGTGTGCGGCTACCGCACACTGCAGGCGCCAAAAATCACACCACACCTCGAAACGCCGCTGACTACGTCTAATGATGAAACACGACGGGGGCGAAACCACCCCAAATTGAAACGAATCTAAGTTTACAGGTGTGGTGTGATTTTTGACGCAATATACTACAAATTCTTCGGCGGACTTCGGTAAATTTCGGACCCAACGAGCCGAAGCCTGAACCAGATGCAGCAACCCACAACGTTCTCAGCTAGCGCACGCGCAAAAAAGTTTTCTTCAGTGTTTACCGAGAAGTGGACGCTGAGGGGTTTCTGGCAGGGGAGAGGTCGATGACAACGGGCGGACTGGACGGCGAAGTGGAAAAGGAAGACGAGTAGTTGAAGAGCAACGGTGAATTGGGGGAGACCGAATAATTGGCGGCAAAAGCGGAGTCGAAGGTTGCCGTGCTGTTTATGGAAGCGGTGGATCTGAAAGCAAAGTGAGCTTGTTGATAAACAAATCGCGGGGAAGTTAACGAGCGCCCCGTTTCAGACTGTTTGGTCGAAATATTATATTGTGAGTTTTGATGTTTTGGTGGAAATATTGTGAGTTTTGATGTTTTGTTCGAAATATCGCGAGTTTTAATGATCTGGTCGAAATATGAGTTTTGATGTTTTGGTCGAAATATTGTGAGTTTCGATGTTTTGGTGGAATATTGTGAGTTTTGATGTTTTAGTCGAAATATTGTGAGTTTTGATGTTTTGGTCGAAATATCGCGAGTTTTGATGGTTTCGTCGAAATATTGTGAGTTTTGATGTTTTGGTGGAATATTGTGAGTTTTGATGTCTTGGTCGAAATATCGTGGGTTTTCATGTTTTGGTCGAAACATCGTGAGTTTTGATGGTTTGGTCGAAATATTGTGAGTTTCGATGTTTTGGTGGAATATTGTGAGTTTTGATGTTTTAGTCGAAACATTGCGAGTTTTGATGTTTTAGTCGAAACATTGTGAGTTTTGATGTTTTGGTGGAATATTCTGAGTTTTGATGTTTTGGTGGAATATTGTGAGTTTTGATGTTCCGGTCGAAATATCGCGAGTTTTCATGTTTTGGTCGAAATATTGTGAGTTTTCATGTGTTAGTTGATATATTGTGAGTTTTGATGTTTTGGGCGAAATAATGTGAGTTTTGATGTTTTGGTTGAAATATCGCGAGTTTTGATGTTTTGGTTGACATATCGCGAGTTTTGATGTGTTGGTCAAAATATTGCGATGTTTGATGTGTTGTTCGAAATATTATAAGTTTTGATGTTTTTGTTGAAATATTGGAAACAGCACCGTTGACTCTGTGGCGATGTTATCTGAAAACGAAAAACATCATTTTGAAGCGCGTGCGCATTTACCCGTTTCCGGAGAATTCCAGTGAACGCTTGGCGATTGTAATCGCCGACGACCGACCGCCGTTTGCTTGCTTCATAGCATCGACAACCTGTGAGTGCAAGATGTGCGGTACATTGAAACGGTAACGTACACACAGCGTGCATGATGCACAATTACCAAGTTGAGACATCATACAACTGAGGACTGTGGATGCGTAGTGTTACGTGAAATCGATTTCCTGTTTCCAAAAAAATAGCAGATAGATTCATAACTTGAATACAGACATGTGCGAGTCTGGATTTTTGCAGACATGAAAGTAGAGAGGCCAGTCTGCTCATTCCTCGAAAGCTTGCAGCAAACCAGGACTTTTCAATTACACAACTGAATTGTTCCTATTTCGCCAGTCATGTCGTTGAATTCTTACAATAATAGGTCCGAACTAGCAGAAATTCGCGGACAGCTAAATTGATTGTGAACTCACTTCGAGAAGCAAGCTGCTTGACAAGTCGTGTATAGAAGTTGCTGGTTCTGCATCGGCGCCGTAAACTTTGGCGAATTTCCTTTCCAGCGTTGACAACAAAACCATTAGATCCTCAAAAACCTTCGAATCAATTCATCATTTTTTCATTGGTAGATTAATCCAATTATAAGAAACACTGACCTCACAAACCGTGGCTTTGGTACGGAAAGTAAAAAAATTTTTTTTTGAATTACCGAAAACGATTGAGATAATAAATTTCCTTCAAGGCAAGGATTAATTTCTGTCACCCAAAGAAAAACAAACAAGACAAAGAAACTCTTGAAATGCGGACCTGAAAATGACCGGAACCTGAAACCAGACAGGACTTGGTCGCCACTGGCGCCAGGATTTGTTCCACGCCGTCGTACACGCTCTGAACAAAGATCAATCAAAACATGGGGTCAACATCAGAGGAGTAAACATCCTGAGAGAGATGTATCTAGCGATGGTGAGTAAATACACGAACCCTCAGAAAGACGAAGAAAACAAAAAACAACACGCGGCAAGCGCTACATTTGACAGCAATAAAAAACAGTTTCCGCTGTGTGTAGTGGTTTTTTTATGCTTCATCTTGCGAGATGGCGGGCAAGTAAAAAAAACGTTTTCTTGCCTGTTTTTCAACCTGCTCGATCTCGGCATTATTTCCGACACTGACGAGGAGGTTGTGGAGCGCCAGGGTCAGACCGTTGTCGAGCATGACGTCAGCAGCCGGGCCGATGCACTCGAAGATTTCGGCCTGAGCGAAAAGAGAATCGGGGAAGGGGGGGTAAGGAAAACCGATCGAAACCACGAGAGTTTGAACAACAACTCTTTCTCATATTGCATTGTATCGAGGCACAGTATGGCGTTGCATTGCACCCAAGTACAGGTTAAGAAAACGAACGTCCCGAACAAACTTGGTGCGAATCGGTTTAATTCTTTCGTTTTGGAGAAATTAAGATAAACTTACATATTCAAAAATAAACTTTTGCATGAGGGGTAATCAACAAGAAACGAAACTTGCGGCTAAAAGAAGGCAACGACAATGCGTAAGTCGAATAAAACAGAAAAGGTCTTCAAACTGTACCGATGATGCCGTTATATGGGAGAAACACAAACTGCCGAACATTTGTGTCTAAGATCTTCGTAACAGACTTACCATTCTGGCCAGCAACTGGCAGCATAGTAGGGGAGACACGATGTAACTTTTTTCCAGGATGGCAAGCAAAACAACAACCACGTGATTCGTGAAGGGATCAGGCAAAGACCCAGGACTGTTTTGCTCACTAGCAGTCTCTGACGGCAGTGGCAGAGGCTCCGCGACGACCACTGGATGGCCAAGCAAGAAGTACAGGCAAGCTTCCGCAATTGACCTTGTTGTCGGATGTTGGTGCAGTTGATTTCCAAGCAAGTGGAAACCTTTCTTTTGTTGAAACGAATTCTTTTCTTCAGGCGAGCATCTGTTTCAACAGAAGGCGCATGAACAAACAATTCCAACCGCTTGCAAATGGGCCAGGATGTCCATCTATACGGAGTATACATCCACAGCAGACTCAGTGCTTTCTCTTTAATAATAACGCAACCTATTTCGACTCGTAACTGACACGACAATGAAACACATTGATTTTAAGACGCGCGCCACGAAAATCCGCTCAAAGAGAAAGTTCACTCTCTGTCTTTCAGAGGTAAAACCAAGAATGATTAGAATCTGGCAAGAGTGTTTTGATTTGAATTATTGCCTGCAACATCATTTTTCCGAAAATTTTCTACGCGAAATCAAAAATGAACATTTTTTCAAACTCGATCTATTCAATAAAAAAACGCACTTTTATAATTTGACAATACCCGTAACTCCAGCAGTAAAGACACACAATGCAAATTCCCCTGTCAATTTTTCATTCCTTTCGACAAAAGCTCTTCCAAGAAGATTCCAAGAAGACAAAACAAACATTTTTTAAGTACAAATATAAAAGATGACGAATAACAACAGTGTTCGGGTAAGACAACGAACCGAGTGAAATAGGCGACCATCATTCGAAGAACCGCTGTGCGGATATTAGGGCACTGATGATGGCTCAGGACGAGGAGCGTTTCTGCTTTCAACGCTTTGTTCAGAAGCTTGGGCACATCAACATCCTTCATTGTCATCACGGCCACGAAAAGAATGTTCATCATCTCGGTTATCAGAACGGAAAGGCTTTCTTGCTCTTGGGTGGTCTGCGTTTGAAAGGAGCAGCTGGTGATCGAACCCACAGTGCAAACAATCGTACTTTGTGACGACACAAACGCGCGACTGTGCAGTAGTTTGCTGTCGGTCGCTGAAAATCGTGTCTGGTCCATCACATCCGGGTTACCAAAAATAACTAACTTTCGAACCGACCGAACAGACCCTGTGTCGACAAAACTTAACAGCGTAGCGGTTGACCGTCGAATATTTCGGCGACAGAAGCAGAGCTTATTAACGAAAAATATGAAGATACAAACGCAGAAGCAGCTTATATAGCCAGGGCATTTGGGATACAAAGGATAAATCAAGACGAAGGTCGAGTTATGCGAAATGATGTTTCACGACAACCAGGGTTTCGGTCTTACATTTGACAGTATGTTCAGCAAGACGCTAAGTACACAGGGTCAGAGGAAAACGAATACCTTCACATTTCCATGCGGTCGGTACAATCAGCACAGCAGAATGGTAGAATCGATTCAAATAAGGCTTGATAGAGCTCAAAAATCTTGCAATATACCTTTCGGTTATTTTTATACCGGCGAAATCCTTGTAATCATCACAGTGTATTAAATCCTGTCAGAAAATTCTAATCACAGGTGCTCAAAGCTTTGTGGTTTGCGGGAATTTATTTTGAGACACCACTGCAAAAACACACGCAATTTGAATTTTGTACGAATTTCAAGCAAACTGATAACAAGTTACGTTACGGGACGTTACAGGTTACGGGAAAACGTTTATCGTTCTCAATTATTCTGTTCACAACTTTTCACAGGCATAAAAGATTTTCGTTGCAAATTGACGTCCGAAATTCGCGCTAAGCGATTGTGAGAACCTGTGAAAAACAGGGTTGCGGAGTCGGAGGTTTTTGGGTGCAGTCGTAGTCGGATTCCTAAAAACAGTGGGAGCCGGTGTCGGATTTTTTTTCCGACTCAGAAAGTCCAATTCAATCATTTTTTACATCGCACTCCTAATTTAGGAATCCTAACTCGTGTCTGTTGAAATGAAGCAATTTCTTTTGAAACGTTTATTGAAAGAACGAATTCTTGCTGTGTTCCACGATTTCAATTGAGTGCCAGTTGCTACAAAATTGTTGACAGCCAAACTTCATTCATGGTATGCTAAGGAGTCGGAAATTTTGGAAGGTCGGAGTGGGACATTTTACCTCCGACTCCGCAACCCTGGTTAAAAGCACCAAGCTACGAAGTACCTTCACAACCGGTTTCGCGTTCCACTTGACTTCGGATCCGAGAGGCACGTTCTCCCAACTTTCCGAATGTTGACGAATATCAGATGCGACACGCGACGTTTCGCTGTCGCACTTGGCGACTGGCGACTCTTCCCTGCATGTGATGTCGTCATCGATTGTTACGTCACATGCGGTTTCGTCGCGACCGCACGTGGACAGGATTTCGAATGAGTGACTTTGGTTCTTGGGCGCCTCAACCTCCGCAATTGTCTCCAGAGTGCAAGAAGAGGCATTTTCGGAAGCTTGGCATGAAGAAATGTGAAAAATCAAAAAAGTTTAAATGGTAACACATCAAAATCAAACCAGCAAACACACATAAAAATCATGCGGCAGGAAGCAGGAAATTCATTCCGAAGGTTGGCAAATAGTTTGCAAAACTAAGCGTTGTTTAAAAATAGCAAAAGTTCAAGAAAATACTAAAACTGAAGTTCTGGGGAAATATAATTCGAACCTTGTTCTTATTTTTAGCAGCACCAATCTGCAAACGTTTGCCATGTCCACTTCTTCAAAAACGAAAATATATTACAATTTCAACGAATTTTGAGCTTTTGACTAGGCATTCGCTTTGAAGGTTGCCACAGCAACCGCAATAGACGCAGAAGTGGAGTTAACTAACAACTGCAACTCTATTTCGCACTTGGGTGTTTGCCAAACGGACCAAGAACAAAAATGACGCAAAAAAACACAAAAATCGGAAGACGCTTTTCACGAAAATGAATATTTAAGGCAAACTTACTTTGTTCATGGTTTTCTGGTGGTACAGAGTCAGCAGCTTCAAACGTTTCGTCATGCGTGAACGGTTCGGGCGAGTCGTTGCGGGTTTCTTCATTGCTGGAGGTGAACAAGATCGGCTTGTGCGAAGTCGGTTCGGCGGGAGCGCTGAAAGCGCGCGACAGAATGGCGTTGGGCGAACGTCCAACAACCTGCCCGTGTCCTTGCTCTGTGAAACGACGGGCACGTCACAGATCGATCGCGGATGCGCGGGAAGTTTTGAATAAAAACCCTGGTCATTTAAGTTTCTCACGCTGTGCTGCGGGGCTAGCACTACTCTTACCCGGAAGAGTAGCGTTCGTCTCGTTGCGCAGCGACTCCATTGACCTCCAGGTTTTGGGGGGTGCCGGCCTGGCGCCCGACGGGAACCAGGAGTCGTTCAGGCTGAAGTAGAAGCTGGATGCTGAGTGCGAAACGAAAGTGGCTGCAAAAAAACGTTAACCATAAAAAAATAAAAAAAAAAACGAGGAAGAACTCGAACCCGACGGCGAGAATCAATTCATGCGAGTTTTTTTGCCGAAAATCCAAAACAGATAAAATTTGCAGTCAATCGTTTCTTCTGCACGTTCTTAACAAGAACGGCACACGAGCAATTTTATGAACTTCCCAATACTTATTTCCCGTCGCACCTTCTGGCGGATGGAAGGCGATGACGAAATCGCACAACGTCGTAAGAATAGCGACGTTCGGCGGCGAACCAATGACGCCTCTGATGACGGACACCATGGCAACGACGACGTCAGTGGGCGGAAGACGCAGGGAGTCTTCGCTGAGGATCTCTTGAACGCCTGCAATGGCCAGAGCAGGTCAGAAAAAGCCACACAACCCACCTTGCTGCAAGACACACCCGAATCGAGCAGGTGAGCATTCCCAAACAGTGTAGCTTTCCAATGGCTGGTGCACTGTTTTTTTTCTAACCTGACTGCAAGTATGGATGAGGGGCTGCAGTGACGCAGAAAAGATTTGAACGGGATTGCGTAGTGACGGACGCATGGGTGCGGGTTTCCGGCGAGCACCAGCCTGGTGCTCTTGCACATTTTCAAAAACCATTTTCCATACTTTTTCAGTATCTTTTCAATACTACCGCAGATTAAATTACTTTACTTCCAACAGTTAGCTTCATTTCTTGGTAATTTTACTCATGGAACATAATGCAAAAAACATCTGCAAAACTGTCATCAGTGGTGTAGAACAAAATTTGAATAAACACATGGATGAATTTGGAATTTCCATACTTTTTCAATACTTCCTTAACATTTTGGCCGAATTCAATGCTTTTTCAAGGTCTTGAAAACCAATTTTACAATTCAATACTTTCAATACCGCGTGGGAACCCTGACCAGAGCTATGTCAACGCAAACGCAGTGCCAACGTACACAGAGCAATCTTAACAAACTACGCGGTTCTTGGCATCGTTAAAGCGTTAATTTTTTCCTACATATAACACTACTTCCATGACCCTCGACAACTGAAACCACCCCAAAATACAAAGTTTAGATCAAGCGCTTTTCCCGACGAAGTTCCGCTGCTGAGAATACTCATAACCGTGGTGGCGGAGATAGCTCAGAAGAAGAGTCTCTGCCGCTCAGTTGGAAGGTTGGGAGTTCGATCCATGGTCACTACTGAGTGAATCGCCATAGCACTCATTGAGCAAGAGAGTTCACCTCAACCGCACCGATAAGAAGCAAATTTCTGGCTTCGACCTACCACCGCCAATTGCCGTCACACAAAACCAACTTTGACATTAATAACCAGCATGCACCAGAAGCAGCTCGGACCTGCCAAAATCTTAGCAGCCGCTCCAGCTTTGGTCAGCGTCTTGATGTTGAGCCATTGATAGGGGTTCTCGTCTCCGATCAGGAACTCGAGGCTTTGCAGCAGAAGCAGCCAAACCGAAAAATCTCGCTCGCCTGCAATCGCCATGACAACGGCGATGAACACGCGAAACGCCGTGTTTCCACTGACAAGAGTGGACCAGGCAAAAAGTGTCCTTTTCTGATTTTCCAGTACTGCTACTCATAAGAAAACGACGTAAAATAGTAGATTGAGTGTAACAGCTTCGACAATACAACAATAAATTAAGTTTCCCTTTCATTTTCGCAGGTTTTGCCAATATTTTCGTTGCGTTTTTTTTAAAACAGGTTATTTCATGTCTGCGAGCCAAAACAATGACGTTGTTCCAATTCCGAACTCTACTGATGAAACGAACCGCCAAAACATTCAGCCCACCACCACCACAAGGCAGCAGAGGCATAGCACCACAAGATCGTTGCTCTTCATACTGCTGCGTCTGCCAACCTTTAGTGTTGACCGCTTTGTGCCATATCGGGCAGTCGAGCAAGAATGTCTTCAGGACAACTTCGTCGTATATCAGCGCAGCGCTGTCTTCGTTGATCTGGAAAAGTGCAACACGACTCTCGAGCCCAGCAGCATGACAAAAGCGGGATGGCGCAGGACACGGGTCTCCAAACTACGGGCTAAATCCGGCCCGCGAAACCATTCCATCCGGCAGAAACGACATTTTGTCAATAATGAAAATATATTGTATTTACGAAAAATTTGTTGATTGGATAGAATGTAACATGAAACGAAACAGTCACATTACGTAAGATGCCCAGCACTCGCACTGTTGTGTAACAGTAATGTGCTCGCAGACAAAAAAGAGTTTGAAGACGCCTGATGTAGACGAAACACTGCCGACCTGTAACGCGAAAAAGTAACATCGGAAACACCCTGAGAATCATTTCCCAGCACCACAGTTGCACGTATTAAAATTCTCCTGAGCAAAGCAAAACGGTGCTCGTATATTTTTGCATGACGCGACAATACTGGAAAAACACCGTGTCGTGCTGGCACTGGACCAACTAAAATATAAATCAGAAATCACGAAAATTTGCAATATCTCACTGCGCCGAATCTAGTTTTTTTTCGGTCATTATTTCAAAAAAAAAAATAATTTGGTCATATACCGACATTTTCTTAAATAACCGAAAAAAGGCCATATCGGTCATATCTCCCAAAAATGTAGACTGGTGAATACTGCTACGGCGAGTTTTATTACAATTATGGGACAAATGACCGGTATGTCCCAGCGAAAAAATATGCCCAACGTCGAAGTATCAGCAATCGTTGATGTCCGCACTAATTCCAAACCGCCCACCCATCCTTGCTGTCACAACCAAGCGTTCATGGACACCGCATCAAGAACAAAGCAACCTCTCTCGCATCACGTGACTCACTCCAAATTCTTCCATTCCGTCATTGGTCTGACAAACGATGACGTCATCGGAGCAAGCCGCGTTGAACAAGATTTGCAGGGTCTTGTAGCCGACAACGCACTCGGGTTTGGTCATGACCTGCACAAGCGCAGGGGGTCATTCCCTCGCAACAGGTTTTTGAAAACAAACACGAGACGTTGTCAACGTGTTCGGCAAACAGGCAGCGCAAGACCCAAGGCTGGGTTAGCTCATCTGGTTTCTAGCTGCAGATGGAGGCGACAGTCTGTGTGCAAAGAAAGCACACAGACGGAGAAAGGCTGTGCAACTACAACAAACGACGCGTTACAAAAGCGATTTGACTCCTCCTGCCACAGACGGCCAAGTTGCTACAGGACGTTTTTAGCAAAGCAGGTCCGCAGCCAGGGTTTAAGGTTTGGGGCCACAATACATGCTTATGGGGGACAAGTTTTTTTAAACTATACGTTTGAAACAAATTTTTCTGGGCACAGCAAACTTTGGGGGGCAACGCCCCCGAATGACCGCGGGGCCACGGGCCTGTAGCAAACCACTGATAGCGCGCCACAAATCTAAGCATCACTGTTCTTGCAAAGTTCTGCTTGCAGTTTCAAACCGCATCGCTGGAACGCGGGGCTGCCAGCAATTCTAGCGCACCCTCACACTGTCAACATTTACACGGTCTTGCCGGGATCAGTAAAGACACGAGTGTGTTATTAAATCCCACAGACACGGTCCTTTCCGACACTTTCTCTCCTAACTGTCAATTTAGCCTATTTTTGCGCCCACTGTTGATCGTGGTTGATTTGAACAAGAGACGGGTTTTCGCGAATTTTTTAAGACTTTTTGTTCGCCAGTTGACCACCGACTCCCTAATCGGGATTAAACACAAGGATTAAACACAACGGCCGGATTTGACTCGCTCCAAATCAGGAGACTCTTTGGAACGACATTGTGCCTTTCTCACACACCTGATACACTAAGCGGCGGGTCAAAGAACGTGGAAAACCGCAGCAAGTTTTCGGTTTAGGCAGTCGCCATGACAACAGACGAACCTTTCGTAACATGCTGTCCATTTCCTCGCACAAGAACTCCTGCCGCCGATTCGGATCGCTGGCGCAGACAGCGAAGAGCGCCTCGAGTGCCTGGGCTTGCAGTCGCTCGAGCGTGTCCGGCACGTGACCGCCGCTGGACGTCACCTCGACGATTTTCGCGTACAACAGGAGGAAGACCTTGGTTCCTCCCACTTGGCTTAGCGCTCTGCAGACGACAGAGTTATCGTCGAAAGTGCAATTCTCAAATCAACTCAGATTGCTTTTCGTTTCATTTCCGAAAAGCTAATCGAGCATTTTTCAAAATTTTGAAGTTCCACAATGCTCGTTAGACCCTACACCAGGGGTTCCCAAACTGGGGTACATGTACCCCTAGTGGTACATTTGCCTATCGCAAGGGGTACGTTTAGGGTTAGCAACAGAAGGGAAAAATATTTTATACATTATTCAATTCAAATATTTTATACATATGAATTTGTCCGAACCGTTTCGGGGAGTATCGAAACCTTACTTGTTTTCTGTATATTTGGATGATTTATTTCTTGAACTCAGCAGCGTCAAAGCTGGGTGTTATGTTGGTTAAGTCCTGTTGAACCACTTGATGTTTGCTGAGTGTTTTGTCCAAGTGTACTTGGGTTGCAAAGTATACTAGATGTGTTTCAGGCTTATACAAAATCGCATGGAATTATTTTCAACTGCAGCAATACTGTTTGTACGACGTTTAAGGCTAAGACCGTAAAAAGCACGGTCATCCCGTTGCTGATACTGGTGTACAAAGCGTAAAATCTATTTTCCACTACAAATATTTGGGAATTGTATTAGATGGTGAGCTTTCAGATGACAAAGACTTTCAGAGACAACAGCGATATGAATATTGTGCACCAAACAAGCTGCGATCTTCTTTTTCCCGATTTTTCGAACGCAGTGAAAAATGTACTTTTTCGTTCCTTCTGCACATCCATGTATGCATCACATTTATGGTGTGATTTCCGGAAGGCATGCATCCGCAGATTGCGTGTGGCCTATAACTTTGGTTGCAGGGCTCTGTACACCTTCCGTGGCGAACGAGTGTTAGTAGTCATCAGGTTCAATGTAACATTCG
>JGI24159J19872_10003576_pt1 | contig 19437 bp, 8 predicted proteins | sample Ectturendosymbi4_FD_19872 | JGI IMG/M metagenome (IMG submission 19872) | reverse complement strand
AACCAGCTCGGTAGTATCTCCACTTCATTCTGACGATATCCCCTGAAGAGTGTCAGACGAAAAGCTTTGGGATGAATCTCCTACTTCACGCCATCTTCAAAATCAGTGGTGATGGAGGTGGAGTGCAGGGCTTTCAAGCGCACCTCAAATGTTTTTATTTGCTGAAAATCCGGGCAAAAACCCTGAAAATCCGGGTAAAAATGGCGCCCAACCTGTCTGAGTTCAAAAAATGGCGCCGAAGGTTTTAATTAAAAGACATGAAACTTATCCCAAAAAGTGGTCTATATGATCTTTGTGGAAGAAAATTTGTAGGCAAAAGTTGCACAAAAAACTTTTCAGGCAATTTTGAAGAAATTCGGTCAAATCCTTCGCACCCCAAAATTTGCCTGCTCCTACACCTGTGATTAAAACGCACCTCCGCGCCCGTTGCCCCTCTTTCGAAAGGGAAGAGGAGGAAATGCCCTCGCCATGCCTACATTCTCCGGCATCCCTGTGCATATTATTCTACACACACTCTCTTAACTCGTTGTTGTAGGCAACAAATCTACAATGTGTTACTGCAATGAACATAAATTATCAGCGGTCTCCTAAGACAGAGCAGTTCATGACTGCAAAAGTATCAGGCAACGCGTTAAAACAGGGGAGTAGAACACACTCAGTGCTACGTTAGCGCAGTTCACACTGCAAAATACAAGGCTGCGCGAATGTCTCGTCGTATGGCAATCGATCAGAAGGTATGCGGCTGAGATGGCGGACACCCAGGGTTGACAGTTTGAATCTTGCTAAACTACGCAAGAATTGAGAATGCGCATGAAGTACGCAAGAAAATTTTTGTTTTTTTATTATGTCGCAGTTATATGTACAATCACTAAAGGGAAAAAATATACGGGCTTGTGTGAGCCGTTATGATCAATCCGCCTGAAATGCCATATTAATGACGAAGCGCGAAATGAAGCGCATATTGCAAACACAGGTGTGTGACTGTATTAGCACAGAAACTAAACGGGAAACTAGTGATGCATAACAAAATCAAATAGGGCAGTGTTAGGACAGTTTTGAAATTTGGCTCAGAAATTCAATTAAACGTCCATAATTATCATTCTTCAGTGTTGATGTAATTGGACGCAACCAAAAGAACACCAATTCGTTTAAAAAAAAAACACTTAAAGAAACAATAAAACCCACCAAAAATCCCACTCCTTACTTTTCCTTTGAAAAATTTACTATGAAGCAAAAAATAAAATAAGCAACACACTTGTACAGTTAACTGTACATTTTTNAATGAAATAAAACTAAAAAAATTATATACACTTTGTAGATGCTGAACTAGCAGGGCATGTACATAAACTTGACATGAAACTGCAGAGTTTNTGCGGAAGTGGTATTTCTCTCTAATTGCTGTGCGCGTTCTTGCCAAGCCTAACCACTTTGGAATGAATTGACCAACAACACTAAATGGGTACATTTCTTTACCCTCAAATTTGAATGCCATAATAGGTATAACAAGTTATTATTGTGTAATTCTGAAAATGGTGACATTGCACGAGGCAATAAAAACTATTCACAATGGGGTTTTTGTGTTTTTTTTAAATAACAAAAACCTGCTTCTTTTAAAAAAAACAAAACAATCCGGATTTAAAACACAAAAAGCAGGTGGGTTGCTTTTTTTAAAAAAAACGGGTTTTTCCCATCCTGATTGTTTTTCAATACTTTTTGTGATTTTCCCTTGATCGCACGCTGTGGAACAAGTCACGTCAATATCAGTCTGTTTGGGTGTGCGCCGCACACTTTGAGTATAGGTCCTTGGCACTGAAGAATGTAAGACTTACTAGCATTTGAATACGTAAAAATTAGAGTTGACAACAAGTTTCGAAAAATTAAATCCATGCAGCATGTATTAGTGGACTTACTATAGAAAATATCATCTACTGTAGTTACAGCATTTAATTTTTTGTAATTTCACACTTTGGATGCCCCCCTTCCTTGGATGCCCGGGGCCGGAGCACCGTTCGCCCCCCCCCCTCTGCATGCTACTGGTTATAGGGCAATTCTAATGTAGTATGCTATAATGACGAATTAATAATCTTGTCTCAGTACTGTGAAGAATGTTTCATTGTTCATTTCACGTTTCAGTAGTTGTTTATACCCAGGGTCGTACCGAGGGGGCCAGGGATAGCACAATGCCCCTGGCTCCGAATCACTGGGGACGCCGAAAACCCCAGCAACGTCGCAAGTGCTTTTTTCAACTCAGTACATTTGCTCCCGAAAGACTTTAGGTACGAACATTGGGGTTGGGGCGCCAAACTTTTTCTTGCCCGGGCGCCATCTAACCTCGGTACGCCCCTGTTTATATCTCTTAGAAGATATAAAAGGCTACATACGTTAACTTTGCCACGTGCCCTCTTAAGGTGTGGCAACCATTTTGATAAAATAGGTCAAACCAGATCAGGTTGAGAAGTGCTGGCTTGCAGCCTCCCCGGTGACCTCGAATCTTAGTCTGGTTGTTGGATTGGACTTCTTCCAACTACGCGTGGATAATGTTATTCCTTACCATCGTTAAATAGCAGCAGAAGTCTATTTCGAAAACTGTATTACCAAAACCTGCAACAGACATCCGCCTTTTATTGCTCAGCAGTGATTACAACGTCTTAAGTTCAAAGTAATCGCACTGAACAACTTTGTTTATTTTCTTTTTATTTTATGAATTTGCCGCAGACTCGTCGTCCATATCACGTGCTTGATCGAATAACACAAAAGCACAAAAATGGTTAGTCACAACGCATTATATGGTAGGTATTAGTGCACAATCAAAACTGAGAGGAGCAAAATACTTTAACAGCATCTCAACTACAACGTCATTTATTGTCATACAGGGAGCCGGCAGTAGGAGAGAAATGAAGACATTCTAACATCAGATTTTGGGGTAAAAGGCTAATAGAAAATTTTTTAAAAATCGGATAGAGTGCTCAACGGCGCACAGAGGCATGTAAATTGTTTTGATCAAGGTTTCAAATGTTTTGGAAGACATTTAGCATGAGGATAACAGCCATTTCTTTTCACTGAATTTAACGCAGGATTTGGCAGTTGGTGTTTCACTATTTATGTGTACTGTACTCACTTTTTACACGTTTGGCTACGCATATCGTCCAAATGTTGCGGGTGATAAAGGAATCACAAGAAAACGCAGAAATCATGAGGCGCAACGTAGCACACGGAAGTTTTTTGCTGGGCAAAGGCAATACTGATGAGATGCATGCGCCTAAACAACGCCAACAGCTACTTCAGTTGGTCACCGTCATACAGGAGAGTTAAATAATTGAGGAAAAATGGAAGATTTGTAAAAAGCACCAGACATTTGAAGCGATCGGACAAAAAAGTTAGATGAAGATGCGCAACGTTGCAAAAGCAATACAGACTGTTTCCAAACAAGGCATCTAATCAGGGGCGTAACGAGGTTAGATGGCGCCAGGGGAAGAAACAAGCGCCCCCATGTTTGAACCTGGGGTCTTTCGGAAGCAAATGTAATGTATTAAAGAAAGTATTTGTGACATTGTTGGGACTTTTCGGCGCCTTCGGTACCCATCGAGATTGGGCACCCCGTAATGATTCGGCCCCCCATAGTGATTCGGCTCCTGGGGAATTGTGCCCCTCTTGACCCCCCTCGTTACGCCCCTGCATCTAATGTCCTGACACAATGGCATACATTGGCATGCAATAGGCACGAAATAAATTGTTTTTTACTGCAGGTCAGCACTGAGCGAATGTGCCTCTGAGCTTGTTTGCTGCACAGTACAGCGATTGCACATGTCTCTGGATATCATCACCATTCTTCAGTGAGGCATTTAGCAATACACCAAGATATTTCATCTGGTCAGAAAATTGTACACGTATACACCATTCAGAAAAACATTCGATCTTTGTAACGAAACCCACATTGCCCAGGGGTTCTTAACCTTTTTTGTCTCATTAACCCTTCAACAAAATCAAATAATTGATTTTACATCTAAAAATATTTGGTGTGTCAAGGCATGGTTTTTCTGGAAAACGACCGGGGCAGGTACTCCTGGAATAACGCTGTAAAGTTACACTCAGATATATGAATTTTTATGCTTACTGGAACCAATTTGAGGATTTTTTTATGCTTACTGGAACCAATTTGAATTTGTATGCTTACTGGAACCAAAATGAAAGAGATACTCTCGTGTCATCTTTGGGAATTAATTGAGATCAATGTTTTGGGAATCAATTGAGATCAATGTGTTTTATGTTCATCATTAAAGACAACCTTGCTACACGCAGATAATTATTTTGAAAAAGTGTAATGACTTTAAATGCGCCCTTAGACAGCGTTGGAAAATCTTCACCCAATCCACACCAAAATTTGGAAAAGTCACAGTTCCAAGATATAAATTGGAATAAAGCCTTGCTTAACATTGAGGATCAATCACTTCACCTCTATAAAGTACTTTGAAAAGATATGCCCGTGTCCTGATAAACTTCACACGTTCAGTTACGTGTTCCAAAACTATTTTCAAGCATTCTGGAAGGGTTTAACTCGCCAGTGCATGTCGATGAAGAACGCAAATGTTGAAATGAAGAACACAAGGGGTAGAAATACGGTGCCCGTTTGTTCAGCAGAGTTGTAAAAACCTGACTTCACGGTGCATACAGTAGAGGCAGGACCGGAACCCTGAACGCTAGGCCAGGGAGATTTCCACCCGTCACCTGAGGTGACCCTGTGGTTCATACCTCAGCAAGCGCGGGAGCGCCCTCCACCTTGTAGCTGGAGATGTTTGTCTGACTTCTCGACTGGTGCGCGTAATCTCGTGCTCGCTGTCTGCACTTTTCCACTAAGGAGAAAAGACAGTAGTTTTGGATAAACATCACCCCACGTTATAGTTATTGTGATTTTTTTCTCCCGTGCGGTACAGGGCTGTAAGTGTGGCAATCAACGGCTGTAATTCAATCAAGGCGTGCTTCACTCAGGCCGTGCTTACTTACCAGCATTGAGCAGGAGAGGTTCCTCAAAGCCAATATATTTTTTCATGGGCTTTTCTACATTAGATTTTTGTATCTTCTCTTTGGAAACTAACGCCGGTTGAGTTTCACCGGTCAGGTGTGGTTTTCATTTTAACCAGTAACAGCATCAAGTTAAAGTACAAAGTCACTTCATTAGTGCACAAACCACAGCATAAGAGTTACGTTTCAAGTGTAGTAATCAAACTAAGTGAATGGAAGTTTTGTTTTCTTTTTTTTTTAATAACGGGTAACGTTATCCTTGGGTTGTGGTTCACGTGAATAAAAAAAGGGTTGGCGTTCCAGAGTTTTAAGGTAGCGCGGGGCCTGTAGCATATTAACTGAGCGGGGCCCTAAGAAAAATACGCTTGAACAAGTGAAAAATGTTAAATCATACATTCTGCGAGCATCAGTGTGACTAGCATTAGGCATAGGCTATTAAATTTCGGACGTACTAAAAACCTGGTCTTAAGTTGTAACTGGTAGACATTATGGGCTACATACTAAGCTTTCTTTTACCAGAAACGTATATACGTATCATTTTACTAAGAAGGGATATATTACTGTACAGCTCACAAATACAGCACAAAAGCAGCAATTAATGCCTCCTGACTCACCAAGAAATTTGATCATTGCTATATGCAAACAGTGTAGTCTCAGTATGTGTCGAANTCGATTGTCAAAAGCAGCAAAACTACTGCCTAAGATTGTAATTTCTAGAATTTTCCATAGCGGATTTGTTTATGATACTGGTANTGTCTATTTCACATAGACGTTCATGCTCTATGCCAGTGTTTTTCAACCTTTTCCTGCAGCGGAACCTTCTCCAAGTTTTTACGTTGCTCACGGAACCCTATACAATAATCCAAGCGTCTATCCTACTTTCTGTAATAAACCTGTGGAACAGCGGTATTGCTACAACCGCATAGAACTGTGATTACAAATTTCGTCCCAGGCAGTTTCGGTCTGTTTCGGCGGAACCCATGTGGCAGCCACTCGCAGAACTCTGAGGTTCCGTGGAACCCCAGTTGAAAAACACTGTTCTGTACTCTTTAGAATAATCAGTTGTGGATTTTAGGAGAGGTGAAGGAGTTGGTCGCCTCGGGCCCCATTTTTTCAGAGATGCTGTGAAGTCCCCCTTTTGAGAGTTTCGCACTTAATTTTTGCACTGTTTTTTTAACACAAAAACTGAAGAGTTGAAACTATTTTCAAAACTTAAATTCTAATCAACAACGTGCCGCTCCCCAGAAGGTGCCGCCCGGGACCCGGAACCTCCCCTTGCTAAGCCACCGACCTTTCTTGAACTGCACAGCTTACGAGCGGGCCAAAGCCTGTGGTACTCTACCACCGTATAGTGTCAACAATGCTATTCTTTAGTAATATCACTGATCTCTGTCATTTCCTGTGCGCCTGACCAGCGTTACTCAGGTAGGTTAATCATAATTACCACAAACGCAGTCGCTTTATTCACTAGAACGGTTCTCGGTTTGCCGCTTGTCTGTGCAAACCTGGCCTTTTTGTGCCAGATTTAATGCTTTAGTATTTGATGTTTGCCTTGAAGGGAAAGGTAGTAGTGAAAATAGGAATGCAATGTGGAAAAATCACAACTGCCCTGATTCGAAATGACTGCAAAGCGAAGAGCAAGTTTCAACTATGCTACCAGTGTAGTCCAAATTCACCATAAAATGGCATTGTCCTCGATTGGTACAGTGTTACCCACCGGCATATTTAAATACCAAAAATCGGGATTTCAATATATTTGAAGCTTCTTGGTAATTTTTTCCCAGCGCTACCGGTTTCCAGTGTTGCGCTATAAATTCTGGCTATTTACGGAAGTTCTGTAAGCATTCGGCAAAGATTTTACGAGACGCGATAGGTGGATTGTACCTGCGAAATTAAGATTACAGCTGAGGTTGTGTAAATCTCCTAAGTCCCAACCAGAAGAAAGCTTTGTATTATTTTTGGGTGTTTTGTGGTAGGAAAATGGATTTGGTGTTTTTGGTGTTTACTGTTTGGTTTGGTATATTCCGAAACAGGTTATGGTCTTTGCGCAGTTGGCAGCACTGAATACTGTTCAATCTTTGCCATAGCCATAGTCTCATCGTCATTGTCAGACATGCGCGAAGGTCGGCATTGTTTTGTCATTACACAAAGTAGTGGGTGCACGCAAACATGGATGCGTTTGCTCGCAGATGCAACCATGCATGGAGCATGCATACATTCTGTCGCTGCCCAACTTCTTGTTACGCATCTGCCAGCTACGTTCGCCCAAACTACTCAGATTTAATTTGCGTGCTTAAGCGGGAGCTTGCTGCAGATGTAATAAAGAACATTTAGAGTCAAGTCTGAAGGTTAAACTTTTCTTGAAGTAGCATTAAGCTGTCACGGGGATTCTACTTGTCGAAGCACTTTTTTTCGCAGATGCAGCTTTCCTTTGCTGGAAAATGCAACAGCATTTGCGAATATAACTGAAGACATAATTCTTAATTTGACAACACCTCGTAACCTAGAAAGTGGAAAATATGAAACCTGTTAAAGGTAATGCAATTTCTTACATGCTCACATTCTCCTATTATTGAAACGTGATAAAGAGGATCCGCACTTTAAAGAAAATTCTTATCTTGCTTTCATGAGACTCTGTTCTGCATACAGTTGACTGACCATAGGCCAGTCAACATTAATAACTAATTAACAATTCGTTTTTTCTCAACTTAGAGCTTACTAAGTTTCATTGAAAAGTTGTTGTTAAAATTTTCACTATTTTCGGCGTCCATCAAGACCTATATTTGAACTCATACTTTATAAAAGACTTATGCTTGGGTTTATAGTGGTATTTTTTATATGGTGGCTTCTTTTTTGAGAGAGGGTGTTTGCGTGTAATTTTATGAGACAGGTTGAGACACTTGCGTTGTTTCTTCAAAAAAGTATTCTTTCCTATATAAATGAAATTCTCACAGCCTAAGTGTTCAAACCAGAAACAGACGGTATGTCTTCACGCTTGATTTAAGCACATCTCATGATTCTATATAGCCATAGTCACGCTTTGGCGTGCATGCGGTGTGTCTTCACGTTTGATTGAATTTCAAAGACATCTCGTGACAAGCACTTCAGCATGTATCGTGACTTCACATTGGCACAGACAGCTACGTGGCAGTAACGAAAGACTTCTACTTGAAAAAACTTCAAATAGATTTTTTAAAGTGCAGTCACATTTTTTGCTTTTTCATCAAATTAGGCACAAGTGGTTGTAGAAATACAAACTCCGCAAACAGTTTGCTACATTCTTCTTTATTTGGACTGCCGTGTTGAAAAATTGCCTAAAGGTATGCCTACAACAAAAGATACTGCAACAAACTGATAAAAAAGTAAAGTTAAACCAGAACTAACTACTGTATGGTAACTTACAGTGGCCTTACAAAAATATTTGTTAATTACAATCAACTTACTTAAAAATCCAAACAAAAGATTTAAGTAAATCTCTTGATGGACTTCAAAATATTATGATCCCCAGATTGCATAAAAGAGTTAAAGTAACGTTTATTTATATAGTTAGGACACTTAGCTAAAACTGTTGGAATACCGTTTGCATGCTATGTTCGCATGTGTTTTTTTGCACATGTAAAACTTTTGAAAAACGTTTATAGTTAAGATTGCATTGCGTTTATTGCTAACTTCATTTAACGTTTAAAAAACTACCGTTTTTCAATTCGACAAAGAGTTGATTTTTAGTTAACTTCGAATTTAATATTAAGTTCAAAAAAACGTTAAAACAACATTTGCGTTTAGTTTGAAAAATAACACTGTACTAATTTAGTACCAATACAGTGCTAAAATCGTCTTAAGGGTTTGAAAAACTGTTTTTTGTGGTTACACTCTCACTGCTTTTCCACATAATATTATGATAATCAATATTTTTGCCAATTTCAGTTAGTTCTTTTTCTCGTAACGAAAGTTTTTGTTCTGTTATATGATCTACGTGAATACAACAGGGTTTTAATACATTTTTGCCGTATCAGTGCTCACAAGATTTTTAACCCTTTCTAAATAGTATCCTTGAAGTCACATACTGACAATTTTGAATTTTTGCCCTGCATTTAAATGAATTTACCCATCACAAGAAGTTCGTAATTGTTCATATATGGCCGTGATTGTTCATATCGCAAGGGTCATTTGTCTGAGTACATACGAATAAACTTGGTGCTTGTTATTTGTGGAATTTTTTGTTCATGAGACTTCCCATGCAGCACACAGACTAGTTTTCGCAAAATGTTCTTGGAACAAACATGCAAACAGCATTTTGACACATGACGTGATCAAGACACAAGAAGTCTGACAATAATACACCCTACACCAGGGGTGCCCAAACTACAGTTCAACCCGGCACGCCAAATACCTTGCACATTTTTTCAAGCACCACGCTTCCGACTGTGGACTGCAGTGCAACAGCGTTGGCTGGCTGCTGCCTGCCACATAAATCTCACTGTATCCGGCCCTCCAGAGGCCACGCAATCGCGAGTTCGGCCATCGGGTTAAAAAGTTTGGGCACCCCTGCCCTACATGCACATTATTAACTTCAACAAACTCAAATTTCAACAGATACAACAACAATTTGGAGGAGTGCATATTACCAGCGGAGTGCATTAACTACTCAGCACCAACAATTCCGTGCGACAAAGGATACTCCTACGACACCACCTTGTTTACAGAAACTGTTACGACAGAGGTGAACTTTCAATTTACAGTACATAAAGACAAATCGAGTAAAACGTGGTTAGAGTTAACAGGTAAAGTAACCTCAAAGACTTTCAATATGTGCAATTCTGAAGATCAGTAATGCTATCATTTTTCCTAAAGAAGTGCCATGTTTTCCAATGTAATAGTGGTGTGGGCTTATATTGCAAAAATGTGTTTGGTGTTTTGCAGTGCTTAAAAAAGAAGTGTGGGAACACATCTCAAGAACTAGCCATTTTTATGTAAAACAAGTGTGGGAACGCGAAAAAGGAAGTGTGGAAACGCAGCCAAAAATCTAGAAATATTCAGTAATTACACAATCACGCCAGTGTGCCACGCAATAGCTGGCTTTTCATTTATTCATTTAGCGATGTCTGGAGCTGCACACAGGAAATCTGAGTAAAGACATATCTTGAAGTCAGGTTACCATTGTAGAGGTTTGAGGGGGTAGCCAGCGTAGAGGTTGCTTGTGAGAAAGGTCGCGGTTGCAAAGCAGAACCGCTGGTTTCCCCAAACGCTACGAACAACCAGACAGTCTAGTCGTTATATGAGTGCTTTTCTGTCTCCCGACTTAGCTACCTGACACTGTAAGTTGCCAATCCGAAGCAAGGCACTGCTCTCACCCCTTCTAAAGTTCGCTTCACAGATTTCCTGGTGCACAAATCTTATTTACAAAAAGCTTCTGATGAGCAGCAGAAAATAATTCGACGATGGCGGGACAGCTGAAACAGCTAACGTGGACTGCATGCGAGGAAGAACGAATAAACTGTGAAAACATCGTCTCCACGCTGCATCATAAAAGTTGCTGAAATGAAGTCAGCGCACCCAATCTGTGCGCGAGCAGTCGAGCATGCAAATTTCCTTGGCGAAATGGGTTGACACAAACAAGCATATACAGTAGAATAAACACACATGTTCTGAATGAACGTTGCACTGCTGTTGCGGTTGGCAACGTACGAATAACTTTGTCGCGTAAGAATGTGCTGCGTTTGTAAATCAGATATGTGATTGCGGTAGCTAACTTGGGAGTTACGCTAGTTTTCAATGAGTTGTGCTGTGGAGTAATTTGTATAAGGCACGGGTCTCTCTCACTGATGCTGCCATGTGCATGAATTTAATAGTGAATGAATTTAATAAATGAGTCTTTGTTCAACGAAGTGATATCATACTTTACTTTTTAGTCATTGTGATTTTTCTATTGTGCAAACACAACTGCATTTCATATGCTTGGCTGGAAATTATCAGAAGGGGTCGTTAGGTTAAATTAGGTTGCAAAATGGGTCGCCGCATGTAAAAGGTTGAAAACCACTGCTCTACATCATAAGGTAGAAACACCTTTTCATTTGCAGAAATATTGGCCTGTTGCTATCTGAAACCTTATGTCTATTGATTTTCTTGTGCTGACCATGACAGAAGAGTAACATAAAATTACATGAAAACTTAAATACCATTTTTCAATTTTTGTGTTGCAAAAGTAAAGGTTTTAATGAAAGCGTCATGTTATCACTGTCCCAATGTGTGTAAAAGCATGTCTTTGCGGGTTGTTTAGACGTCCGTATATCAATATTCATCAGCCACTGTCATTTAAAGTGATCCTTCCACTGAACTCTCTCCTTGCTTCATTGATTTAACTTAATGTAGAAGTTGTAAAAGGCATTTGTTCGGCTTTAATTACTTATCAATTATTTAATTTGAACCATTGGCGGATGCGATAGGTGGATTTTATTGATCGGATTGATTTCCAGCCATTGACACACAATTTCGAGAGAAGTTGAAAGTCGTCAAATCAGCTCGAGACATCCACTTAAATGAATCAAGTCACCATTGACACCAAATATTTTCATTGAGTGGCCGTATATATTTCAAAGGAAGGAAAAACACTTTTGAATCCAGACAAAAATATTTAATTTATTTGCTGGTATCTGGCGCCACTGACATAATCATGTTAAGTTTTTTAAATGTTTTTCATGCCGAAATTCTGGCGGTTGGTGAAGAACAAATAAGTAAAGCTATTTCATTGTCTTGTCAAAATGAAAAAAGTGCCATGAATAAAACCCTCCTTTTCATGACTTCACAATATAAAAATAGGTCATCATGGCTTGTTCTCACCTATACTTTGCAGTTTTGTGGTATTTTTTGCTTGAAAGTTTATCAAAAAGTATGGACAAGTACGGAAGTTTTATAGAGAAAAAGGCAAGCAGCACTTCGCTTCTATTAATATAAGAATCTAAAACATTTCTACCATTTTCGGTGCAATACAATTTTACCCAAGATGCTCAAGGTTTTTTAAACGGTGATATATTTATCATATCGTAACAGCGGCTTATGTCGTCATTATTACAGTTCTCGCATTTACACAGAATTTCCTTGTTTTTTTCTAGTTCAACTTAGTCTGCGAACGAAATTACCTAAATCCGTTTTCCACTTCTATGTACTACCTTGGAATGTTGATTGGATCCTTTGTGTTTGGCAACACTGCAGACAGGTTTGTACAGTTCAAGCTAAATGGGCTATTTAAACTTCTGTGCATGCCCTTGGCATTGTTGTGCGTTTCTACCGTTCTTATTTTATCGAAATAATGAGTGTTGATGCAGTGTTCATAGTGAACCGGTTGCTAGTCTCTTGTGCATCTGCACTGCAGAAAACCTAAATGTGAGATTTAAACTACAATCAATTTTTATAATTAAACCTGTTCGCAATCGTTAACATTTTACAACATTTCACTTGTATTGTGAAAGTTCAAACAAGAAATGTACATAGAATTCTGAATCATGAAAATACTTATGCTTTGTTTCAGGTTTGGTCGGCGTCCAACCATGATAGCTACTTTCACAGCTTGTTTGGGATGCATGTTTGGTGTAGCGTTTAGCGGTTCCACTGGCATGTACATTGCATTTCGTGCAGCTGCTGGTGGCTTTAATTATGGCATGAGCATTGCAACCTACGTATACAGTAAGTATTGAAGCAGGTGACATTCCTGAAATTGTACCAGGGCAGTTTACGACGAAATATTACGGAATACTGTTTTCCAGAATAATGAATTTGAACCATTGCAACGATTTATGCATTGCTTGACACCTTCAGTGCTGATTGGCGCATACCTCGTATATGCGTTATACGTTACGTTCAAATGCGCCGGGTGCGAATTGACGCACATTAATGGCAACGCAAGAAGTTCACGTACTTGTTTGTTTGCAACGAAATTTCCGCAAATATTCTTCATACCTAGTCACATTAATCCGGAAAATTCATGTAGATTGACAAAACACTTTAGTTACGAAGTTGGCAGTAAACCATATTGCTAGGCCTATTCTACAAGACTTTTTCAAAAAAGTTAGGTGCGAAAACATTTTTCGTACTTACTTGGTTGCAATGAAAATTTGCAACAATGTGCTCCGTACCTACCCGCATAATCCTCGAAAATTTCAGGTAATATGAACAAGAAAATTTCTAGATATTAAGTTTGTTATCCCGCAACATTTTGCTAGGTCAGGCCTAGGCTACAACACCTTTTGCAAAGTACTTAGATCCACACAGTTGTTGCGTGTGTATGGATAACTTTTTTGCTGGTATTGCTGCAAAGACAATTTTCAAATGTGATCTTCATACCTATGCGCATCATCTCTGAAAATTTGAAGTAATTCCAACAACAACCGGAGTTAGTATTCGTGACGCGTCAAGGCTACAAAGCTTTATCCTATTCAACAGGGTTGAGCAGTTGTTCGGCAAAGCACCATAACTGTTTCAAAACTAAATTTTTTGCAACCAAAATTTACAAGATGTTGTTATTGGTGTTATGCATTTTCCTTNAAAATTTGAATTCAGTGCGTAAAGAATTTTGCGAGGTATTAATTTTTTAAACGAGCAACCGGGCTCTTTTCTCAGGGCATAGGACTAATTGCTGCTGNGCGTGGCTGGCAACTAATTTGAGTTCAGTAGTTATAAAGTGGAAGGCAATACTTTTAGCATGATTTGCATTTTGAAATCAAACTTGACACGAATGTTCTTCTTGTGAAAACGCATCTTACTTGAACATTCGAGGTTGTGTAGCTGTTGGATGAAAACATCCTAAAAACCGTCCAACACCAGCTGAATAATCGCGCGGAATTCGCACCGCACAGGTGTTGAAATCAAGTTCTTTGTGGCGGTGTTTCAAGAGAGGTATAAGAAAAAGTTGTGTCATATAAAAAGTCAAGCGCTAGAATTCAAAATTGGTTTTAAGTTTTTTTTGTAAACGTTTTGCTTTATTTTCGTAATGTGAGCAGCTCAAAAATATTTAGGGCCGAAATCGGAGTTGGTGAATATATGTTTTTTCAATTTGTGTCAAATTGAAATACACTTGCGTCTTCAGAATCAATAAGATACCTTCTGTTTTTCAAGTAATAAACAAATTACATCAATGAACTAAGGTTTGGTAAACCTTATCGTACCTAATTGAAAAGTACCTTGTTTTTTTTGGGTTGGTAAAAAACGCAGATAATGTTGCTTATGGCAATATTTTCCGAATTTAAAATTTTATAATATCTTTTCTTAGTTGTCAATTTGCGCTGAAATGTGCTTTTCTGCCTAAGAATTTGTTTTGCCGTTGTATGTTTTAGAAGAGATTCTCTCTTTGATTAAATTTAAGACTCAATTCGTAACTGTGCATACAAGCGATAAACGTTTTGGAGAGCTGTCTGTTAAGATTGTTTGTTATAGGCAAAGAGACTATGCTTCTGCCCACAAACGTTGCTAATGTAACAGCGTCTCGATTGTATAAGAAATGCTTTTTATGATATATTACATTACAAGATTTTTAGAACGAATGTGAGTGTCATCTGATATTAAATTAATATTAATAAAAAATTATTTAGCCTATCTTCGTGCATGTTAAGGTTTTCACAAAAGTCTGCCACACGTATTTCACGTAAGTCTGACACTTCACATAAATCTGCCAAGACGTTCTTTTTTCTTGCAGTTATGGAAATCACCGGGCGGAAATGGAGAACGTTTGTTGGTATCGGCTATCAAGCATTTTTTTCATTAGGATATATGATATTGGGAGGAGTAGCGTACCGATGGAGAAACTGGCACGAAATATCGGTAATCAGATTGCCAACGTTTGATATAACATTTAAGTCAGCAAACGAGATCATTCAAACGGTTACTTATCATTTGATTTCACAATTCAATTTGTCTGCAAGTGATCTTTCGCAAGAAGCAGTTTATATGTCAGGTGCCCAAGTTACTTGCTTGTTTTATTCCTTACTTCTGCTAGGCCCAACGCTGAACAAAATTTCCTATATAAGTTCAATAAATCTAAACAGGTAAACTTACATACAATTTGGGAGGATCACCGATGGAGTGCGGAGTGGTTGGAGAACACTACGAGAATCCGTACTATCCCCGACATTGGCACCCACTCTCCCAGAATGGCCTTGCCAAGAACAGCGTGCGTTCGGCTTAAACGCATCAGCCAGGCTCGTAATCGCCGGTGACATTCGGGGATAGTACCCCCCAAATTTTTCTGCCCCCAGTAAAAAATTTTAAAAACATAAAAACAAAAAACTTGTCCCCCTAAATCATAAAACCTGGTGACGGGTCTGGCCATCGCACCGGAGTCGGTCGTTTCCGCTCCTACTTACACGAATGAGGTATGGCCAGAGGTTTGCGCCACGGGGAAAAAACTAAGCTAAAGTGGGTCCACTGGCCATCGTAGGGTGACTACTAGCCAACACTTAGAAAAAAGTTAAGAAATGAAAGTGAATCCGGATGTGGATTTCTATGCTAGCTAAAAAAATGAAAACACCCAGAAAAACGCAAAATGCAACAACTTACTGAAATCCAAAACAAAGATAAATATCAAAATATAAGCTAAGTGTTTTTTCAAATGCAAGCTAAGGTTTTTACATGTAGTTTGCGAGAGGGGCGAGCCACACCTGTGTCCCTCCGTCAGTTACGCCATTGGGTATGGATCCTTCTGCAGGCCATTGTGCAGAGGAGTATTTTGTTTACGTTTACCACATAGGTCAGCGGGCAATTTTGCAAAAAGGTCGTGTCACAGACGATTGAGCAGGATGGCGTCATCATAAGCGAATACTTATTCCAGTTTGACCGTTGTCGTGAGCGGACGTGTTACTGAGCTCTGTGTTGCAGCCAGTTGTGAGCCCGTTATGCAAGCAAGGAAGTCGGACATAAGCTCGATTCAAACAAGTACTTCATGTGAATCATAACATTTCCTTAAAAAAAAACAATCTACTGTGAGAAGAAAAAAGACTGCAGTACTGTAAACTGTTTTGTATTATAAGCATCTAGACAAGGAGAATGTAACAACGCGAAATCGAAAGAGCGCTGAGCAGCCCAAAGCAAAAAAGAGCCAACGCTTGCAAACTTGTACACGTTGATGGTTTCAATTGACAAACGCCTTACATCGCTGGAACAAGACATGAAGCTTAGTGTCAGCGAAATTGAAAACAGTCTTGACGAGGCGTACAAAACAATTGCTGATCAGGAAAACAGTATTAAGATGTTACAAAGCCACATTCAAGATCTAGAAAAAAATCTAGAAAAAAAACAAGATTGAGCAAGAGCAAGAACTGCCCTCCAAGGATTATACTCTTCTTTTTCACGGCATTCCTCAAACTGAGACTAAAGAAGTACAAGAACATATAGAACATCTAGTCCGTTCATTTATTACAAATACTCTGCGATTTCCACCAGCTGAAATGGAGAAAATGCTATTTTCGAATGTACATCGTCTGCCGAAAAGAGTGTCTGTCGTCGAATCGCGGAATAATGATCGTGCTAAATTGCACCACCAATTGTTGTAAAATTTTCGCAAATGAAGGACAAGAGTAGTATTCTACTACTTGCTCCATCTGCTAGGAAATTCAATGCAGCCATCACGCGTCACTTGCCTCTTGCATTTCAACAGCAACGTAAAGCACTTCTAGAGAAAGCAAAGAGACTACAAAGTCAAGAAAATACGTTTGACAATAGTCGATTCAGAATATTGTTTATTCGCTGATGATGAACAAGTGCTTGCTGACTGAAAGTAGGTGACTATGCAGGTGTTGTCACATGCATACGTTTAAGCTTGGGTGTTCTTGTACTATGCGTAATATCTATACATATATTGTCAATTAATCAATGGCTTCATATGACATTTTAGAAACGCCTACATGTAAAAATGTAATGTCCAACATAGTGTATAATTAAATCAAGCTAATTCAGAAAAAGTAGATGATTACGTGAACTCGTAACATTGTACATTGGAATCATTGAAGGTCGAAAGCAAAAATAAATTCTGCTTCACGTTAACTTAAGCCTAACAAAAAATTTGGGAAAACTGGAACTTCTTGCGGGCATTAGAACGTTGCCTGACATGATTGCAGCAACAGAGACCAGATTAAAGAATTAGATGAATTTGTTTCCATTTGCAGGGTACTCTATTGAATATCATGATTCCCCAACTAACGCTGGAGGTGTGGCACTTTTCGTTAAGGATAGTTTGGCATATCGCGTTGAAAAGTACGTTTATGGTAGACACTTCCGGGTGTGAAAATCTTTGGTTACAATTTGACACAAACAACTCAGACACAAGTTATTGGTGCATAGACACCCAAATTCTAATTACGAATATTTCCGAGATAGCTAGACGTGACCATTGCCAAGCTTAGTGCAACAAGCTCAAAGTATTATGGGTGACTTTAATATTGATTTATTAAAGTACCACGAAGATATGCGTGTTGAAGCGAGACATGTAAATATGTTACACAGTTATGGATGTTATGTCTTTCCAAATTATCCCACTACAGTTACTCCAAATAGCTCAACTTTAATAGATAACATATACACGAACAATGCTTCTGATGACCTTCAAAACTTCATTGTACATGACATCTGACCATTATCCATTATTTACTTCGGCAGGCAGTATTAATTCTAAGTTCCATCACAAAAAAACTTCGCGTCGTAGCTTGGAATTCGCTTTTTTAACTGATTTGTCGGAACTAATGAATGAAGATATTACAAAAAATCTTTATACCACACCTGTAGATAAATTGTTTAAAGATCTTTATTGAAAACTTTGAGTCAGTACTTAATAAACACGCTCACTTGAAAGAACTCAGTAGAACAGAAATGAAATTTCGTAGCAAACCGTCGCTGACATAAGGAATCAGGAATTCTATTAAAACCAAAAATACACTATATATAAAGAAAGCAAAAAACGTTATTCACCAGAAAGCTTTCAGCGATATAGAATGTACAGAAACAGTTTTTAACTCATGAAGGAAAAGTGTAAAAAATTGTATTACAACAATTTATTTGAAACAAATAAAGCTCACGCAAAAAGGTTTGGCAAGGAATTAATGATTTTTATTAAGACGAAAGAAAAATAGGACTCTCTTACTAAAATCGCGACTGACGGCCGAATCATCACCGATGGCAATGAAATTTGTAATTACGTCAGTGACTACTACTTTTCCACAATAGGCTCACGCATGGTATCAATCGTTAGTGGGTGATGCTGATATTCATTACAAATCGTTAATTCGTTTCAACTCCCAAAATCTCTTTCTAATGCCTATCACCCACAATGAAATTCTAACAATTATAAATTGCCTTAACTCATCAAAAAGTTCTAGGTGCACACAGCATACCAGCAAAATTAATAAAACTCTACAGATGTTATTGCTCCTATTTTATGTGACCTCTACAATTATTCCAGTACCAGTGGAGTTTTTCCAGACACTGGTACACAAAAGTGGTCCAAAAGAAATATGCAACAACTACAGACCCATCTCCTTTTTGTCCCCATTTTCAAAAATACTTGAAATGTCTTTACAATCAATTAAACAAATTTTTCTCAAGCTTCCAACTACTGAACAAACATTTCGGATTTCGGCAAAATTATAATACGTCCCTCGCTGTTTGCAGTATTTGTAATGTGTTTGTGCAATGCTTCGATGAAGGAAAGATAGCTTGCTCAATTTTTTTAGACCTAGCTTAAGCCTTCGATACCGTTGATTACACAATCCTATTGAGAAAACTGGAGAGATACAGAGTAAGAGGATTGCCTCTGCAGCTTATAAAAAGCTACTTAGCAAACCGGTTTCAGAGAACAGTTGTTGATAGTTTGAAATCGAATGAGAAACTTATTATTTGTGGAGTACCTGCTCTGGCCTGTAGCAACCATAGATTTTCTTTTTAGAACTCAGGCTTTAATTTACTATAACTTTAAGCAAGCTCAGTAACGAAACATGCTGAAAGAAAAGCAAACAACGATTTAAACTAAACACTCGACTTAGTAGATTGGACGAGCAGCGCACACCAGACCGACAAACACGTTCTGCGGTGAACACGCAGAGAAAAGTACGGTTGCGCTCAGCTGCATTCCAGCAAGCCACGCAAAAATGCGACGATCAATTATTACATGTCACTGCAATAATCACGCGGAAAAGACACCACAGTACCACAGTGATCAACACTGGGACCTTTTCTATTTTTAGTTTATATTAATGATTTATCTTTGGCAAGTGAATTTAATGTCCGCAGGAAACCAGCTCATGGTCTAGTGGTAAGAGGTAGGTCGTTGCTGGTAGGTCGAGAGTTCGACTCTTGGCCGGGTCTTACCAAGACCTTGTAAATTGGTACTGTAGCCTTCTTACCAGGCGCACGGTGTACGGAAGAGCTGCAGGGAACACAATC
>JGI24159J19872_10003575_pt1 | contig 19437 bp, 13 predicted proteins | sample Ectturendosymbi4_FD_19872 | JGI IMG/M metagenome (IMG submission 19872) | reverse complement strand
AACTATGTTACTATCAATTACTTGATTTCAGACAAGGGGTACGAGAAAATTTGATGAAAGGTCAGGGGGTACGAGTGCATATAAAGGTTAAGAACCACTGTCTTAGAATAAGACGTAAGTGCCTGGCGAGGGCGCTTTCACACAAAACCGTTGTTCCACTAAAAAATTACATTTGACTGTAACAGATATGCGCCAAAGTATCTACACACGCTTGAACCCCAACAGTTCACTTGGATCTTCGAATCAGTTTAGCAGAGTTTTGAACTTCTACAAATTAACTACTAACTCACATGAAGTCATGCAACATTTGCAAGAGTGCTTTCATGACAAAACCAAGTACTATTGCAAAAGCGCGAACAACACACGTAAACGTCAAGTTTAAGCTTCGCTGCAAACCAAACCCGTGACAGCAGAAGACGTGAATCTTTCCCGGACAACATACGTTGATGCTGTTACCAAGCAGCGCATTATTCAACTTATATTTACCAACAAAATCAAAGATGTTTGTTTTTGATTGGAGTGTCTTTCACGAAAGAAGCTTGCATTGTTGCAGCGCATGAAATTAACAACCTGTAAGCTCTGTCGTTTTCCTGCTGTTCTGAACTTGTATGGTTGCTCGCCGTCTGCGTCTTCTTTTCGATTTTTTCGGCGATCGAACGCGCGCGCGATTTCAGACTTTCAGGAAAGTCAAAGAACTCGGCCAGCTGGAGACCTGCGATAGAGTCGTTGGTGGACGGGCTCAACCACATCCAACACAGATCTTGTCAACACAGAATCACCTTTTCTTTTCGCAAAAAAACATTTGAAAATTTTAGTTCTTTTTGTTTTAACAATTTGCAAGTGCTGCGTTAAGCATACAGTACAACAACAACAGACAAAAGGACCTTTTCAAAGAACCTTTACCGCAGGTGATTTACAGCCTGAGGCAGAGAGGATGAATCACAAACCCATCTGACCGTAATGCGATTCCTTAGTGAAGCCTTTCGAAAGCACATAAGTGTAAGCGACCTTTCTCAGCGAACCCTGGTTGCACATCACATGTTTGACCTGTGACAAAACAAAACACGCGCTACTTTCACCGAACACAGTGTTTAGAAATCCAAGGCTCTGAAGCGAAGTAGCGAGGTCCCGTGCGATGTTGTTGGAACGATTTCAGGATACATCTATTCGTGTTGCAAAAGAACCCCTCCGTCACATGACAGTGAAACTAACGTATGATGCAGGGTCTCTGATAAAGACAGCGGGGTTTCACACACCTGTTCAACAGGCTGCAATTAGTAAATCAATGCTTTGCAAACCGAACTCATGTTTACTGCCAGGGCATGGTCCACGTGTCTCACTTTGATGTCAGTGTTCAGAGTTTGTCAGTTGTCAATGGTGATGAGGTAGAAATGCATTTTTCCAGTTTTGCGAATCTACTAAAAAAGCCAAACCTATCTTACATCCGTTTTTACAGTATGTGACGGATCACCAACAACATAAGTGAAAGCATACATACGTGTTAGTTTTCAAATTGATTGTCTTAATAAACGGGTCTTTGCAACAGCAGCTAACGACTTAGCATAAAAATATCAGCTCAATGTTTTCCATTGCTTATTTAAACAAAAAGGTTGATTTACGCGGAAACCGTTGGTGGAGGGCCTGATAGTGCGCTAGTTTTCCTGTAACTTTAAAAATCTATGTCGTATTAAAAGAACATGTTCGCAATGCAAACGCCTCCTCAGCATTATTGATATGCAAAGGAATGTGTTCACTTTCGAAGAATCGCAGCATCACTTTTCTGTGACAACTGGACGATTTTATTTAAAAAAAATCAAAACGTTCATTAAAAATGGTAAAATGCTATTACCGAGCCGTACCGACACAAGTATATGTCACGCAAGTATATGACACACTCAGTTTTTGTTGCTTGGATAACTGACCTCATGGACAGAAACTCAGAAATTGCCAAACGATTAATGCTTTTGGAACTATAGGTTGACTTATAAAATCCTTTCAAAGGTCAAGAAGCAAGATTTTTAACTAGTAAACAAAACAGCAAATCATGACGAGTTAACTCCGTATTTTTTCGCATTTCAAAGTTTCATGTGTTTTTTTCAAATTCTTATTCTACAAAATGCCATCTATCTGACAAACATTAAATAATTGTATGCAGGCGGGTATGTATCGCATAAAATTAATACGAGAAAAATTTTGAAGTTGCATTTTGCCTTATCTTTCTTTTTACACAGTTTTTCTTTTTGATTGTGTTCGACCATTAAAATGAACATTCGTTCTTCACGTTTAAACAATGTTACTCAAATGGAAATTTTACATTTGTACATCACATTATGCACTCTACCGCCGTCGCGTGGAAGCCTGACAACACAGACGTGAATGGATATGTTGGAGTGAATATTAAGAATGCTTGCAGAAGATCAAGCACCGCCTAAAGCAAACCTAAAAGAGCGGATATGCTTCATTTCTGATTACATATGATTGGTGGTAAGAAACAACGCGAAAATGACCAATTTTAATGAAACCACTTTGCACGTTTAAACAACTTTCACCACCTCATTGAATGTTGCGCGAAGTGTTGGGTCACAAGCACTCATGCGGCGCGCATACACAGAAAGAGTTGATCAGTGAGAGCAAATCAATGTAACCAAATGAGAACAAATCATTGAGTTGCTTTTCGAAATATCTCATGGCACGATTTCATTTGAATCAGCGGCTTTTGCGTTGTTTTTCTTATAGATCTTTACCGAACTTCTGAGTTTCATCGTTCTGCATGATTACCTTTGGTTGCAAGTAGTCGAAGTTACCATTGGTGGATTACTTTAGATTCTTTTAAAAACTCAACTTTACCTCAAAATGATAATTTCCCGCGTTTGGATAAACCGATTCCAGTCGGCACAGCTCGATGAAGTGAGTGGCGAAGAAAGTAAACGCCTGAAATCAGCAACGTCGTAGGATATAGAAGCGTCAGAGGCAATTAACAGCTAGCATGTGTATGTGTCAGAACACCTGAAAGACACTAACCTTTTGTGAGAGCAAAAACTCAGATATTGACCAGCATAGCCCAACGCCTTCCTCGCTCGAAGTTCCTCGCCCAAGCTCATCAATAATTACCAGACTGTCGTTGCTAACATTTTGGAGAATATAGTTCACCTTTATTAAAATTAATACAAAAAAGTTGAAAGCTTATAAGTTCGTTAAAAACTGGCTTATAAAATAAATCAACCCGCACGATTTAAGTTTTCTGGGCTGGCTGAGCAGTTGACCCATGTCTGGTCTTTCGCCAACCCTTTGTGATTGGAACATCTTAGAACACAATCTATTGCTAAACCTTGAGTTTCTGGTATTTTTATATTTTCATCAAAATGAAATTTATTTCTGCTGCGTGATGATGTGGTTTTTCCTTTGCTGCATTCGTGTTACTTCGTGATTTGAATCACAAGTGCATGAATAGACAATTTCACATGTCAGTTCGATGCTCAAAATGACTGTTGCGGAAAAAAACGCGAATGTCTTAAAAAGTCGTCAGATGACTTTATTTTGCCAGTTATTCTTAGAAACAGCACGAGGTTTTTCTAATATTATTGTTTCATTGTCAATTTTCGCATGGGACTGAAGATGTGTTTAACACGAAACTAGTTTCCTGGTGAAAATAAATTGCGACTGATTCGCTTGATGTGTGGTCACTGCTGTGACTTTACTATTTTGCTAAATGATTTTATAGATTGAAGTATGTGCTAAAACTAAATTTAAGAAGTGCCACTGCTTTCTGGCTCCACGTGAGACTTCTCGGGTCTTACTACTCGAGGTTTTTTAAACGTAACAATGCCATTACTTTTTGGATTCGCGAGCCATTTTTGTTCGATGGGCCACAATTTTCCAATCACTGGTATATAGACTGCAGAGTGACTATATGAACGCAAAGCGGCGAATGTCTCACAGTAGGGGTGTCCAACCTGCGGCCCGCCGAGTGGTCCACGAGATCATTTTTTCCAAAAGTGAAAATTCACCCATACCGGTACAAAATTCGAGCCAAGCGACATTTTCCTATCAGAATGTCTTCAACCATAGTTAATTAGGAATGATTGCAAATGTTCTTTGTTACGTCGCCAATCGTCACAATAGATCACCCATTCATAGACCAACTGCAGTAATACCGAAGAATTAGCTCTGTGTCTTTATACCTTTCGCACGTGTGCTGTGCTGCAGTCTATACACAGCTTGCACAACTTAACGAGAGGTAAAGTTCACTTTCCGTTTTAACTAGGTTGCTTCTGATAATAACGGCAAGCCAAAAGCTGAAAGTTTGCGATAGTTATAGATAATTTCAAGAAAGGCAGACAGGTCAATACTCAGGGACGGATTTCTAGGGCTGGCCGCCCATAGGCTTTAAAAGGAAAACAGACAGGCAGGCAACTCCAGAATGGGTGCTTCAAAATGTCTGAGCCAAGCAACTCAAAAAAAGCTTATGAAAATATTTTTTGCCGCCCCTGGAAATTGTGCCGCCCTAGGCTATAGGCTCTAAAGCCTATATGGAAAATCTGGGCCTGTCAATACTTATTCGTGGAAGTTAAAAACTGTGGCCGATTTGCTTGACATATTTCAGAAAATTATAACATAAAAGACATGACAGCAGACATGCATCTCTTCTGATGTTAAGCCTGCAAAGCAAATACGCCATCATATCATGACAAAGCAATACGTCATCATATCGTGAAACATATCGTGAAACTCTGAGGCACGAAGCAACCTAATTTAAACAGTTATGACCCTTCACTCCGAAATGTTGAACACCCCTGTACAGAAAATCGGTTGTTTTTTCTGCGATTGTTTGCAAATGTAACAAACGGAAAACACGCGAGCTATCCTTCCATAACATTGGTTCTTAACCTTTTCTTTACCACGCCTCCCTTAAGTACTTGTCCGTTGTTTCAAGCCCTCTGGCTATAAATAAGTTGCAAAAGCAAATGTATTGTTTGGTAAATTTAATGATCAAACTTTCAATGTTCTCCAGCGCAGGGCTCGCGCCCCCTGGTTAAGAACCACTGTTCTATAGATATGACTTGAAGAAGCACTCTTCACATCTTCATCAAATACTTTTGTCTGGCTACTACACATATCTGATTCTTGCACAGGTCTTCATTTTTCTCCGACTACGTAACGCTTCTGCACGATCACAAGCGAATACAGCAGTTGTTGGTGCGTTGTTTCAGTGTTGTTCTTCAGTTCTTTGCCTTCGTGTACCAACTATCAACGAAGCTAAAATGTGCTGAGACCAGGGGTGTAGTGGGTGGGAACGGCGTTCCCACACTTTTTTCTTAATAACCTGACTTGAAGTTGTGTGTTTTCACTCAGATTTCATGTGTGCAATTCCAGACGTCACATAAATGACAAGCCATCTGTAGCGTAGCACCCTAGAATGATTGTATCATTACTAAAAATGTCTAGTTTTTTTATCTGCGTTCCTTCATTCCTTTCACGTGAAAACATGGCTAGTGTTTTGGTGCGTTCTCACACTTTTTTTCAGCACTAGGCCAACATCTTTGGTTAAGACTAAGCATACTTTTGATTATTGACTAACCCCTGTGGTATTGACCAGGAGTGACCCAAACAAGTTAAAAAATAAAACTCTAAGCAGTGTTAAACTAAAGCTCTCTTACCACAACACTCAACGCGAATGAAGCTGCTTGACATACGCGAGTGCTATACATAATACAAAAATCCTATCGAACTACACATCGGCTCGTTGGTCTAGGGGTATGATTCTCGCTTTGGGTGCGAGAGGTCCCGGGTTCAAATCCCGGACGAGCCCTCGTTTTTCTTAAATAACACAAACTTTCTACAGCTGGCTTTTTTCTATTGCTTATTTGCTTGGTTCTTTTTCCACCGAAACTGTCTCCGTTCAAACACAAGCAACTTTGCCCACGAGACAAAGGAGAAAATAAAACAGCCTTATGTCAGTGGTGCTCACGCAAAACAAAATTAGCATGCAAGCCGTGTACTAGTTGAGCAACTACTTGCCAGTGCGTCAAATATCAATTTCTTACACGCCAGGGGTCTCCGACATTTTTGAGCGGAGGGTCACCGAGAAAAAGTGGTGAGGGGGGAGGACTGCACGAAAAAGTTTAACGAAATACTTTTCAAATGTAATAATCTCTCTGCAACAGCTGACAAATACATATGAAATATGATGAATCAAAACAAAATAAAATGACTGCAGAAAATATTTTATATGCTAACAAATACGGTAACTTGAACAAAAGTGTTAAAGTTAAAAACACGTGCTTCTAACCAGGGTGCCGGAAGAACTTTTTCCAGGAGGGGCCAATAGTGGTGAAATTTCATTTTACCAACTCCAAAACTAAGAGAAAAACATTTTTCTACTAAAAAGTTAATAGGAAACTATCAAATTTTAAAAATCCAGGAGAAGGCCTCCCCTGCACCCTCCTTCCGACGCCCATGCTTCTAAGTTCTAACATGAATCAAATCAAATTAATATTAAAATTACAGAACATTTTGATCATTGCCCCTGACAAGTTGGCGGTGCGTAGTGGAGCATAAACCCATTTGCCGGTCGCAAGTTTGGGACCTTTCAGGCTATGTCTTGACACACATGGCGTTTCGAAGACAGACGGTTTTAATTTGGTATTCGCTGTTCGATGTGAAGCAAATGCCACGGACTTTCATGACCGCAAGATCAGCTCAGTAGCCAATCACAATAATCTTAAAAAACACAACACTGGAGAAAAGAGCACTCGAGAAAAATGGCGCTTCGCCAATCAGCAACTTATAAATACACGTTCATGAAAACGTGTCGGTCACTGCTGCAATAGAAAATATCAGGGTAAAGGAATGCTTTCCACGTTGAACCGTGGTACAGTGCAAGATGGGCTTGGGATTACGTCGCATTGAGCAGCAAATTTTTGATTAGAGAGCAAAAGTGTCAAAATTTTTGACAATTGGGCTACTGGGAACCTCATTCCAAAGCTTGGGGCTCTTCTGTAGGTTGAGTTACGTTGTTAATTCGTTATCAGTTTTATAGAGAAGGGCTGGCACTGGACACAGTTAACAGGAGACACGGAGAGGCAGCAAAAAGGTACCCCGCTTTCCAACCAGCCCGAGGCGCTAAAATTCTATAAACCTAAGTAAAGAAAATCGTGTGTTATTTTTGGTGTTTGTCTTGTAGCCTATGCTATTTAGGCAAAGCAAGTGGAGGCTATAGATGTAGAGTGTAGATCAGGGTTTCTCAACCTGGCGTTGCTGCAGTGTCTCATATTTTTGTAGCATTGCCTGATCATATCAACGAAGGCAATGTTGCTGATACGCGCAGGTAATACTACAAAGTAATAAAAAACACTTAATCATTACATTACATTTTTTACTTTTTTTCTGTTAGCTGTTTACCTCACGATCTGAAGTTGGAACGTCTTCATTTCTCTCCACCTGCCGTATCCCTGTATGGCGATGATTGAATGACGTTATAGTAAAGTGTTTTGCCCCTCTCAGTGTTGATCGTGTGCAAGCACCTATAATCTGTAATGCGCTATGACTAAACATTTACCATTCTTGTGGTCTTTTATTGTTCGATTGTGCTTGTGATATGGGCCACGATNTGCGGCAAATACATAAAATAAACAAAAAATAACACTTCGCGACTTCCTCCGTGAAGTTCAAGGTNATGTTGCGAATTCAACAGACGGCGTTGAATTAANCTCAAACGCGAGATGCACTTGCTGAAATAAAAACCAAGTAAAATCTTAAACAGCTGTCCCGAAATGCTCTAGGATAAATTTACGCAAAAGCAACAACGGTGTCTACTTGGAAAGTAAAATTTACGAATTGTTCTCCATCCAAAGAAGCATTCGCTGCAGATGAACACGAGAGCACTGGCGAGATGTATTTATTTATGAAGACGTTGCGACCAAAATCGTCGACGCTCTGTATTTTGGTCGATATTCTCTTCACGACTTCGCACGATGCGAAAATCCATGAATTCCTTTTTCCGAATCTTCTCACCAACTTTTTAGTTTTATCCCTATTCTTTACTTATTCATCTTATATTGTAATTACCGATTTATTGAGTGCTAGTCTTGTTTCTTTTGGTTGGGTCAGCTTTTTCATGCTGATCTTGTTTTGATCGGTTCAACTAAGAAGTGGCTCAATCAAAAAGGTCAATTAAGAACTGTGGAAACTTCAAGCAAGAGAACAACGTCACATATTTTTGCAAAAAGAAAATTTTTTAACTGCTTCCGTCCTTGACATACGTTCCACCAGGAAGATGAGATTTTATATTTTTTCAATGAGAACCTGCTGTGTTACTATACTTTCATTGTTCCCGAGGTCAAGCAACACTTAGACTTCTGTGAGTGTATGAGTTACTGTAAAAAACGTTCCGGAAAAGCAAATCTTTCTAATACTACCTTGTTCAACAATCTTAAGAGTGTTGCTTGCCAACACAAGTTGAGAAAAGCCCTTCAGACGCGGTTGAATGTTGAGACAACGCACCCTTGGTGGTAAGCCTCCATTTCTTAACTTTTATGTTTTAATGCCATGGGTATGTCTGTTTCTCACAATGAACTTCACAAAAACTCCCATTTATTTTCTTTGAAGTACCTCACGAGAAGTCGTGTAATTACGGCCTAGACAATGGTAACAACCAGGGTTGCGGAGTCGGAGGTAAAATGTCTGACTCCAATTCCGACCTTTCCAAAATTTCTGACTCCGACTCCTTGACATAATGTGAATGAATTTTGGCTGTTACGAATTTTGTAGCAACTAGCAACTACCAATCAATGAAAATCGTGGTGCACAGCAAGAATTCTCTGTTTCTGTAAAAGTTTTTAAAAAATCGTACCATTTCAATAGGGATTCCTAATTTAGGAGTGCGATGTACAAAATTATTCAATTGGACTTCTTCAGTCGGATAAAAATGTCCGACTCCGACTCCTAGTGTTCTTAGGAATCCGACTCCACCAAAAAAACTCCGACTGATTGCTGCTCCGACACCGACTCCGCAAGCCTGGTGACAACGTGCCCGAGCAGTGCATCATTGTTACGCCAACAATGTTTGCAATGGATTTTATAGCAAAACACGAGAACGAAACGTAAGCTGTTTTGAAAAACTGAGCCGGCAATTTGATCATCTATGGGAAGCTTACATCAGCAAATACACGTGACCGTTTTTAAGTGATGCCTTACAGCAAAAACGAAAGTGAATCCATTTAGGGCTTGATCGACAACAGATTTTCTTGGGAAAAGTTACCAAGGGCTTTCAATACTATGCCATATGTTTATAGCATCATACCTCCTTCATCTCCAACATGAAGGTCGACGAGTTGGTTTCCATATCATCATCGCATCCCACACGCGAGAATATCTGGGAAGTGATGCGGAACGAGGCAAAGTCAGCAGGAACAAAACAGCCGATCTGTGCCATTACCTGCACAACGTTGAAATATTTTAAGTCTATGTGGTGGTTCTGCACCCGCTTCAGTTTAGCTTGTTGTTCAACCTACAGACACTGTGGCCATGTTTATTTGTGTTAATCAAGTTTGCATACGTAAAAATTCAGATAGTTATGATCATCACTGCGGAACTAGAACGGACAATTTCGACAAACGACAGTTCAGCTCGTAAATGCGCGATTACTGCCATCTTCGTCTTATCTAAAACATTGATCAACCACTTTGTATTCTAATGCAACCACTGACACATTGATGAATTAGTATATCGGTGCAAAGGAAACGCATCTCAAAATCGACATGAACTTGCTTTTCTTCTGTCATACAAAAATCAGTCCATCAACGAAGTGCCGTTACAAGCGCGCGGGAAAATGTTTTGCAAAGAGTGCAGTTGATTACCGTCATATTTTAATCGTTTTATTCCTCATCTGACACCACACTGAGCCTGCGTAGTTACGTGAGGCATGAAACGATTGAAATTTGGCGATTTCCCTGATTTTCTTTTGCTGTGAAAGACTCAAGCGCCATTATCCTGAAATCCTCGCTCTAAAAATTAGCGATGCTTCCGCATTTCGCGTGAAATGCGCGCTTTTCACACCACTAGGGAAAGCGTTTCCCGACCCTTCATCAGTACGCCCAACCATGGTAAGCTTTCGAAGCATCGGCTGTTGAAAAGAAATTTATTTCGGAATATTGTCACAGCGCACAGTCAGTCACCTGAAGGGTGGCAATGCCTTTCAAGTAGGTCGTTTTGCCGCTCATGTTTGGACCGGTGATGATGTTGAAGTTGCAACCGTCACAGGCGTAAACGTTGTTGGGGACCAACGAGGACGGCGCTGCCCGGTCCAGCACGGGATGGCGAGCATCCTTTATTCCCAGGGTATCGGTGAACTCGGGACGGACTTAGCAGCAGTATGGAAGAACATAATCAAAATCATGAGGAGAAAAATGAATTATTGCTTCGACCAAACACCAACCACGCGCTGTTCCGATGAAACTGAACTTTACGGCAATAAGAGTTAAAATGGGCGTAAAACAAGTTACCACGAACCTCACACACGACCGTGATGAATTTTTGCACAACTGGTTCCACGGCTGCCAAATTTCGTTCATTGTAATTCATGGCTTTACCAAAAACTTTCATCACAAAAATGTCCGTTGCCTAGATTAAAGTAAGGACCGTTGTACACATTAACCTCTTGGCTGCTATATGATTCATTCATCAATGCACACTTGACACAGGCAAATATGTAAAAAAACAATCTAACATGAGCCAATTTGGCTACACCCACGGTAAAGCAGCCAGTGGTCGAACAAGGACCAGGTGGGGTGATTACATCTCCAACCCTTGGTCGCATGGAGCCAGCAGAACCATTAGAGGTTGCTGAAAACAGTGAGGTATTTCGAATCATCCTAGGGCTGCAGCTCCCGCGATCCTTCCAGAAGGGAAAGCGAGTGTGAATATGGAATGAATGAAAATGATTTTGCAAAGTTTATAAAAAAATTTCAATCTAAAATTTTTCGGTAAGACGGTGAGACAATCGAACGAAACAAGAACTAAAATTCATGGCACGCGGAAAAAATCACACCGTTCTTTGGCCAAATGCATCTTAACCCAACCTATGACATTTTTTTGTAATCTTTTAACTATAACTTGTGGAAGGCGTATCCCTGTAAGCGATACAGCAAAGAAATTGCCTACGATACTGGTAACATTACCAATTAACAAAGCAAAAATACTATAAAAGCTCAGAACACGACCGTAAGTATCTCACGCACTCACCACATTCGCATGTTGTCCGGTAGTGCGCGAAAGAGAGCAGCATATCAAGTGTCCCTATCATTTCAGCGAGGTTGTAGAGACAGCCGATGCTTCCGCGTATTTTTGTGAGTAGATCTGACACTATGCTAAAATAGAGACAAACAACATCACGCTATGTCGGATCTTGAGAGAAGATGCTTTAGGGCGGCCTTGAGGTATGTTTAAACTGAAAAGGAATTTTCTGGCGCACGGAATGAAAAACAATCGACAACGGAAACAGATGAAGGGGTTGGCAACAAAATCTTACCCGTCCGCCAAAAGATTTATATCGCTGACAGTATGCTCAACTTTGGTGTTCAATTCAAGTAAGTCCTCAGTGGTGAAGCTCAAGGTCTTTTTGGTTTTAGTTACCTGGAATGAAACAAGCGCGGGATGGCTTTGATTGGTACAAGGTTGTAAGTGTTCGTGATAGAAGTTGCCACGTTTTTTAAAAACGCTTCTGAAAACAAGAACCGTTAAATCTTTCAAGCGCATGACTATCCTAAAAGATTTTCAGGGCAAAGTTTGATGAATGGAATATGGATAATTTCTGTGACAAATAAATTTTGTTCTGCTTCCGCAACAGCTTGCAAAAGTTAAAGCATTGCCATCAGAAAATTCGACCCTACAGTTTAAACCTCGTAATTCGCATGTCTTGATAACATAGTTGGTAAGCTATCTTGACACATATTCATCTTAACAACCGATATATAAAAGTTTGTCAAATATGAGAACGAAAACAACGATCACCGTAAGTCTCAAGAAAAGCGAAGTATGGCCAACAGTACCTGAACAAACTCACTCGGAATTTCTCCGGAATCTTTGACAGGCATTTGTATGTAAAAACCTCGTGTTGTGTTGTGTGCGCTTTTCAACGGGAGGTCGAATTTCGCAGCTAACTGTCTGCTCAGTTCTGGAAAAACATTTGGTGTTCAGGTTCCATGTCGAAAATCAACCTTACAAACATCTATACAAACGGTAGCACGCATCACAAAATTAGTTTTCAGTTTTAGAATATACAGCGCTGTGTTGAAGTTTAACAATGAAGGCAAAATATTGTCCTTCTTAATGTGCGCGTATAGTCACAAACAAACAAAGCTGAGGGCTGAATACCATCAGCGCAATGGCAGCGACGAAGTATTTATAAGCCAAAGCACTTTGATTCTAGTGTAGTTACATAAGACTGATACAGTTTGAGTGATACGCAGGACAAATGTTGCTGGCTATTTTACTGAAATACACAAGGTGCAGAGACGTGTTTTGATATATCTCTACTTAACATTCTTACCAAGGAAATTCACAATCAACAAAAAGATTCGTACTGCTTCAAGAAAAGAACAATGCAGAACCACACTCTACGCGACTCTTTAACTGATATAATGGCTTGGATCACTACCCAAGTTCAAAGTCCAATCGCTCATAATGCATGCTCTTTACTCACGAGAGAAAACATCAATGTCACAAGTAACGAAAAAATGTCAGTTTCGAGAAAAATAAACGTCTATTCATTGTTCCCAAAATCCAAACGATGCGATGGAAAAACATTGTCTGAGCTGCATATTCATTACAAATCTCTTCAGAAAAGAGTCTATAACCATGCAGGGTGCATACAATATTGAAAAAATTTTACTGTTGCCCTAAAAATGATCAATGTTGTTGATAAGAAACAAACGTACGACAGTGTAATGACGAGGAAAGAAAATGCTTCCAAAGAGTGTAATTACATATCGATGTTTCTGACGTGATGAGTTTTAATGTCTATTTTGTGTTTGGTTATGCATGTTTTATGTGTATATGCCTTAAAACTGCTATCCGACCTTTTTTGGGACGAGGTCTGGCTTTTTTTGGTGAAAACAAGTTGGCAACCCTGCCATCTACACAACGGTCATCGCGTTATTAAATGTGCTAAAAAGGGCGGCAGAGATAAAAGGTCCATCTCATATTTTGCTAACCAAAGCTTACCAGTTTAATCACCCAACAGTGTCTTTAAAAATCGCAACTAAATCATTTGTTTTCATATTCGATCAACTTGGTTTCAAAGGTTATTCAATAAAAGTCTGAGATATGCACAAGCATTTCGACCTGCAGCAGTTTGTTTCAGTACATCGTGATCAAGTGTCTTGTTGCCATGTCCTTGTTTTTGCAGTTAATGTTTTCAACAATGGACTTGTTTACAGCAAGATGCACAAGTAATACAGCAATTCTTATGTCACGAAGCTGATCTGACAAACAAAGTGACAGTGTTTTCAAGATCATTTGAACAATTGTGATAAAAACTTCTCGTCCAAAATATTTTTGAGTTGGAATGAAGATAATGAATACAGTAGTAGAAGTTTCTGTACATCTAGAAGTCAAATAGCAATACGCTCTGAAAATGTATGCTGCCGTTTTGCTTTATCTAAGTGACGAATGTCCTTTTCGGCTAGTTGTCTTGCCCTGAAACAACAAACGTCGCACCATGGCAATCATCGACACAACTCCCTCATCACCAAACAAGTTTGCTCAGGCAACAATGGTTGCATCGCAGAGTGTTCCATGTGAGAGTTATTTTGCTCTTTGCTCGCAAATATACTGTTGATGGATCATTACTCGCTTCTGAAACAGCAATTGTCGATTGAAAGCTCGTCATATTTGTAAAAAATATCAAAACTTAAATATCTAAGGGATGAATAAGATGTTTTACGACAGAAGTCGTGCACAACGCAGTATACGACCAACTATACAACCAGTATGTCTACGTATACTAACCGTTAATATCATCTATTAGCTCGGTGTACGTTTGTCTTGTCATGTCCAGAACGCTGCTAACGCCAGGTTTAATGGCAAAGCATCTCTCGGTTTTCATGTTCAAGTGTCCTTTGTGGTAAGCAACGTCGTCGCGCAGCACTTTGGCAAGCAACTCTCGCACTGAGACTGGTGAAGTTATGCAGAAAAACATGTCTTATTGAAAGTGCCGCTAAACATCTGAATGGTACGACTTGAACAAACAAGCTGTTGAATCAAACACTTAATATTCATTGATGAAAAGAGCACAATTTTCTTTTATCCTGACGCACATGTATTTTCCTGAGTAGCCTACATCGATTCCGAGAGGATTACATCACCAACTGTCAAAAAACAAATTGATCTTTTGGCCAAAAGTACAACATTGGTGGTAGCGCCATTCAGAACTACAAAAAGGCAAATCTTCCAAATTTGTAGGTGGTAGACAGCCCTGAACAATACCTAAAACACTCTCAAATTATTAAGGGCAGACTTATTCGACACAAACGATGCTTATTACTAAAAACACACAGTTATGAGACACACGGTTGGACCACATGAGTGGTATGAAGGTAAAAGGTAGGCGATTATGTGACATAAGGTTGCACCGAACCTGTCTTTGACCTCGCGTTGTTTCATATAGAAGTCAAAGATCGATTAACTGTTTATCTTGCTAGATATCATTCGGCTAAAACCATCATTAGAATGTTTGTGGATTGCGCCTACAAACATATTCTTAGAAATAGGAACGGATAAATTTCATAACCAAACATGCCTACTACTGCAACTTCCTATTAAGAAAATCGTAACTCACACGAAAACAACTCCCTTGAACACTTAATATTTTCGGGTATGCTCACATCGCAAAAATAAAATATAATTTTAGTAACTGCTAAGCATAACCCTTTGCCTCACAACATAATCAGTAATCTATACGTGCGTCGAATAGTATAAAATCAATCAGCATCCGAGGTTTGCGTTGACAGCACACTGCGTAGGCAGATCAGGAGCGGCTTTTCGAGCTGCTTTTCTGTGGTTTCTAAGTACCTTCGTTTTCGAAACTTTGTTCCAGTCCAGAATAAAAGTGTCATTTTCATGCCAAGCTGCCCCACCAAACAAAACCTTTTTTCCTGTACACCAAGCCACATGCTTTTTCAAGCATCAACTTCGTTTTATGCCGCGATTCCAGCTGCCTGGTTTGAACCTTGTGATTTTACGTTCTTCTCAGCTCGATCACAACTTCGATTCGGTCAAAGGCTTTGCGCAATCGTTAAATGATGTTTTGTGACGTTTTTATACATCTTTGGACGTAGAAGACAGTACAGAAGTATACACTTCCGAGTCATGCCAAGCAGACCAAGTCACAGAATTTCAAGTAGGACAACTGCAATTTTAATCACAACCACATCATTTCATAATTTTAAAATGTCGAAATCTTAGCTTCTTTTTTTAACCACCGTTAATGTTTAATTAAAGAGACACTTTTAATACAAGAGCAGCAACCCGAGACTAATGTAGACAATTTTTCCACCCCTTTAAACCTTTTTAATATGTATATTGTTATGTTAAACATTGGCTGATGCTCAGTTCGTACTGCATGTTGATACATGTTTCGTGCATTTATTGTTGGTGTTGATGTAGACATATGTGGTGGTTGTAGTACCAATTTGTTAAAATTATTTTGCATCCTTCGCTTGTAGTGTTCTGTGAACGGCCTCTCGCTGCTGGTCTTGGCTTGCTTTCGTAGATTATGACCTTACGTAGGTTTTGTTTTAGAATTTCGGCATAGCTGTTGGTCCTGTTCTTGCTTTTAGCGATTGTGACGTGGTTGGCGGTCTTGGTTCTGCTTTTGACGTCTTTTGCGTCACAGAACCTTGTGGTTATGAATTGCTGAGTATTGCATTATTTTTTGACTGAAGATGGATAAAGAATAATCCGAAATGTCTCAAAATAAAACAAGTATAGTTTTTTAAAGCTTTATTAGTGTCAATGGAACTGTTAAGTCCATCCCGAGTTTATGCTCCAAAACTGCATTTTTAATCCTCTGTATTATTCCATAGACTACAAAACGCAAAAAATGTCAGTATATTGAAGAAGTGATCTAATCGCAGTGAACATCTCAGTGATTCTCATTTTTATCGGTTCGGGGGGAAGGATCTTCGTGACGCAACCTGACGGTAGTTGCTACAGCTGTGCGAAGTTAATTGGAAGCTGGTGGCGGCATCATCACACTACATTTTCGGTTTGATCAGCTTGCGTAATTAGGACCTCGCAGAATATTCGGGCAAATCAGTGGCACCGTTTGTCACCGCAGCATCCCGACCGAGAAACCCCCATAAAACTCGTCTTGAAAGTATCGAAATTCTATCTGCAGCGCTCACTCGATCCTGGCAAAAAGGTAAACAACCGCCTGGGATAGAAAAAAGGCTCATACAGAAAAGATTGCAAACGCAAATCCCAAACGGTATGATTACTACACTCCGAAACACCTGCAGAAAATTTTTATTTGTTTAATGGTAATCGTATGTTTGCAGACACATCCGCCTGCAACAAGCTGCTACTGTATTTCAAATTCACCAATGATAACAGCTGCATTTGGCCTCAGATAGAAAAGCAGGATAACGATGATGCATATTGTAACTAAGAGTAGTTCTACTGATAATGCTAAAATTGTTTCTTTTACATCAGGTTGAAAGCTTAATCGTGAATAATCGCCAGTGCCTCGAAAGCCACATAAAAAATGTTCAACTACGAAACGAATTCAAACCTCAAACTTTCACCAAGTCCATATAATATAAGTAAGGGAAAGCGCAAGAATTGCTTGAAGTGTTTAGAGTAAGTTTGTTGAAAGAACTTCAAACTGACTTATTTTTGAAATTTGAGAATAAAACTTTATTTTTACTGATGATCGTAGCATTGGTTACCGAAACGTATACGATATATCTTTGGCAACTTTTGTTTTGACCGTAATTTTTATCGCTACACTGTTTAACACTGCTTTTCGTGTACCTAAGGATAAAATATTCAATAGTAAAAGCTGTTATACATTTTAAAATCAATAAATGACGTATGGAATACACGACAGGCCTATGCAATCTTGTACGTGGCGTTTCATTTCTGAGTAACCAGGTCCCCCGAACATCGATTCACCCAAAATCTTTTTTAGTCTTTATCTGAGTCAAACACAGCGGAATTTACCATTAAATTTATGAGATGTGTCTGTTTAAGCTCGACACTAATTTTTCGAAACAAACAAAAGCTGCCATTCTGATACTCGCATTCTGTGCGGCTTCCTGTTTGTCGAATTGTAACTTTTAAAAAGTGTAAAATCATTGGCATTACTCAGAAAGTGTAAAATCACACCAATGACTTGCTAGAGATGATTCATTGAGTGATTTTGCACTTTTTAAGTAATGTCATTGATTTTGCACTATTTTACAATTTCATTCATTCCAAATGACTCACTTTTCAATTCCCTCCAATATGACACATTTTTCTGAAGTTAGTTTAACTTGCACAACAGTTGATTTGCACACCTTGAAATGCAATGTGGGAAAAAATACTTAAAAAGAGAGCAGATTTTCCAGAAATGGGTCGAAGATTGTAACAGGTTGATTTTTTCAAAGCAGTGGAGCTTACCGAGCTAAATAAAGGGGTTTCTTAATTATTTGCGGAGTGAATAGTGACACAAAACCGTACTTCCTTCAATGAAAAATTTGGCTGATTAAACGCAAAGTTTTCTAAACTGCGGCTTTTTCGAAACTGCAAACCGTGAGACTCGAAACACCAACAAAATATGCTAGCAACTGCATTGACACCTTGCTGTTTCAAAGGAAGTTGAGCTATGTTTGCCGAATGAAGAATTTTTGCAATCAACCATCCAAATGCGATAAACTCATTATGAGATGGTTTGCACTTGAGGAAAGTATTAATCATGTTTTCAATTGCAGCACCTCTGCATTTGGGAGCTAAAAAGGAAAAGATGAAACTACACCAGTGAATGATCGAAATATGTACAAAATAATACAATCAAAAGGATGACTTCCAAAAGCTTGCTACTGTATTTCAGTTCATTGACTCTTTTGTTCCTGTTTCTTGCTTGTGAGTTTTTCAAAACGTGGAACTTTCTTGCTGATAGCATCACACATGTTTGCCTGTGCATTTAAACGATTTCTAGATTTCGTCTTAATTGACAAGAGTGCTAAATCTTGACTCGCACAGGTATGTTGTCGTAAATGGAATAAGTACGGCTGGTGTAGTTTCAAAAAGTCGCGGTAACATAACCGTTCTCGAGCACCAATACTCATCCAAAGTTTTTCTCTGAAAGTGCATTTCAAAAGCAGGATTTCAATGCAGTTCTACCAGATCTTCTTTCAGCTCTCCATCGTCGGATACTTTATTTAAATTAAAGAAGCACGGGTTCATAATCCATTATTCACAATTTCCATATTCCCTACGTCAAAATATCTATTAAATGATGTCGACAGCACTTCCAAATGACGCACAATTTCTTCACAAACACTATGAATCAAACTCGAAGTTGAGTTGATTTCATTTGGCGATAATTAATATTCAGCAAGAAAAAACACAAATTAGTGCAAGGACGCCAGGGCATTGAAGGAACTGGAAGGTTATCGAGTCGATGCCCCTCAACAGTTAAATTAGTTCTGTTGCTGTCCAGTTTCAACTCGTGGTGTAATCCAGTCGAAGATTCACTGCCATCGACTATTTCTTTAAGTGATGGAAATTGAAAAATTCGCTCTTCACTCGCCGACACCACAGAGATAACTTATCTTTGCACGCATTTAGCTTTTCGTAAGAATTCAATGTTTATATTTTTGCCTCTGATTGCACTGGTACGCAGGATCTTGGGGGACTTGAAGTTTGCAGTGGATTTGGGGATTTTGGGGGGCGCTGAGTCCGAAAATTGCGTCCGTTTTTGTCCATCTCGTCAGGATTAGCTGCTACAGAGCATATGTTTTGCAGTTTTTCGCAAAACGTTGAAAAATTTCACCAAAATTTTCAAAAGTTAACTCCCACCATTTTTAACTTGAAAACGGGTTTTGTAATCACTGGTAGTGCTTTTAAATGCTGAAATGCTTTATCAGTTGTTGTTGAACTGCGTAGGTCCATAGGGAGTGAGTTAGTAGCAGCCTATTGATAAACGGCAACTACATTAAAATCCTATGTTAGAATAGTCCGTGCCTGGTACCATAGTTGATGAGCATGACTGGATGATTTGCGGTGAATTAGAAGAATTTGTGTATATTGGTTNAGCAACAAAGTGCATACACAAAATTTCCCTGTTTCTTGTGTCTGTGAGACNGGCAGGGCTCGCCAAGAGCATTGGACTAAGGAAAGTTGGCCAAAGAGAGAAGGATTTGAGATTGGGGAAAGAAATACTATAGGCCTACA
>JGI24159J19872_10003572_pt1 | contig 19441 bp, 11 predicted proteins | sample Ectturendosymbi4_FD_19872 | JGI IMG/M metagenome (IMG submission 19872) | reverse complement strand
GGGGGGGATGGGGACAGTGCAGCCGCAGAGTGCTTCTACTCTGGGAGATCCGAAAGTCACGCGTAAACGGCAATCCAGGCATAAGCTGTAGTACTTGAAAATTGTTACATCACATCATTAACAGGAAGAGAGCACAAACTTATTATTATTAGTGTTGTTGGTTTATTAGTGTTGAACTGGAAGATGGGTAGAAACTCTTCTACTTCAGCGTCCAACCAGCAAAGGTTGAGCAGGTNGTAGTGGGGATATCTGTAAGATCTCAGCTGGAAAATTGTCTGATGAATGAATGCGACTTGAATGGTGTGCATGTTGAGATTGAAGTTGCTATACCGCTTCCTGTGGTTGATACAGGTATACGGCATGGGCTCTAGTGCATCACGCCAGCAATTCGTGGAAGAAATTAGTGATGTCCGCAAAGCTGTCAGTTTTTAAATTGGTCTCTGTTCCAATTCACACCTCTGGCCATGAATCTTGGATAATGATTGGAAGAATACTACAGCAAATGCAAGGAGCAGCGGTTGGATTTTTGCGAAGAGTTCACGGTGTGACACTTCGCGACAAACTGCGTAACTGTGAAATTCGTAAAGCACTGAATGTCGAGCCACTTCTCCGAATAGAAGTCTCAGCTACATTGGCTAGGCCATGTGTCCATAAAATTCCAGAAAAGACAGACGAGGCAAGTCCTGTTGGCAACATACACGGAAGAGCGGCCCAGAGGTCGCCCAAGGCCCCGGGGGCGTGATTAGATCTCCGACCTTACTCGGTCCTGTGTTGATGTTGAGCCAGCAGAACTATCGGAGATTGCTGAAACCGTGACGTATTTCGCGTCTGTCTAGGTCTGTTTCCCCACCATCCTCCCCAGAGGAAAAAGCGGGTATGGCAATGAATCAACAATGCGCATTGTTGTAGTACAGCTGCTAACGAATTTTAGTACTTTTTGCTGCATATAGGCGATTCGAATAGTTAATAAAAATTTTTGGGTAATTATATTTGTAAAAAATAATTATAAAATATTGTTTTTTAGATGCGATTCTAAAAGTATCTATAAGCTCCAATTTGAAGGTTTTACTAGATACGACGAAGAAAGGACACGAATTTTCTGCCATCTGCAAAACGTCACTCAGTGAAAAGTGTTCGGTTTTTGCCACTTTCAAAATATCCTTGATTTTTGTCACGATATCGAATTTTTTTCTAGAATGTCACACGATCAAAAATTGTTCTAGTTTTTTTTATTCCAACACCGTATTGCCAAAGTTCGACCTGATAAATCTGGAAAGTACAAGCGACGGCTCGATATTCGGATCTGCTTTTTCAAATCAATAATTTAAAGCGATCTGAGTCATTCGATAGCCTGGATTGCAAAACGTATTTTGATAAAGGACACAATGCAACGAAAGTCACAAGTAGAAACACATATTTCGACACGAAAGAGTCATTGACACAGGAGTGCAGTTGAAAATAGTCTCTAAAGTATTGGCCGTGCATGTCTGCTGGATAGTGAAGAGAGCAAATCCATCGCCAATCTGACCTCTGGATTATTCGAACTTAACGGGTTCGCACTCTTTATGGTATTGAAAACTTCTCAAACGGTAAAAATCGCACATGAAAGTTGCTGCATGAAAACTGCAGCTTTAAACATTTTTTTTCTAAACCAAGTCACACTAAAAACATGACTTCGGTTTTTTATTTTCGCGCAGAAAAAGGCAAACAATGAGGATTGTCGTCAAAACGCCAAAAACAACTATTCAAAAATTCAACATAACGACGTTGAAGTAAAGTTTGCCTCATCCTATATAATCCTAAATAAACGTACTCTTTATACTTCAAAATACTAGAACTAGATTTGAACATACAGCACAGAATTCACAGAACAGAAAACTTACAAGTCGTTGTCACCATCAAGAAAAGAAGGCTAACTTTTTCTGAAGTGTTTCTAAAAGCAACGCACAACTAGAAGCAAATTGATTTTTCACAACCTGAAAAACTCCTGCAAGAAGCACGAAAAAAAGTCCCTACATAGAAAAATCATTTCGCTCAGATCCTTGCGCACCTGCTCCAGGGAACCGCAATGGCGCGACCCTAAAAATGGTTCCAAATCTTGCGACACAAACATTTCGTGAGCTCGTAATGTTGTGGAAAACAATTTAACTTAAATATCAATTTTACACACTAATGGTGACAGTAGCAATTTTCTTGCACAAAACTGTACGAAACTTAGCGCATAAAAACAGTGAATGATTGCATTTACTCTGTCTAATGAGAATGGCAAACTTATAATGTAACATCAAACTATTTCGCGACGTCAGAGCGGGAGGTCACGTGACCCACTACTTGTGGAAGCCACCCCGCACGTAACTCTATACCGATCAAAATACTTTTTCGATAACATTCTAATGAAAAAACAAATTGAAGCCGAGGCTGACGAGCGTTTCAATAGCACGCCTGGCTTGACAAAAAGTGGTCACAGCAAAAACTAAACAATCACCTGCTCATTATGCGAAAAATCTTGCGTGAACCACAAGGCTAAAGCGCAGCGCCGCCCTTTCGTGATCGGCTTCACGCCGTGAAGACATTCTTTGCCCGCACAAAAACTCACTAGCCTTCCACACTTGGGTTTCACTTGCAGCTGGAAAACAAAATGTACGCATATAATAAGGAACAGTTCAACTTGGCATATGCATTGTATGCGCACATTCTAGCTAGGCTAGTGGTTAAGTGGTAACCAGGTGTAAAAAGTTTTAGACTGCGTTTGCAAACACTTGTTAACACAGGAGAGTATTTTCTTGGTTTTGCAAAGCGCTGCACGCAAAAAAGGTATTTCTGTAACGAATTTCCCGATCCTCTGCAAGTGACATATGGTAAATCCGTCAAGGTGATACTACTCAAAAACGCAGTAAGCATGGCACAAGCCATAGCGATTGGGCAAAAAAAGTTTACTCGATCAGTGGCAGCAAATCTCGAATCTAAATCTAAATTTCTCGGAAGTCTAAATTTGTAATAGCCTTTTGATGATGATCCTCGGAATACGTGGGCGGTACTGCGAACGTGATGGTTCGCATCGGGAATGGGATATTGTTTGCTTGCAGGTTAACTGTTTCGTGGCTAAAATTCTAAACCGCTTTGCCGCTAAAGTAACTGACTTTTCCAGGTAACAAACGAAAACACTCCCGGTGAGAACGAAACTTTAATCAGCGCTTGACACATGTACGTCGCTGACGTCACCGGAAGATATTGCCACGCGACGTTTTAGTAGATTCTATACAGAATGGTGAATTTACGAAACGACATTCACGTCCTCTCGTTCTGAAGTGAGCAAACTTTTTCAAAACGCAGTGTTTTCTTGCTGACCGGACAACAACACTTTCTGAGCCCTGCTACCTACGCTTTTCGAAGACGAGTGCCACAAATCGTTTCAGAAAGATTTGGCAACGGATGTTGTTTATGCAAACAGCGCAAAAATTTTGGCACGACCCACTGAGATCTCTTAAAATCACGGGCCTCGGAATGATTTTTCCTGGGGGAGGCAAGGCCCCCCTTCCGGCGCCCATGCTTATAAAAACATTAGAAATTCGCGCGCAAGCAAATGGATTGGCGCCGAATAAACGTGCAATAAAAAAATCAAACAAAACCGATTTTTAAATTAAAAGCGATTGCCAAATATTTGTTTCATCAAACCAACATCTGAATCATCGTTTTGCCAGTTCTCGACGAGGACGACCTTTTCCTTGCTAGCGTAGCCGCCGAAGTAGAGAAGTTGCCTCTTAGAAAACGACGAAAATGAAACTTGAACAAAGTGCGCGCTGCCACCGATGGCGACTCTGGTGATTGTCGGGTTTATCGAGCGGACGAAGTAAAACGTGCTTGCGCTGTTTTGACCTGACCCGTCGCCTGGTGGAAGCGCGTTTGAAGATTTGAGTGCGTTGGATCGAGGCCTTGGTTGGATGCGACTTTATCACCTCGCAGTTCTCGCGTGCGGCTGCTCGAACGCGTCATTGTCACAATACGTTTCTGTTTGCTACACCCCACCTGCCTCTTCTTGTTCGTTACTGTGTAATTTCGCTGCAGCAAATTTTTCGTTTCAAACGGATCAACAAAGGATTACTTCCATGACGCACAGTANCGTGGTGNTGCCTAGAAAAGANATANCANCTTTGTGGCATCAGGTCCGACACTTACAGGGCAAAAGATTTTTGNTGAAAGACCAATAACCTAATTCTGTTTTCAAATCAGGCCGTCTGCTCGGGAAGTGCTCCAAGATGTTTCGTGTTGTTTCAAGGTATGCATTACGAACGAAAACGGTTTACGTGTCCGCTGCTCTCGCGCAGTTGCTATGGTTTTTTCACAGAATTAGCAATTTTAACGAAACTGCATTGATTCTGCATCTATCTGAAGTGCACGTGCGTTTCCATGGAGGCAAGTGCGCATCGCCGCAAAGAAACAGGTTGCATTTTCAGACAAAAGGAGTATCTGCCATACATCAAATATTGATATTTATCGTACTTTTAAGTGGAAAACCCGTCAAACCTATTGTAGCCAGTCACGCCAAAATTGCACTTAAAATTTTCTGCCATACTTGGCATACAGTACTATACCAACATCTTGTCACGCTGTACCTGATTCTGGTCCAGTTTATAATTGATCGTTTCGCAAAAAGCACATTGCAAACAACGCGTCATTGACAGCCTGATCAGGCCAGTACTTACGTCAAATGCACAACGCACGTCTATTGTAGATCGCCACTGATATCGCTCACACTGTACAAGCGCCATTATGAGTCAAACTGAACTACAGCATCTTAGTACCCGACTTCTTGTAAAGCAGCGAAGACTGCAAATAACCTTGGCTTAGTAGGGGCCGGTAACTTTTGCGGGCCGGATCCGGCCCACAAGCAAAATTATCCGGCCCCCAACCCCCTTACCAGGAACTCCGGTTTTTCCAAAATAATATACCAGTGAGTCCTACGTCTGAAGAACATTTGCGGCGCTTTTGGGCAGAAGACGTTTTTGAACTGCGCTGCAACATCACCACAGACATGTTGTTGTTTGGACAAAGAAAAAACTTCAAAAATCAAACCGGGATGGTAGGAGCAATGGAAAACTTGTTTGTATGTCAGTGAGGTACACCCATTGCTGATACACTGAGAAGCAAACGGTCAGTACTGAAGCAAAGTTATCGACAAACTTTAAGCTCAGGATGCAAATATTTAGATCCATTTTGCGCATTTTATTCGACTTCCGACGCGTCAGTCCTGCCTTACACAACCTACAAGCAAACGTCAACTGCGCACTGACATTTTGACGAAAAGGTTTGGTTCACCACGTGCCGTGGATCTGGAGCCCAAGCAACTTCAGATGTTTGGAGCCGGAGCCCAACAATTTTAGATGGTGGAGTTGGAGCCTGGAATTTGAGTCCCAGTGCCACAGACCTAGTTGACAAAGGGCAAGCGAGTTGTACAAATAATGAAATGGTTTTCAGTTTTCAATGGACCAAATCATTCTGGAACCGAAGTCAAAGACGTTTAGATCCTGGAGCAGGAACTCGGGCCAAAAAAACTTTAGATGCCTGGAACTGAAGCCAGAGCCTGGAATTCGAGTTCCGGCGCCGCAGCCACGAGTTCAACAACGTGCTCTGTGCGGTGGATCATCGCTTGACAGGGGGTGTCTTCTCGCCACAGACGAGGACGCAAAACTACCACGAACCTTAACGCGACGGGCAGTGTCGTCAGTCATGATGAACTGGCCTCCCTCGAAGTCCTCGTTCAGATACAAGATGGCGCTGTAGTCCCTCCACGTGTAGGCGGGCGCCATTTTGATGCAGGATCCGTCTTCGTGCAGGAGGCAGTTGTCGCCGTGCACAGGGTGGCTCAGGTCAAGTCGCGGCTTGTCTTCGTTGCCTACAAAGCAACGAGTCGTTGGCAATCGAGAAAAAGAAGACCACCACAAGACGTTTGCGTTGTGCCGGCAAACGAAAGACGGTTGACAGATCTCGCGGCAAAATTCGAAATAAACAGATCTCGCAAAGCCGAAAATACTGTACAAAACCCTTACTGGACCACATAACAATAGCAACTTATTTAACCGGTCTTCCCAGCATCAATGGGCGAGACAGACAAGCTTGCCTTGGAAAATAATAAAAATGAAGGGGTAAGATGCTTTACGTCCGACACAACCAGGCACAGCATGCGCTCACCAAAAAAACTAACAGTAAAAGTTCTAAATACAAAGTTATTTGTNAGATGTTCTCACGCAAGAAATCGAATTATCCGCAACCGTTTCAGATACGTTTTTCGACAGAAAAGCATANTACCAGCACAGATGTACCTCAGTTGCTTTTGCTAACGACCACTACCTGCAATACCAATCACGCTCGCATCTATCTAACTCAGTGTCGTCAAAGTGTGTTGTCAAAAACATCGCCACTCCCAATCGTCGATACCACGCTGTTGATGAGGTTCCTCACATATCGGCGAACTTTGCAACCGCTCGGCAATGAGATTATCCGCAAGTAACGCACGGCACGATACGAATTGCGACTTTTCCCCGTTTCTTGTTTAAGCGCTGCCCCGGATGTATCCAATGCTCCGTTAGGAGTTTAAAAACATTGCGTTTCGGTCTCGAGCGACACCAGGCGGACGGTTCTCTGGTTTCTGTTGTTACGTCNCACCNAGTTCAACAAGCAAGACAAAGAAATCAACGAAGTTGAACTTTCGATCGAACTTACCTTTAAGAGAGGTGCGACAGACAAGGTGGGTGTAGTCGAAGTAAAGTTCTCGCTCAAGCTTGAAGTAAGCTTTCACCTGAAGCCGAACTCGTTCGCTCAGGTCGTAGTAAAGCTCGGCAGAACGAAGAGGAAGCTTCCGTTCTTGCACCAGCTGCAGATGACACGGTTAAACCATTGAGCTATTTGACTGCCATTCACGTGACAGGAGACAAAGTCACGTGACATCGAAGTCTAGTGAAAGAAAGCTGCCTCCGGACACTTCGAAGAAGTGTGCGCTTGTGCACAACTTGAAAATGCGACTTTACGCACAAAGCTACAACAAGTATTACGCTTGATCAGATGCGATCGTGATTTCAGAGCTTTATGCGCATGCGCAACGGTGTGCGCGGCAGTGCTCCTTCTAAGAAAAAATTTGCACTCAACAAATGTTGTTTTAGTGCGCACAACATTACGCAACCATGTGGCAGAGGTGGCCACGGTTTCGAAGTGCCGGAGTCGACTCCTGCAGGATTGTGCGTTTTTCTTTCGGAACCGGGGTCAAAAATTTTTCAAAAACCGGACCCGGAGTCACTTTTGATTTTCTGCAGCAGCAGGAGTCCGCGTGGTCTTTGTACATGTCATTTCTATAAAGTAAAAACTGCTGAATTTCGGTTGCATTGATGGCTGTTGCCGGAGTCTGAACAGGAGTCGGATTTTCAAATTTTTTTAAAATTATCGGACCTGGATTCCAAAATTTTGGAACAGGAGCGGAGTCGGAAAATGTAACTCCGACCGCCTCTGCCATGTTGACGCACAACCAGTGAAGCGTTTCACGCGTTCCAAGGGCTGTGCAATATATATTTGATATTAAATTTGAATGTTACAAGCGCATGAGAACGGAGAACGAGATTTCACTGCGCAGTTTCCCACCTGAGATGGGACAGTGGTGCGCGGTCACATCAACAAACCTGAACACTGCGATGGATAGTGATCCCCTCGAAAGATTCATGCTGCGTGTGGGGGTGTTCTCTGCCACGGTACCCGTCGCCTTGCAAACCTCCCGCCTGCCATGAAGACAAACATCAATGGCTGCGTAAAAGCAGCGTTTCATCATCGTGGTTGTGTTCACTGAAACTGTGCTCACAACATTCATGGTATCTCGTTGTTGCTGAACCCACAGGTACTTATCGTTGTGTGCTGGTGACGTGTGATGAATTTTTTAAACAATCCAAATTTTCACTCACACGCGGAAGTACACGTAACGCTCAATATATTTTACTGGCAAGTACTCCAAGTAAAGATATNTAATTTCATTTCCCGATTTTTTATCAAGTTGAACAAGCTCAAGAGATGACTTTAAAANCTTATACCCCTTTTCCTATTGCNTGCGAAGTCACAAATCTAAAAGAAAGTCATGATTTCGAACACAAACCAGCTCCAAATCGATCATCTCTTGACATTCGCTGTCTGTGGCCAGTCCGTCCAGGGCGAATCTCAGCGGTCCGAGCATTTGGGAGGAATTTGCCAGAAGCTTTGTTTTTTCGAAAAGAATCGGACCTTCAGCAACTGGTGGAGCAGATAGAGACGACGAGTCCTCGATGTAGAGCAGGTTTTCTAGGTCAACAGTTCGTCGTCCGATCGATTCTCCTTCCAAAACGCTCACGTCCGTCTGATCCTAGTTTTGATTGACGTTTAGCAGCATTAGGAGTGGTCTCGCTGCATAGTTCGTCGTGCTACAGGACATCACGCAAAAAACGTTGAGCATACAAACTGAAATTGTCTTCAAAGTTTGAACAAGAAAACCAAACAGGAATTTTACCAGGAACACGTGCTGCCCATTGCTATAAGTCTGTCGCTTTTCTAAGTAAGTAGCTTCACTGCAATCAGCAAACCCAGATTTGAGTAGAGTCAGAAAGCAACTGTTTGAGAGTTTGTTTTGTTCTGCTATATTTGATATACGTTGAATATACGCGCCAAGTAATGATTAAAAGTTTCGCATACACAAAAACTAATACTTTCGTGCATCCGCACGGTACTTGTCACGAAGGTGTTGCAACATTTTAGGCCGTTTCAGTTTATCCTCAATAGATTCCTGACTTTGGATAGGAAAAAGGCAAATGTTTATATACCATTGCAAAAGTTTTCGCTTGAAAGCGAACAGTTTCGTAAACGCGGTATTTTTCGAAGTTTTTCTGTTTCTGCTTTCTTAAAACGCTTGAAAAACGAAGTTTTTGAAAACGAACAGTTTTGTAAACTCGGTATTTTACGAAGTTATCTATTTCTGCTTTTCTAAGTTTCTGAACTTATTGCAGAAAGAGCGCGAAAAAGCGTTAGCCGAATGCAAACTCAACAACATCTTGGCAAGCATTACATTCCGTATCTTTGAAACAGTGATTGCCAAAAATTTTTGCTCCATCACAATTTACACAACAGCAGGTTTCCCGCCCAGCATTTGAAAATTGAAACTTTTACGCGGAACCACAGTTCTGTGAAAGAAGCGGAAACGTAGATATCCACAGTTCCCGCTTCAAACTGAAAAGTTCCCCGTGCTAAAAAGCTTTAAACTGGCTTTCCAATGGTTGTTTATCGACGCCTCTATGCCGGCAACTGCATAAAAACTGCAAATGTGAAAACCACTGAGGTTTCAATCAATTGGGTCGAACTTATGACTTCTGTGATGCAGCACATTGTTGTGACGAGCATTCCCTTGCAGAGTGAAACGTTGCCATGGAGACATCATTACGACAAAACCTTACGTGTAAGGAGATTAACATCAACAACCCCAACTTTACGTGAAGCGCGTTGGAAAGGGAACGAGTCGCCTGCCTAAGGAAGCATTAGTTTCCAGTGATTCCTGACTAATTTTGCTTTATTATGACATTGTCACACAATCGGACCGTTGTTACGTAAATGTTAAAATCTTCGCCTCCCTATTATAACTTTTATTAAGTTTTGCTGTTAATTTATTTTGTCTTACAGTGATCTGGAGGACCCCTGACAAAGTCGACCAGGCAGTTTAGTTGTTGTGCCTCTGTTGGGAAGAATTGATTAAAACAAACTACTTCACGTGCTTCCATTGTATACAATAATCAACAATACCTTGAGATCGCGCTTTTTGCGAAGATCTTCCATCATTTCATTGTGGAAATCTTTAGACTCAATAATGTCGTCGGTTTTCTCTTTCATTGACGAATACTCGTCACCAATCTCAGTCTCACTGATGTCGTTCACTACAAAAAGAATCATTGCTTTGCCAAACACTGGTAGAGTCTAAGGATGAGAGAAAGCTTTTTGCAAAATAGCAACATTTAAAGTCTTTTTAAACGTGCAGCATTAAGTTCACAATGTGTTTGTTTCGGTTTTCATTGCAAATTCCTAGCGAGGAGAGAAACAAAAATATTCGAAATACGGATATCAGAGTTTGACGACGCAAAACCGAATGTAAGGAGAGAGCGCAAATGCATTTCCCTGATCGGTCTACTTTAAAGGGCAATTCAGTTGCAAAGGTACGCAAATTAAATGATGAAGTTTTGGAAAACAATATGTTAAAAAGTTGCATGCCCAAAAACTGTTAATGAGCGGCGAATACAATGACGCAGAAACCCATGAATGTTTTGTGAGCTCCTGAAAAACACACAAAAAAGGGAAATTTCAACATCACAAAATCAACATATCAGCGCTTCCGGTAGAAAGGAACTGCAGACAGCAGGTCTACCTTCACTTGAGGAGGTCACATCAGGTTTGGTGTCCGTAGGTTCCTTGTCGCTGGATTGCACAGCTGGCGTGTTCTCCTCTGAAGTCGACCCTTCGGTATCGTCATGATCTTCGTGAAGGTAAGGGTCGAGTATGGTGGCGTCATAGTCGTGAATACCGAAATTTTGATACAAGTATTTTAAGAGTTCGGACTGAGATCGAAGACGGCTGTAAAACTTTACGGCGTCCTGGAAAAAACGATTCGCGAAACTTTGCGCTATCAGTTTCAAAATATAGCAAATGTAAAGCTAAATCAAGACTGCAGAGTTTTTGGCATCACAGATGATGTTTCGGTTTAACTCTACAATTCACACCATGTCTACCTTTCTTTTTTCGGCCCAAAATCTTACGCTCCATATTTGAAATTTGGAATAAAACGTTGATAATTCTTACAAATCTGCATATTGACACAGAAAAAATCCAATTTCAGTTCAAGATTCTAGGAAAAAGGCATATTTCACAAAAGACTGCCACAAAAAAACGTACTTGACGGGGAGCAACATCGCTGTCAGTTTTCAGGTTTTGCAGGTTGGCTTTTATGACCGCATTTTCAGGATGAAACAGCAGATAGGCTTTCCCGCATGTGGCAGCCTTCGCATTATCTCCGACTGAAAACACATCAAAAGTCAAATGCAACATGCAACACGGAAATAAAGCATCGACGTCCTGTTTCTTGGCAAAACTTTATCTGCGTTAATGCCGGTGAAAAAGCGGCTAGCATCAGGGAAAACGTATTGCATGGAAAAAAACTGCATTAAACTTAAAGTACAAACATTTACGCGTGAATTCTGATGGCATTTCACAGTAAAGGTCCAACTGAGAAACACCAGGGAATGAAACAAAGCACATAAACTGCGCGAAGCCTGAAAAACACGTCTTCACGACCATACGCCAGCACAGGTTTAGCAAATCTTTCGGTTAAAATATAGGTTTCGCGCGGGCAGGAGCATACGTTGTAGATAAGCGTGGTGCAAAAAGCTGTAATGCTTGGGCAGGTAGTTCCGGATGACTGACTTCTTGGACACTCTTGCCACTTCGACCGGGCAAACCACGTGGCATTCCAGTACAGCCCGCGTGTGATCTGCAAGCAGACGAACAGTTCTTGCAATTTTCTCACAAACGCGCGACATTCCGAATATCGCGACATTCCAACGTGCTATTGAAGCAAAACAAACAGTCTCTCGTCCAAACACATTTCGCAAAATAAACGTGCGCAGCAGATTTCACAATTGCCTGTTTTTATTTTTAAACGCAAATGCTTCTCGCGTCCATACCACTACTTCACACCACATATAATGGTGCCAGTCTAACAACGGTGTAAGGGCTTCGTCCGCTACGCTTACAAAGACGAATGAGGGACAAGTCTGAACCTGGCAACCATTTCACTAGCATTTCCGCAGTATCTACAGTGAACACCGTTGACAAATGGACACCTGAGTAATGCCGGTATGACAAAAAATGAAGAACAAAAAAACAAATTACAGGCGACTATAAAACAGGGGTCTCCTCTCCAAACTTTTTGATTAGAGGGGCCACATAATCTATCACACAACAGTTCGAGGGCCGGACATCTCACGCAATGCCATTTTTCGGGACATATTACTTTCTACCAAACCAACAAACGTTTCGTAAATATATTATTTTTTCGTTATTGACACAATTTCTTTGCAGCCGGATGAAATGGCTTCGCGTGCCGGATATGGCCCGCGGACCGTATTGTTGAGCCCACTGCTATAAACCAACAACACGACTAAGTACGGGAAATTTTACAGCAGTTGTCAAATGGCCCTTGGCACCCTGGCAAGTCGACGCAGTCGAACAGTCTGTCAGATAGAAAACAAAGTTCAGAGCCGACATCTTCGCACTTGCGGTAGAGAACACCAGGTGGCTCATCCGCAACGCGACTCAAAATTGAGGCTTTTACAATCACAGGCCAACGTTGGTTATTGGCAAATTTCGGAAGTTTTCGGAATCATTTAGTAAAAAGCAACATGGTAGCCAAATTGTTTTAGAAAATAATAACCACAATCCGCATTACCAATATATCACAACAAAACTTTACCTATTATTTGCTGATTAAAGCTGGTGGGTTCGTCGGGATATTCCTCACCAACATCGTATTCTCCTTCGCAAACAGCTTCGCACTTGCTCAACGCGTCATAAAACATCACTAAAGCATCTTCAAACAGCGTTACAGCTTTCGTATAGTCTTCGGCATGATACGCTTCAAGGCCTGCAATTTACAGACACGGCTTAGGAAAAGAACGTTTAAAGCGATGCAAAAAAAAGCAGCCGAGTCAAGAATGTCAGTGCACCAGTTCAAAGACTAAAGGCCACGAGTTTCGTGAAAAAAGGCTAAACCTCATGCAAAACCAACAGGAAAGTTTAAATATTTTTCTTTTAGACAGCCGCTTCACAAACTGAAGCTTTCAACGCACACTTCCTAAAAGTAGATGTAAATTTTTTTCTCGTGCACATAACCGCAAACGCTTTGATGATAATTTACGTTAAAATTTTCAGTGAAACTTTGGGTCAGATCAAGCTTATATGGCCTTATTTCAAGTTTCGCCAGCACCGAAATAATATGTGTTGTTTGATGCAATTTTAGGCCAATCTTTCGAATGTCCGTTTTATTTACAACATCAGTTTTTCAAATTGTCGTTTTTTCCACACAGTGAACAAACACATAATCAGCATCTAAAAGAAACAACGCCCCGGTTGAGAAACCCTGTTTTCGGCTGTACGCATGAAACACACCAAGACGGCTAACTAAGCAGCAGATTCAACAACATACCGAGATCGTAGGAAACTTGATAGGGATATGCTTCAAGATTCACAAACATGTCACTGGTTGTATTTTCATGTTTCTTGAAGTAGTCCATGTTGCGTATCATCATGGGGTCATCAGGGTCATACAACAAATAGGTGTGCGTAGCGGCTAATGATTTCGCAAAATATCCACCCTGCAACAAAATATGTTTCGATGCCCAATTATTGCAGATAATGTCAGAAACATTAGCAACAATTTTTGTAGATAAAGTTGCACTGTATACTTGCATCACCATCAGCCACAAATTTCTAGCGCTTTCCATTTTTTCAACCATGCCAGTTAGCAGAAAACAGTTTCACCTTCATGAATAAACACAAGCAAAAGTTGCATATGAATCTAAGTTCTCACCCTGAAGTAAGCAAATTGTAGATATTTGTAGATTTCTCGAGATTTTAAAGTAACTTTTGCATCTTCAGATATCCGTGTAATAGCTCTTGCATCACCAAACATTTCATTTTCACATTTTTCCATGCACAAAGCTGCAAATATATTACATGACCAAATGGCACGTCAGGTTCTTGAATTCTTCTTGAACAATACACAATAATGCGTGTCAAGTCACTCTGCAAAAACTTTCACAGCTAATGCGTTAATCTTACACTGAAGTTGACTTCTCTGACTTTCATCCTAAACAACCAGGGATATTTACAATTCACTATATGTCATCATGACGTTATTTTATGAGGCTTTCAAAAATGTAACAATTTGGAAAAAACAAAACGAGATGACTTCTTTGGCCGGGGAATCATAAAACAACATCTGAAACAGCACTATTTCAAAAATATTGTGAATACAGTTTTAAAAAGATAATGGGTTCAAAGCATGTTTTCAAAACGTTTGTTAAAAAATAACAATAAAGTGCGATGTTTTACTCATTCCTGGTAATATCAAATTACTCATCCATTTCATAATATCAAAATACGCTAACATAATAACCTTTGTCAATAATGTACTGCACATTCCAGGGTAACTCTGAAGGTGTGACTGATGGCTGACAACTTTTCGAACAGTTCCATACTCCCTCCTCAATAAATCTGAGACAGAANTGTTTAATTCAATGCATCTCATTAGGAGTTGATTTTCAAAACAGCATTTAACATAAAATGACTGTCTATATTGTTAACANCATTGTAGGTTCTGTTTGAATAACGTACTTAAAATTCTGAAGAGCTTTCTCAAAGTANATTATGGTGTCTTCCCATTCTTCATTCCAATATGCTTCCAATCCAGTAGTGAGTAATTCATCATATGTAACAAATTTAGCAAGTACTGCAAAACCATAATAGAACTTGTAATTATTTTGCAAAAGAAGTAATATACCATTTGAAAAATAGCAACGGCGAGCCATTGTACACAACAGAAATTTAATTTTGCACATGGAAGTAACAACGTTTAGAGTCTGAGGACTAAGTGTACTATCCATGCATGCAGATAACTTGGTATGGGAGACAGCAAAGTTAGCAATGCTTTTTGGCAGTTACCAATTGTCTATAAGCTTACACTACTTAGTATTTTGACAAAAAATCAAATAAAAAAATTGGGAAGAAATATGCACAACCTGCAGATTTGCCATTGAAACACATAAGTAAACTCTTCACAAATCTATAAACATTTTATACATACCTTGGTGAGATAGAAGTATGCAAATCAACAACCTAGACAACAGGCTTCTCTTTAACACCATGCCTGTTGTGCAAATTCTGAGAAAAACATATAGATCTATCAATATGGTGGTCACACAAAACTGTACATCGTGAAGCTTGTATCTCAATGTTGAGTTACTTTACTTACATACTGTATGTTATGCAAACCTTAGAAACTCAAATCACTAGCAGTTATTATATCTACCATGTGTTCCCATTTGCCTTTCCTTGGTCATTTCCCAAATTAATATAAACTAGCTTTAATTACTGACAACCACAAAGAGTACTCTTATATTATTGGCAAGCAAGTCCTTCCTATCGTTTTATTGTGTCTAAAGTACAAAATGTTAGAAAGTAGCGCAACATCCAGTGCTACATGATGAGACATCTGCTAACTCGTTAATAGCTCATTTCGTGACAGTTGCTGGGTTGTGTTGTCAGATCAATGAGAATAGACAATTTATTGCGAAGGTTATTTAATTAGTCTTGAAAGAAACATCTGCAAGAACTTTTAAACATTTGAGGAAATATACTCACTTACAATTGAGAAAGAATTAACCTCAATTCAATCATCACTACCAGTCAGTTCTGCACCTATGTTTGCATTCAAGACAACAGAACACATCACCAGCTGAACACTGTAGAGCAGTGATAGCTCAGTGGCATAGTGTTTGCTCTCAACTGGAAGGTTGGGTGTTCGATACACGTGTCACTGAGTGAATCGCTGAAGTGCTTCTTGGGCGTTCACCTTAACTGCCCTGCCAAGAAGCAAATTTCAGGCTTTGACCTGCCGCCAATTGCCGTCACAAAAAACACTGGAAAAATGAACATTGGCAGCAAGTTTATAATGCAAATCATGCACTTGCGTAGTGAGTTGCTTTCCATATTGCGAAGCATGTATATTGCAACAGAAGTCTATATTTGATGCAGCTCAACAGGAGTGTTCCAATATAATAAAATTTAAATGATGTCTGTTAATTTCTGCTGGCAAAACTTTTGCTTCTTTTTATCATTACCAACAGTACTGTACTTAAATATGCCTGTTTTTTTCAGTCATTGACCAAATTTTTTCAATTTGGTCATAATGCCATTTTCAGTCACATAAAACTGTCATAAAAGAAAAAACTTACAGAGACTTTTTAAGCTTTTTTGGATAAATGACTGAAATGTCTCAGCGAAACAACAGACTTATCTCAGAAGTCACTGCCTTTCCTACAATTGTTTTGCCTGGTTAGTCCATGCATGATATGAACTGATAATAAAAAATAATAGGATGTCTTTTGTGGAATTGTTTTATTCAAAAAATGTCAACTTAGGTCATATCAAGAGCAGCTTTAGGGGTTATATAATTCTACTTTTCTTATGCAAAATGTTAAAGTAGCACTTTTTTCGTAAATGTATATATTTTTTTCTACCATATGTATTCTGTTGTAAGCTGCAGCTTATGTTTTTTTCATCATTTCATGCGGCTTGCAATCAAGGGTGGCTTACATGTTTCTTCTTTAGCTTATCAAAGGTCTAGAACAGGGGTCACCAACTTTTTTGAAACTGCGAGCTACTTCTTATGTACTGATTAATGCGAAGGGCTACTAGTTTCATACACACTTCTGAATAAAAATTTTGCTCAATTTACCTTCAATTAATTTAGTACTGATATTACTTAATGTGAATACATTGATCATGCTGATGTTATTTTTATAACAGGCCCGGGGGCGATTTACATGGTCCTTGCGGGCAACCTGGTGCCTGTGGGCACCACGTTGGTGACCCCTGGTCTAGAATATGTTCAGTCCTTCCTTCACTATGTTTTGTCAACCAAACTCTCGTTTCACATTATCTTTCACCTCTTCAGCATCACATGAAAATGTGCATGTCCTGTCACAGGAAGGAATATGAACAGAATGTAGTTGTAGTGGTGTAAGCATCATTACCAGGGTTGCCAATCAAACACAAAACGTGCTAGTGCAGGAAACTATTTCAAAGGCTCAAGTAACTTATGTTCGAGTGTGGCTGTCAATCAAGGGCAGCTTACATTAATTTTTTAACACCATTTTGTGCAGCTTAGAATGAAGGGTGGCTTAATAATTTTTCTAAACCTTACCATACAAATACTCTGCACCAAATACATTCTAAAACTCTGTAGTTGGATGCATGTTTCACAGAAAAATGTCCACACATTGGCCAAAAATAAGATACAAAAAATTGCAAAAGCCAAGTTTAAATGGAAAAAGTTAAGCAAAAAATACTCCCAAAAAACGTCCGACTGCAGATGATATATTCCACATTTATTCGATTGTAAGCTACGGCTTATACATTTTTTTTCATCATTTCGTGTGGTTTATAATCAAGGGCAGTTTACATTTTTTATTCCTTTACCTTATCAAAAGGTATAGATTAGTGGTTCTCAATGTTTCTTGGTTTGTGGCCCCCTTCCCCTTTCAACTGGCATATAATTAATATTGTTACACTTGGGTTTTGCAATATCATGGCAGAGCTAATTAGTGAAAGCCAGAACTGCTCTGTGGCCTCCAAGGGGAACTCAGGGTCCCAGTTGAGAAAACCTGGTATAGATAATGCTCAGTCTTGCCTTGGTCACATTTTTTTCGACCAAACTCTCTTGTCACATTCTATTCTCTTCAGAATCATGTGCACATCCATCACAGGAAGGATAATGATGAATACAAGGAAGTTGTAAACATCATTTCCAGGGTTACGAATCAACACGAAACGTACTACTATGTGAAAGTAACTCAGAGGCTTAGGTGATCTATGTCCAAGTGTGACTTACAATCAAGGGCAGCTTACATTAATTTTTTAACACCATTTCGTGGGGCTTACAATCAAGGGCGACTAACGATGAAGTAAATACGGTACCCTTTACATATTACCAAATATGTGTATTGAATAACTGGTAAGGAGTCCAATCTTAGTGTTTAGCCATTTCATTCAGATGTTTAGTTTGCCACTGCTCACAATTATTCTGTTGTTTTTACTCAATCTCCCAATCGGCTCACATATATATATGTGGCTGTGTGGACATGCTATGTAATGCCATAACATTGAAAAATTATATATTGTACTTGATACACTGTCTATCGAAAGGAATTCTTTCACAACCAAGAAACAGATGCTATGGTCTTATCAGATTATATGACAGTTTCTGCTGCTTTATTGCAACCTTGATATCACTGTTTTATATTTGAATCCTGTTTGTGATATAATGAACTATATCAACAGCAAATGATAATGCAGTAGTGAAACTAAACTGTGTTGCTGGCATTAGCAAACAATCACAAATAGCCATTAGCATATCTCACCTAACAATCATGCACAGTTACAAAAAATATTAGCCTGATTGACACATGAAAACATAAGTGTTCACAAACTCTATACCTTGAAAACCAGCAGTGGTAACAAATGCAAAAACATTGAACAGTTCTATTTAATATGTAGTCATCTTGATACCCAACTACAAAATATATAATTATTTCAATATTGGCCAATATAATAAAAAATGGCACACTGTCAACAAAATTGCCTTTGAGTTGATTTAAATAGTCTGCACATTTTGACATAAACGTAAACTCAGTTTCCCATCTCATCAGCAAACACTTGCATACAATGCTTTTTTAAGCTGTTTAGACGGACCAACAGGGTCTCTCAGAATACAGTAGAAGCTCACTGCATAACCACCATCAAAATATAATAAAAGCTCACTTTATGACCATCTCAGTATTGAGATAAAATAGTTGCGGTCTCTCAAAATGTCTTTTAACAGTTACCAAGGTCAGACCTTAAAAAATGGCAGTGGCTATAGGTGTGCCAGCAGACCTTCATTTTTGAAAACATATATGTCAGCCACCTGTAATGTGACAGTAGACTGCACTACGTTTGGTAGAAGCATACTAAACCTAATCCCTAAGCCCAACCCGTAAACCAGGGGTGTCAAACTTGTTTCAGTTCAGGGGCCAATTCAGGCAAATTTAATCTCAAGCGGGCCGGACCAATATAATCACCGTATAACACCCTGGTTATAAGTATTTACAACTTCCAACTGTTTTCATAACTTTAATGCAAAAAGTTCAAGCTTATCTGAAAATGATTATTAGCACATAAAGTTTTCAATTTCCCCATGTAAATAAAAAACGCCTTATTACTGAGAAGGCTGTCAAACTGACGGTGATGGTTCGGATGAAATTAACTGTCTAGACAACCACTTGCATGACGTGATCCAATCTTAAGGATTTGCAACACAATGTCTCCTGGTGCGAAATACAGTGAAATGTCCAAAATTCACATCCTCCACATACAACCTGTACTTTTTATCTAACTTTTGTCGCAATGCCTGCTTTTTTTGCTTATCATTGATGGCGCGCTATCTGCAGCAATACCTACAGCACGGGACCAGTATATCCCCACCCTGTTCAGTACTCCAACGAGAGAGTTGAAAATATCATTGGCTGTTATGGTATCGATCATAGGAACCAATCCCAGGAACTCCTCAGTGACAGACAAA
>JGI24159J19872_10003570_pt1 | contig 19446 bp, 15 predicted proteins | sample Ectturendosymbi4_FD_19872 | JGI IMG/M metagenome (IMG submission 19872) | reverse complement strand
TGAACAGTGGTGTTGTGACGCCATCGTGCTCAGTCAACCGTGTTACGACCTTTCTGATGAAGATGTTTTTAGGAAAATGTCCTGTAGGCATTTTGTCAGCAACGACGGCAATATTGGGGTTGATCTGTACGTACATGATGAACAGTTTCTTTTATTTGGAGGGGCGTGGGGCACAGCTCTCATGTGTCCCCTAGCTACGTCCATGTTTCGAAGTAATACCGCGCTGCTGTGATGGACATTATACAATGTACCGCTCACATTCGTGATTAAGCCGACAGTTGTAAAGGAATCTCTGCAATGGAGATCCGAGCGACGAGCTCAAGTGCAAAGTTACGTCAATCAACCCGAAATCACAAGCGAATTTAACTTTTTAACTTACAATGCAAAAAGTCTTGTTGAACGGCACTTTGGTTCGAAGAACGACCGACTTGGATAAAACTGCTACCATGAACTGATTACCTTTCTCGCGCTTTCGGTAACCACAACGCAGACGTGTTCTTGTATAAAGGTAACCTCTGGCGCACAGTCAATTATCCGCTTTATGATGCAATATACAAAAAACAGACTTCACAAGAAAGCAACCCACGAATCCGCCCAATTTTCCCATAAGCCCAATTTTATAGTTGTTCTTAATGTATGGACTTAGATGCCAATACAAACTGTTCTTTATGAATTAGAAATGTGATGTACAAAAATTTTACAGCTACCACGTTCAGGCTGGCAACTAGAGAGGGAATAACTGAGAAAATGCCTCCCCCACGAATTTTTAAAAACACGTTTAGTTTTTAGGAAAAAAGCCAATTACGATCATTTTGCCTCCTCCCTCGAAAATATCAGTTGGTTGCGGCCCTGACCACGTCACACATGCAATGCGCGTGATTGACTGATGAAATAGAAAGACAGAGCTGCCCAATGTAGTAATCAACAGGAATGAGTGTGCTGGCTAGCATTAACAATTTTTGCCTTGCCTAGTTTTCAGCTGCAGTGCAGCTTCAAGCGGTTTTTACCTTTATGTATACCTAGACTTTGAAGTAGTTGTTTTTCTACCAATTTACGCCCGCAAATTGGCAAAGCGCAATGAAAGTTTGGTGGAGCGGCAAATGATACGATTGACAAACAACGCGAAACACTTTTGTGGAGAAAGGAGGCAAATATAAGTACACGCACTAAACAAAATTTTGCGCTAGTTGCATGAGAAACAGAAGAGTCTTTTGAGAACTGAACAATAGTATGTTAGCAGAACTGCCATCAAAATTAATACTACGTCTCGACCTGTCCATTGCGAATTGAGCCACTACACACCTTGTTTGCAATAGCTGAAAGCCCACTTCTGTCTTAACCGGCACTACTAACAACGGAGTTTCATCCATAATGAGTGGGACATGGCGGAGCGCAGATTTTACGCCCTACTATGAGAACTGAGCACGTTTGATAACGTTCGATAAATTAATTGGTAGTAATTCGTCGTTCGTTCGGCTTGTTTCCTGACAGTGTGATTTATAAGCCGTTTCTACGGAATTGTCGAGCGCAAGGAGTATCTGGTAACAGTGAACAACCTACCCAAAGGCCATGGCGCGGGGCCTCTAGAGATGCGGAGCCTAATGCAGCTGCATCGATTGCATCGGACTAAGGTCGGCCCTGCCTGCAACCACAGTCATATGTAAAACAATCAACTTCGGGTTGTAACAGATGCATGTTAACACACGAACAACTAAATAGGGTTATATCGGAGAGATATAACACACAACTACCAAATGACAAATGGTGAATCGGACAGATGTAATGTATTGTTTCGATCGGAGATGCAGAATTGATCGGTGATACAAAAAAAGAGTAAAGGAGAGAAATGAAATGCAAGCTAAATAACAAAAAAACTAACTGCTTTCATGAATTGCTTATATCTAAGTAGCCTGGTTTTAATAAAGTACTGAAACAACGTTGGGCGCCACACTTAGCTCATTGAGCACCGCTTTGTAAATAAAGAACAAAGGGAAAATGTTTAATTTTATTTGATTCGACATTGTCTCGAGCGTTAAAACCGATGACTCGAAGTGACTCGACAGTTCTTGTGACTCGACTCTGACGCGACTCGACCAGCTCATGACTTGACCCGAAAAAATTTTAGATGACTCTGACTCGAAGGGTTGTGACTCGACGCGACTCTTGACTCGGCAAATATGACTCGGGAACATAATTGCTATCAAGATTCAGCAATAAAGCTGGAAAAAGTGTATCAAGTTTGGACAAGCACAAAAATTAGGAGCCATCTGAATTTAATGTAACTGACTGAATGGCCTAGTCTTGGTTGCTTGAGCAGGCGCCAACAAAGCTGGTGCGTGGGTTTGATTCCCGGTTGTGTTATGCCGAAGACTAGAAACACGGTACTTGCGCCCTGTCCAGCCTCATGCGCGGTGTTGATGGGTGGGTTCAAAGGAACAGTTCACCCGCGGCGCTGCCATTGACTTACCACCAGTGCGACATTCACTGCGAAAACCACCCCGTGGCCCATGGCGCAATCAAGCGGGCGTCGTGACACTCCGAAAAGAACGCGTAAACCTAGTCTAAATTGAATGTATACTTCGACTTTTGATAAGATTTATACTTAAACTAATAATTCACAAAATTAGTAATTTATTTAGAACTCCGCTAACTCAGCCTTGAAATATCCGTGCTCACTGAAACAAATGTTTGATAAGTGCAAAATGTTCTTAGATGGAACGCTCCACAATCGGCAAGCAGAAGGCGTATGCTTAATGTGTTTTATAGGACATAATGAACTTTGTATGCTCAACAACAAAGAAATATAAATTCACTCATTTTGTTAACAATGTCGAAACGTCTTGAGGCTTTGCCCAAATTTTCGACCATTCAAAACTTTGGGGCGTGCGGTTGCACCCCCCTGCAACCCCACCTCCTACACCACGGAGATAAACTATATTCGATGTCTCAGTCAGTAAACACTTGAACTGCGTCAGTGGACACAAGAGGACAGTGTAGATTTAATATCGGGGAATTTCCACTTTAATGTATTTTCGAGGCGGGTGTGCAATCAGTTCGTGATTGTCAGTTGTTGTGAGTAATAAACGCAGCATTGTGACCAGTTCGACGCTCAGCGCTTTTAACAACAACCATTCGCCACAAGACATGTAGCCATTCCAATTATTGATGTTTCATACCTTCTGTACAAACTTGACCTGAATACCAAATACAGTTTCGGATTCTTACGACGACCGCCATACTTTCCTTATTTGCTGAAGGCTGGAACTGAAATATTGTGCATTTTTCATACTACTTGTCTTTTCAGACGATGAAGCACAAATAGAATGGACCAAGGCTCTGAGATGTTTGAAAAAGTCTCACAAGACCGAACCTACGGTGAAATACTCAGGTGATCACCTTGTGTTTTTTTCGTATCAGTTTGCGAGCGTTTATACAATAAGTCACTTTTTTCTGCTTTTGATAATACAAGGATGTGTATGTATTTTTCCTTTAGCACAATTGATGATGTGGATTATTCTTGGCATTCGGAGGTTATTACTTTTTGCGCAGAGTAGTCGGAATGATAACATAGAGCTGCACCTATGATTTACATTGGAACACGAAAAATTCAGCTGTTATAATGTTGTTAGTGAACAGAGCATGCACATTCTTGCTTGGGCGGTGAATTTAAATTGATATCCAAACGGGGCTGCTGTGAAAAGCAAGTCAAAAACTGACGGTGTTTGATAAAATATCAAGGTAAAATTTGCATACAGTGATGATGATGATGGAAATCGTGAAAACCAACTCGGGTTACATTTGTAACAGTGCCGCAGCAGTGAGTGGGAAACGAAGATGTTTGCCCGTCCTGATATATTGACACCGCAAGGAACAAGACCCTCAACATCAGACAAAACTATATCCTTGTTGTATTTGCCACTAACGGTGCTACAGAGTACAGAAACTGTTCGGCGAAAAATCATGTGGACTGCGGTTGCAAGCAATTGACTTGTTTTTGCAAACTCATCAGTCGTATGTCCAGCCTATGCAAAACTTTTTCAAATAGCTACCAAGCAAAATTGCCCTAGATGTCAGAGTGCTCTGATTCTTATATCGCTTGTTCTGCTAAAGCCATCATAGGTTTATGTGTTGATGAAGGCTAACTACTGGTGATGTGCGTATCACGATAATTAAAGTCATGACTTTTCATGAAATCATGGCAAGACCTAAAATCACTTGTAGGTTTGGTTTGCGTTGTAACTATTTACTGTTGCACAATATTCCATTGTTGTTGCACACTAACCGAATTTCGACACTATTTGTCCAGATCGTTTGAAAGGCGTCTGCACCTTATGAGTCCCGCTCAGTTCAAAATTTTGACGCAGAAGTTATGATCGGTCATAACTCTTGTACGGACCAGGCTAGAGAGTCAGCGAAAACATCCATGGATGCGGGAGACAGCATGGATTCCAATGAAATTGACAAAAATATACCTTCACATTTGAAAGTTTTGAGGAAAATGCGTATTTGCGCGTTTGCTTTACTAATTTTTTTGGCAATTTTCAGAGAAAATAGAAAAACTCGTTTCTCGCATCCCGTTTAACCATTCCGATCCGGTTTTTGCGCTTTGCCAACGTCTGAAGAACCCTAGAACACCATGTGCTCACAAAAAGTTGGTTCGGGTTGTTTTTTTGGGTAAAGTGTAGGATGGGTCGATGGATTCCAGATCACGTTTTGGCGTCCTGAGAACAAAATGAAGGAGTTAGTGACTTGGTATTGTCTTAAAATGTTCAGACAGTATTCTGAAGCTTTAGAGACCTTGATTAGCCTTCTAGCCTAAGGGATTGGGGAGTTATGGCCAAAAATAGACTGAGAAAACAACTCGGTCACCTAGTGGATATTGTGATTTTCTTCAAGGATACAATTTTCATATCAATATTTCCGCTTGAAATTTGATGGGATGTTGTATGAGACCCAAATACACCTGTTCTGCAACTTTGGTGGGGTTGGTGGGTGCTGACTGGCGTAAAAGTGACTTGAACCGCAAAAAACAAAATCATTGGATATTGCCCCGTTCCACCCCCCACCAAAAACAATTTCTACTTTTTTATCATCACTGCAAAGGCAAGGCACCTATGGACATTTTTTATGTAGAACGTTTGTTTCCAACGTGTTTGGTTTGGGTTCTTTGGCTATTTGAATGGACGCAACTGGTTATCCTAACGCGGAAAGCGTTTTTTTCCCGTAAAACGACGTCACAGTTATGTCATAGGTGCGCGCAACCTACCTGAAAGGATGCGGTACTGTCTCCCGGATCCGATGATGCTTTCACTGATTCTAATAGCTCAAACCGTTCAGACGTTATGGTCGATCATAACTTCGTACGCCTAAATTTTGGCGCACGCGGGACTTCAAGGGTTTTACGAAATTCTTCTTTCGTGAGATTTTCTAAAAGTTTCTTGAGGAAGACAAGTCTTTAGCCTTTTCACAATGTTGTGTTTGTAAAGAGAAAATTGGTTAAAATATTTTCTTTCGTAGATTTCAGATTGACATTTGTTTAATGATTTACAGGAGGAGGAACACCATCCGTTGACATTCAGAAGCTGCGGTCTTTTAAAGACGCTTTCAGAACTCCTGGTTCGTGTTGCATATAACTGTTTTGCATGACGGGTTCATTTTGTTGTTGACGTGTTCTGTTGTGCTATTAAGCACTGCAGTTGTTCAACTGACATGAGATTACTTGATCACAGGCAACCGATCGACTGTCCGGTTCAACAAATGGAGAAATTGTGTTCTTGTAAATTAAATTTCAAACAATGCGTACCTTGAAATAAACCTCTTCGCTTGTATTAATGAATTGCTGTTTCGATTCCATGGTGTTGGTTACGTTGACGAAACTGAACACTTCAGATGACATGCTATCTTCTGTTATCATTCCGCTTAATTTGATAAAATATACAGGTAAGCATTAGCATAGACGCAACAATATTTTTTCTCGCAGATTTACTGGATAGACACGAAACATACTGGAAACGTGAAAAAACGGCTGAAGCCGCGGAAACACTGTTAAAAATACGTTCAGAAATTGCGGAAACAGACGCAACTGCTGAAGCTTTACAGACGTTTGCAGAAAGACTTCGTCGGTCAATTTATCACTGCTTCAAATCAGTGCTATTATTCTCAGTTGCAGCTTCGCTGTACATGAAAAGTAAGCAAAGCACAATGGCAGCTGTTGGCAGCTGCGTGAAGGGCATCCAGCTGGCCACTGAGAAAATGGTGAAGCTTGATGTGCGCAACGAAACCATCGTCCGAAATCACGTGATTCCACTCATGCGTGATATCCTAACACGTATGGAAAAGTTTGAGACTGGTGGCGAGACCTCCAAGGTGGTAGAAATTGTTTCTGTTCTCCATTCAATTGGCAAAAGTGAAAAAAAAATCCATGATTTTTGCGATGCAGCAAAGACATTTGAATACGCCGTGGGTCGATTAGATAACGAATTTTCATACAGCAAAACTAGACCAAAAATCTACAGTGATTTATTTGAGGACTTGGGGCATGTTTTTGTGGAGATGCATCGTCTGCATGAGGCGACTGCCCGGTATCGGAAAGCGATTGAGGTCCACAATTATTATACTGCTCAAGGTGAGCGATGGTTTTAACATACATTTCTTAATGTAGGCCAGGGTCGCAGGGGCGTAACGAGGGTGGCAAGATGGACACAATTCCCCGGGCGAATCACTATGACGGTGCTAAATCACTGCGGGGATGCCGAAAAGTCCCAACAATGTAACAAGTAGTTTTCTCACTGCACAACATTTGCTTCCGAAAGACCTCAGGTTCGAAACTGGGGGCACCAAACATGCTCCTTGCCCCTGGCGCCATCTGAACTCATTACGCCCCTGAAGGGTGGGGAACCTATTTACTATCACGGGCCACATGAATTGTGCATTATCGCTGGCGGGCCGCAAAGTCAATTAATTTTATCCTAAAATTCTACCTATATCTAACTTTGAGGAAGAGTTGTTTCTCTTGACTTACTATCTAGGTACCTGCTTATCATGGAGCTATGTTTTGACGCGATGTTGTACTCTAACATGGGTAACAAAAATTCTGATGCCGGCCATATCAAAGGTTCACGCTGGCCGCATTTGGCCCGCGTGCCGCAGGTTCCCCACCCCTGCTGTGCCGCAGATGGTGATCCATGATTAAGATTAATTTTGTTCCATAAGGAAAAAAAGCAAACATTTTGTGACGATGCCATGCAGAGAAAGCTGAATAAATAAAATTTGTTGGTAGAATAGTTTCGTAAAAACGTAAATTATTTCCGTTTATTTCTAAACCCTGTATACGCAACCTTTTTTGATGCATCGATAAGTAGCGCTGCCTGCTTCCAATACCAGTAATATTCCAGGTTAAACTTAATTGCTTTGAGAAACGAATGTCAGCTTTGCAAAACGGATGTCAATTGAACTGTGCTCAGGCATTTACACAAATATGTTGATTACGAGATTAACTTCTATATTTGGCGCCGTGCTTTGACCACCCAAAAATGTACCACAAAAGTACAAAACAACGTCAATTCAAATAGAGGCAGGAAACCGATCTGTTATTACGAGCAAATTTACTGTATTGGACTAAGGACAATAAAGAAAGAAAACGGAGAAGGAGCGGAGATACTTCTCTTGTATCTGCTTATCACGGAGTTACGTTTTGACGAGATGTTGTGTTCTGTCTTGAATAATAAGGAACATTCCGTTGCGGGTCATGGGCATCTGAAAGGGAAGGGGGTCTTGGTCCCATGGAATTTGAAAATATCAGAAAAAAGGTTGATTTCGTAGTTTTGAGAGGGAAAAAACGAATTTCACCACTTTAGGTCCCCCCCTAGAAAAAATTTGGAAAAATCCCCTAGTGGCGCTCCCCTAGAAAATATCCTTCCGACGCCCATGACACGGGACACATTAAACATTCAAGTGGGCCACAGGCTCTCCACCTTTATTATTAAAAGCTTCAAGTTTGCTGAAGGTCCTCGAGGAATCAACCGACAATGCAATGTTTTCGTACACTTGGACTTGAACAGATCTTCATTCAAGTGATTAGTCTTGATCAAGGCGTCGCAGGCGAATCCATAGGCAAATTCTTCACGAAATCGATTTCACGTAACTCTATGCATCCTCAGTCATGAAATCGCGCTCCTGATGCTACTTGCTGGCTCTGATTGGGGTGCTGGAACAACAACTCTGCGAATAGCCACCCTAGCCCTGGTGCATTCAACGGTAGAGAACTGCGCGCCTGTCTGGTGCCGCAGTGCTCATATCCGACTCAACGACCCCTTGCGAATTGTGACTGGATGCCTGCGTCCTACACCAGCGGACAACCTTCCAATCGTTGCAGGCATCCAACCTGCTGAGCTTCGTGGCAATGCAGCCACATTGTCTCTAGCACGCCGTGCCATGGAGCCTGGACATCTGCTCCACTCAGCGCTTACCTGTCCGTGGAGTGCAAACGCACGGCGCCTAAAATCGAGACACCCATTTGTACCCGCCGCACAACAACTCCAGTTCATCTGGCAACAACAACGCACGTGCGGCGCACTAGGCGGATCACCAATGGAATGCGGAGTGGGCGGACAAGCCCACAAGACTCCGCATTTTCATCCCCGACACCAGCACCCACCCCCCGGGAGCCTGGGTCCGGCGTATCCGTGTCGGTACCGCTCCTGCTTGCACAAATGGGGTATGGCCTCCTCTGCGGACTGTGAGAGTGGCGCAGAAGAACAAACCGTCGACAATGTTGTCCTCCAATGTCCAATCCATCGACCTCCTCATGGACTGCACGGCCTGACGGTTCCGGACGATGAAACAACCGAATGGCTGCTCAACACCTGCCCCGAGATCTAGTGCGGTCAAACAGTGGTTTTAACAACTAGCTCAAAAGAAGAAGTCATGAAATCTGCAAGCAACGCTTACGGGTGAAATGTTGAAAGGATAAAGCAAGAGCAGAGAAAGCACGCAATATCAAGACTGAATTGATGACGAAACGCGAACTGCGGGAAGGAAAACTGGAAACTACGCCGTTTTAATGGGTATGGGTACACTCCAGCTGGAAAACTATCTGACTCCAACCACATGGCAATGTGAAAAAAACAAGCAAGGCGGCGGTTACTCAACCATAACCGCAGTGAGATACACAAGCACAATAGAGGTCTTGAAGTATTAAGTTTGACTGACGTGCTGCAGGGAGGATCATTTATTAGAAATGAAGAGGAAGGCACAAATGTCGGTAAATAAAAACAGATGTGTGGTTAGAACTAGAAAGAAGAATTTTGAAAAATCAATTAAATTCTCTAGGTTTGCAGGAAGTTTTCAGGAAATAAGCTCGCTAGGTTCAGCTTTCTTTACTTTGCGATGATTCCAGCTTGCACATATCTTCGTCGTTTGAGCGAGTTGTTTCATTCCTCTGCTTGGCCGCACTAGATCTCGGGTCAGGTGTGTGAGCAGTGTCTCATCGTCCAGAACTGTCAGGCCGTGCTTCCATGAAGAGGTCGTTGGATTGGACATTGGAGGACAACGTGGTAGAGGGTTTGTTCTTCTGCGCCACACTCCCAGGCCGCAGAGAGACCATACCCTCATATGTGCAAGCAGGAGCGGGATCGACCGACACCTGTGCACCTGTCTGTACTCATGTAAACGTCTGCTCATAAGCGGCATGAGGCGAGTCCCTCACCAGTATTTTTTAGAGAAACGGGATTGCACAATTGGGCAAAGTGCAATGATATGGAGGCCTTCATATATACGAGAACGTCGCAAACTGACAGAAAAATGGGTACAAGAATTATTTGTTACCATCTTCTGAGAAGATAGCTTCAAGCATAACTGCATTCTTAGCATTTATCCTCAAACATGTTGACGTGAACCTTTGTGAAAATGGCCCAGACGAGTTTTGTCAATATAGATGCCAATCCATTGGAGATCTGCTCAACTGGAAAGACTACTAGACTAAAAACCTAGGAACTGAAAAGCAAATCCCCACGTTGTACATTGTGGTGGCAGATTTGAAAACACTGTACCCAGACGAGTGCAGAGACACTGTGACTAAATCTCCGCAATGCACCCCGAAGACACAATCCATTACAACAGTCTCAACTTTTTCATACATCCAGGCAAAAAATGAAACTTCCTAATTGAAACAAAATCTGACGTGCGCAAATTTTCGATTTGCGTTTTGCGGCATCAATAGTATGTTGGGAAGACAATTATTAAATGTTCCAAGAGATAACAGCGCACTGATGTGCTTGCGACAAAACCAGATAACAGAGAAGAGAGTTATAAAACGGACTTTTTGTGGCACTGAGCAGTGTTTCATAGCATTTTGAAAACACCACATTTTTGACTCATGCGCTGTTACTTTTGCAGAACAACCTAATTTTAACTATCCGGATACCCTGTGAAGATAAATCCCTCAACACACTTAACGAACAAATTAAAACTGAAAGCATGATTCTCCCTCGTGTGAACAAATTCCTTTCCGCATTTTTCACCATCCTGTGAAATAATTTTCTACCTCGTGTGAAGTAAGTAAATCTCGCCCCCTTATAAAATCATTTGCTAATAGATTAAACTTCGTAATCTATGTGAAGGCTAGGTACTTGTCGTCCTTTTTCTGTCAGTTTGCGATGTTCACATATATCGGATTGTATTTGCCATCACGTTTTGCCCAATTGTATTATCCGCTTTCTCATCACACAACTTTTTTATTTACCGACATCACTGCCTCATTTTTAAATGTTTACCATTTCAGGGCCCTCCCTACAGTAGAATCAGGCCCTTGGCCACGGAGGAGCTTAAAGGACATTGCTCCACAAAACTTTCTTGTGCACCTCTAAGTTTATTGTGTCCAGAATTTTTAAAGCAGTTTTTTAAAACATAAAATGAAAGCAATAGCCTTTGCCCCCTAAAAATGTGTTTTTCCCCCTCCAAACCTTAAAACCTGGTTGCGGGCCTGCGTAGAATGCGCCAGTCAAACGTACGACTCCAAGACTTCCTTTCAGGCTGTGCATCCCACTGCCATTATGTTTGAGTTATCGCTGCGTTGCTCGCGTAGCGTAGAATATGCTTAATCTCTCCACTCATGCTTCAGTGGCAGTATGTCAGCATTTAAAGTGACTGACGTGAAATCGATTTCCTATACAAACATCCTTTGACTGTTTCAACTGCGTCGCGTTTGCGAGGGCGAATTTTTTTTTTAAAAAAAGAGCAAAAAGAGAAAAAACGTAACTATTTAACTGCTTTGGTCTGTCTTGCAGCACAGGCCAGGTATGTCAGCCTCAACTACAGGAAATCTGAAACGCAGCCTTCACTATGCATGCGAAAAGGAAACTTGGAAGTTGTTCTTCATAGAATTGCGCCCAAGGTTATTTACTTAAACTGCCAGCAAGCAGTAAAGTCGAAAATGTTTCTGTTTGTTGCGCACCTTTACATTTGAGATGTTCGATGTATTGCAAACTTCAAAGCATCTCGTATGACGTTAGTTTGATTCTTGTGAGTTTTTTTTAACAATTTACACCAGTTTCTCAAAACGTCGCCATGGAAAACGTTCTGAACATATTTTTATCAGTTTCAGACGGATTGGAAATAACTACAACCGTGACTGTAACACTTCAATCTAACGGTAATTTTGCCGCATAGTATAAGAATCGACTTTTCCTTTTTTTCAACGTATGATAATCTATAATATCTTATAAACTATATTGTGGATAGACGCAAGAGAAGTCGCAGGAACGTGATTTAAGGTTACTTGCTGAGCGCTCCATCAAAAACGTTTTTGGGTGTGTTTTTTTGTAAACACGTTCAAAAGAATGATTCGACATCATTTCTTCTTTGAGGTGTTGTGCCGATATTACGTGCTTGCAAAAAGTTTTCTAAGATTACATTAATTTTCTAGTAGCTGCATATAGTTTGATTGAGAATCATCGCTAAGCGGAATAGAAAGTCTTATAACCCTAAAGCTGAATAGCACAGCAAAAAATGTTGGGAATACATCAAAACGTGGACCTTTACTGCTGGTTTGTTTGTAGCATTGCAACAGCGGCTGTACTTTAAGAGAATGCGTGAAAGCAGTTAAACGTTACCTCTGCTTTACCCGGGTGCAATCGTTATTTGTTAATTTCAAAATGATATTGTTTACACAGAATGTGAAGCCTTCAGAAATATTGAAACTGCATTGAAGGAATTCAGAGAATCAAATCAATCAACTGTCGACCTGATCAAGCGAATATCGAACTTAGCAGGTGATGCTGTATGGTGGTTCGGATGGAGACTATTGTGTTCAGGCGATAGATACGTTGAATGTCTTCCTGTCTTTGCTGCCGCCTCATGTCTGGTGATGAAGAAAACAAGTATCTGGAAATCCACCAATGAAGAAGGGAGACGTGCTCTCAGCATTGCGCAATGGTGCGCTTGGGGAATGTATCTAGCCATTTCCAAAATAATTAAAAGTGGCTGCAGAAGTAGAGATGTCGTTCGCCACCACATCAAAGGTCTCATCCTTGGAATTCGAGATGATATGGAAAAAGCAACATCCGTTCACAAAAAGCAGAGATCGGTGGCTGCAGTGAGAGTCATGCTTTTTGCAGGCCGAAGTGCTGCAGAGAATAATGACCTCGATCTTGCTTTGAAAATTTACCAAGATGGCATAGCACGGCTGGACAGATTGTTTCGCAAAAATAAGAAGCCAAAAGTTCATTGCTTCATTCGTGAGCAAATGGGATATGTTTTCGAAGTGCAGTCCCATTTAAAAGATGCCGTTTTGTGTTTCAGAGAAGCGATTTATGTTCACAAAAGTTTACAAAACTATGGTACGATATTTTTAATTTCAGTAATATGGGATGTACACGATCATTTTCGATATTTTTGCAGTAGTTCTGCTGTACCAGCAGCATTTTTTCAATGTGACGGTGAAACGTTTTCGACTGAAACGGTGCAAATCCAGTTTGGTAGGGCAGTACAAATATTTCTGGCAATGAAATCATTTTAGCCGGTTTTACTGATGTACTTAAAACGCAATGTCTGTTGCACCAAGTCCCAGGTTGAGCGAGTACTGTTTATTTACAATTTTAAAATAAAGAATAGGCCAAGGTTGGCTTTGCCTTCATTAATTGTTCTTTGACCAACCGGTGTTTGAACATATGAAATAGTGATGGCTACCAAAGTGATTTGCAAAATGCCGCAATAACCTGATGGAAAAAATTAGATAAACAATAATCACCAGCCAAATGTTTCATGACCATGTCTACTAGGTTAAAATTTATCCCGTACATTTTCGGTTAAACTGGTATTTCCGTGAAAAATTTTGGTAGGCACATTCAAAACACAATCGTGAGTAAACTGGCTGTTTGGTTAAAAAAGAAAAAATTGGTTAAAAAACGATTTCAATAATAATTAAAGAAACAATAAGATCATTCATTCAGACAATTGACCTCAATGGTTCAAAGTATACACCAGCATGTTTGAAGGGTCACAATGTTGCCTCTTGTACTTATTTTGCCTTTTTAAGGTGATGAAAGAAAGAGACGCAAAAGGCGCCGTTTGCTACGAATAACGTTTCAGTACCAAGATATTTCAACACTGAAATGTAACAAAATCAAAGAAAATCGAGGTAAGCACAACGTTTAGTTCCAGAGAAAAACTATTTGCGTTGAAAACAGCGATGATGCCAAAAAATCTAATCAAAACTTGATTTTGAAAAGATGTATATTGGAACTGCGGTAAAACCAACAGCATATAAAGGCGAAAAGCAAGGCGCCAATTATCAATCTTCCTTTACCAAACATCACTGGCAACTTTTCTGAAAGCAGTGAATGATGCAAAACAGCTTTGATTGATAAATTTCCTGACCTTACCAGGCTGATCTCAGATCGTTTTGTTTTTAACATGGCATACCTAACCGCATTTACGTTGTTTAACTGTCCCACGCAACGCCCACACAGAGCATCTGGCTTTTTTGAAGTGGCTCCATCGAAGGTGGTGCGAATGAAAACTCAAAAAGTTATATTTCGAAAATCGATATTGTCAGAAAAAAATGCTTTTTTACTGGATTTCTCTAAATAATGTAACGGTTTATGTTTTCGGAAAAGATGAAAAAAAGTAGTTTGGTTGAATATCATTGTAACACTTGCGGAGCGTAAAATTGCCCATCGAGTTTTAAAATTTTTTTCATTTCACAAAAGTTGAGACAGTTTTAAAACATCTGAGTTTCAAATATTTTTTGGTTACCCATTACGCAACCCACTTATGTTTTCGCCGCTAAGCTGATGTAGTATCACTGTAATCCTAACAACAAGCGCTGTTTAAATAGTGTGTGTTTTTAGGGTGAACTTATGTTCTACGCCCGGCACCATTAATGTTACATCTTCCGTGAACAATTAGGCTGAAATTTTCGAAACAAATTGAGTACCTAATGAAATTCCTTTTTTGCTGATTTCCCTTCGCAGGTGGATCGAATCCTTGGATTTCACGGAAAGTCACTGATATTCACGTGGAAGAAATGTCAAAAAAACAATGCAGAAAATTTGATTCTACGCCAGGTGCAGTACAAAACAGTGTGTTGAAACATTAATAAGTATTACAGGCGGATGAACGCATCAGAAAGTGTTTTTCCTTAAAGATTTCATGAGACCAATTGTTTGATAGCAATATTTAAAAAAGGTTAGAATTTCTCCCACACGTTTTCGTTTAATCGAGTATTTCCTTACACATTTTTGTTCAAGTATGGTTTCGTGTGATTTGGCAGTTTGATTGAAAAGAATGCATGGTCTAAACAAGCGATATTTGTAGTATTTACAAGAAAACAACTTTATGCATCCATGGCGACTGCCCAGGGTCGGGGGTCGGTGAAGATTTAAAAAATCCGAACATATACCCTGCACAATAAGTACACTGTCACAAATGATTGTTGCAGTGATTCGTGATTGAAATGATCTTGCAAGCTTCTGCAGTCGCCAATCGTTGTTGCGCCAAAATTCGCAGTCAAAATGATTTTAAGATGATTCTCGCGTTAAGCGTCTATGACGCAATAGTTAATCGTAGTGACTTCTGAGGTATGCGACTGAATTTTCAGTGCTGAGGTTGCGCAGAGTTGCGTGAAATCGATTTCCTTTTGAAACAATTTGCTGATTAATTCGACTGCTTCGCTTTTGTACAGACTAATTCGGTGGTATGTGGATGACGGCAGGCAGATTCCTTGAAAGCTCACAGCAAATATAAAGAACCATCAATTCTCGTGGCTTGCAAGATTAGGGTCTGATAGAAAAAAGTTTCGGAAATGGAGGTCCCTGGCCCAAAACGTTTGAGAAATCCTGATCAGGACCGTTATCAACGCAGAAAATTGACATCAAGAACCCAAAATACGTGTCAAACTCTTCTTACTAGTTTTTTGTGCGAATGCGTTGCTTGAATCTGAGGCTTTAGCCTTACTCACCTCTTTTGTCTTTTTCAAGAAAGAAAGAAAGGGTTGCAAAAAGTTAGTTTTGGAAATATATTTCACCCATTCATCCAGTGTTTTTTTGTGTCGAATGCAACAAAGTAGTGAAGAACACTGCAAGCCGAACGAGTGGTTTCGGATTCATTGGTGAAAGCCTAGTTGCGGTAAAACCAGAGGTGAAGTTAGAAACAATCCAATGACAACTCGAGTAATATGTAGAAACGGGTTGTGCAGTAACTTTTAAAACGAGAGCATGCAGAGAAAGTGAGCCTCCCACCATCGAAATTCCTTTACAAGACACCATTGACAATTTGCCTGAAAGCAATAAGACTCCTAAGCACTTTGACTTGCAAGCCTCGTAATGACTTTTCTGAATTTTGCAGCATTGCTGGGATACCTAACCGCATTTACAATGTTTAACAGTCCGAAACAACACAGTTTCATTAATTATAGCGCATTAATCACTTGAAAAATGGTGGATAAGATAAGTTAAAATTCTATATTTTAATTTGACTTTGTCAGAAAAATCTTTTTCCTTAAATATCATTACAAAAGTAAAATTACGTGTATTCGGAAAGACAAAACGTTTTTTTAAGCCAATTATTTGGTTTTGGTGCTCTTGTGGAGAATGAAAAGCTTCATTAAGTTTTCAAATTTTTTACACACCTGTTGCGATCGGAAATCCCGAGCGGCATGTGCGGAAAGCTTCGCGCTGTGGCAGCAAGCAACAATAGAGATCATGCTCGCAATCTCTCTTACTATTGCTTGCTCGCGCTACTTATGTAATGTTGTTATTCTTCACGCACATCCCGTTCGTGGTGAATCACACAATCAACGCAACGCCACCGGAGAGGTTGCAACACACCCATTGCAAAACTCACTTATATTTTTTTACGCCACTCAGATTTATGTAGTCGTAATCTAAGCAACAACTCCTGGTAGATTTATTTCCTTTCTGCTAAAGTTTATCTTGTACTCTGCAACCGGCACCGTAAATGTTATAGATTCTGCGCAGAATTGGGCTGAAATTCGCGAAACAAATTGAGTAACTGTGTAAATTCTTTTTCGTTGATTTCCCTTCGCAGGTGAATCAAATGCTGAGATTTCAAGCAACTTTGTTGATATTCACCAGAACGAAATGTCAGGCAAAAAATCCAGAGAATTGAATTCCAAGCCAGGTGCTGTTCAACATGATGTGTTGAAACCAGTGACGTGCGGTGAGATTCGTGGCTGGGGAGGCACTGTTTCTTTCAAAGCCAAATCTGCAAGTGTATGAATTGAATGGAATAGCATAAATTCACCACTTAACTGGCTGCTTGCAGAATGACTATTGCTTATGCTTTTTATCCCATATCATCATTTTTCACACACACAAGGTACAGATGCGATACTAGATAAAATACAGGAGGAAAAAAGAAAAAAAAAGATAAAATACAGGAGGGCCAAACTGACGTGACTTATCTCCTGTTTGTTAAACGGCTTTATTAGAAAGTTGAACGTTTCATAACTTATGCATATGTCTACAATGCATACAGTGATCCAGTCGAGAATGCAGATGCAGACCATCAGCATGATCGGCAGCTGCGGAAAGCTTCAATGACATACGTTAATTAAATGCATGACTGAGCACAGAGCTGCAGATTAACGCCGCTATGTAGTGTGCAACAACGAGCACCAATTTGCTTCATCCTCCCCCATCTAAAATTAAAACGAACCCGGGGGTCGACGCATTGGCGAAGGAAGCACAAAACACGATCGATACGAAGCACAAAAAACGACCAACTCACTACAAGGATACGATGCGGCCACAAGCAACACGGAGCACATTTGCACGACTATGTTCATCTTTAGCCGTATCTTAAAGGTTTACCCCCTTTGTTACTACAAACTGACCGCCTCACACTGACAGCAGCACCGGGTGCTTCATTTGCTGCCAAACGCATATCCGGACTTGGAAGCTTGAATGAACCAATTATGTCAATTAAAAGCACGACTGCACACAGCGTCGCAGGTTAACGCCGCGCACTAGTGCGCAACAGCACGAACAAATTTGCTTCACAAACTGACTAAATAATACTGGCTGAACGTCATGTACAATAAGCAAACATAAATAAGTGGAAACAGGAAGGACAACGAAAAAATATAGCAGCGGCTCGTTTGTCATTGCTCTCATCATCAAATCCCAAGAACGCTTCCTTCACAAGCCGCCACGCTTTTAGCAATAAAATGCAAAATGACAGAGATCTGAGTTTTGTGACATCAGTTGTCTCGTCTACTTCTACAGCAACAAATGGGGCGGCATTTATTCCCTTCTTCATACCATATCTAATCATATCACCTATCGCTTTAATTAGGCCGTTCTCACTTCTGTTTGGAAGCCAGAAAACATAGTGGATGTCTCTAAATGATTGCAGTAGCTAATAATTCATCTTTCTCAGCAGGAGTAAGTAAACGTTCCACATAGTAGCCACGATTAGATGAGGTCGAACTCTCATTCGAAATCCTATCGCAACCATAGCATTATTCGATCACCCAGTGAATTCACTCGACTATTACTAGGTTGCACTATCATTATATAGGGATAAGTTAATTACGATAATTCGCTTGTGGTGACTACCACAGCCCTGATGTAGAATGCGATATATTAAAAGTGTATACAAACGTTACATTGTAAAATGATTGTGAAAATGATCAGAATCACAGAGTAATTGCACCTTTTCACGATGAAAGGACAAATGTTTATTCAATTTGTATTCTGGACCCCTAATTTGTTTTGCGCATTTCATGACTACGTTAGGGGAGGCACTGTTTCTCTTGCCATCCCTGACGGCACGTCGCTGGTTGAAAAAATAGTTAGTTTTATGAGCTGTTGAATGTATCAGAAACTGTTTTTCATAAAAATCCCGTAAACCTTGTTCCCTAATTTAAGCCGTGGTTTAACATACACCAGACATGATTAAGGAATACACAAACCATGTCATTGCTAATCCCAAACGTTGAGACGTAGCTTTCTTTGCGTAGCTACTTTTGATAGGACTGTGAAAAAACATAGGTCACAAAGAAACATTGGAGAAATATTTTTTAATGGTTTGTTGTGTTTTTAAAGATAATTTTCTTGAGCACAGGAATCTTTTCATTTGAACTTTGCGCCTAAACTAAACTCTCATATTTGTTTGAGATCAGCACCGTTAATGTTGAAATTTCTGAACAGAAATCGGATCAACTTCCAAAAAAACGAACTGCTGGTTTAAATGTTTATTTTGTTAATTTCTTTTGGCAGATGGCTCAAATGCTGGGATTTCACCGAAAGTTACTGATATTCACCAGGACGAAACGGCAGACAAACAATCCATAGAATTTCATTCTAAGCCAGATGCAGCGGAGCATGGTGTGTTAAAACATTAATATGTTTTACAGGCGGTTGACTGAACGCATCACACTATGTTTCTCCGCAAATACGCCGTGAAATGTGCTTGCTAATTTAAGGTGTTGGTTTACAATCAGAGGGCCTACACCTACAGTATATAGGTGAAGTATAACGCTGTGGTTTTTCTTTTGAAAACATCGAAATCATCTTCTTTGAGGCATTGTTAGTGGAATTATCTAACAAGGAAATCACCGGAAAGGAGTTGCGAAATAATGTCCATTTTTCCGTTATTAAGGTTTCAGTTGGCGCATTTTGTTGAGCAAAGTTTTACTTTCATCCAAGTGTATATCATGAACTTTTTTTGAGTCCATGAAACATGAAGTATAGGTCAGGCTACGCTTGTTGTTTGTCTGTCAATGACCACTGTCTCGAAAGACACTTGTAATGCGAATTTCATTTTTTTCGCTATGAAAGACATCATGATATGTTTTGAAAACACTTTGAAAGAACAAACGGTTTGAGCAGGTTCTACCTCTGTGGGAGTGAAGTCGAAGATAAAGTTTGCGGGGATGAATGCAGTGGATCACGATTTGAACGGTAACAAAATAATGTTGCTAAT
>JGI24159J19872_10003568_pt1 | contig 19446 bp, 9 predicted proteins | sample Ectturendosymbi4_FD_19872 | JGI IMG/M metagenome (IMG submission 19872) | reverse complement strand
GTATTTGTCTCATGTGATCAGGCAACTATGCTAATTTTCTACAACTTAGTATCAATTACTATTTGATTTCAGACAAGGGGTACGAGAAAATTTAACGGAAGCTCAGGGGGTACGAGTGGGTAGAAAGGTTAAGAACCACTGCTCTAATGTAAAACCGGAGTGTTTCTTTACATTAGAAAGAGCAACACAAAAACCAGCAGTCATATTGGACGTTTCAAAATTCAGCTGTCTAGCACTTTCCGCTTTATTCTACAATTTTGGGACACTTGTTTTCACTAAAAGATCGAGCGGGCAGCAGCCTTAGGAGGACTCAAAAATTTCCCACGATTTTCAGCAATCTCAGACAGTTCTGTTGGCTACACACCACGAAAGGACCAAGCAAGGTCAGAGATGCAGTCGGAGTATTTTCCAGTGCCCCAAAACTATAGCATTCTTAATCTAGCTGATAAAATCCTTCAGTAAAGATCTTGCGGAATGGTAGCAGCGTATGAGGTTGTGCATTCAGAGATTTTAGTACTGAAGAAGTTGTGAAGTGACGATGAGTTCACGCAATTGTTTGCAAATTTTGCAACTGATGGCCAGGAATCTCTAAAGTGTAAGAGAGTGGCTCCTTCGTGCATACAGGAGAACTTTTTGACTGAGACCAGTGGACTGAGAGATGATGATCGGAAGCTGTTTCTCAAAGCTGCTTATTTTAAGGTTACTGACACCCTTCTTTCAGAATTTCAGCATAGGTTTTCTGAATGTAATTCATCGCTTGTTAAATCTCTATGCGCTTTTGTGCTTACTTCGGACGGTTTTCTTGATGCAAAAGGCTTGAAACCACTCTGTTCGATGAACCGCCGATGCGTGAAATACGACCACATGCATGAAACGCGACCGCAGTGCCATTTAGTTTTATTGGGCTATAGACAAGAAAAGAGAAATAACATGACAACAAGCGAGATTATTATGGAGTTCAAGAAACTATCTCGCAAATTGTGCGTGTATAGAATTTAAGCTATTTGCCAATAAGCCTGATACTTCATAATCTATCAAAAAGTAACCTCATCAAAGATCCTCCAACCGCAAATCATTTAGGCACGCTCGATATAACCTCTAATTTATTTGCCGATGATTCCCGCCTCATAAAAAAACAGCTGTCTTCACCACAATTTTTCCAGTTGTTTTTCTACCATTGCTTGATGAGCCGTAGGTAATAAGATGTACTTGCATTTAGACCGTGTTGATCAGTACATTGCTGTTGTTCTGTTTCGTTTAGCCCAGGGGTCTCCAAACTTTTTGTCCGAGGGCCACATAAGGTAATACCGAACAGTTCGAGAGCCGGACGTCTTACGTAATGTGATTGTTTCGGGATATGTTATATTCTACCGAATCAACAAATTTTCGTAAATATATTATTTTTTCACCATTGACAAAATGGCTTCGCGGGACGGATGAAATGGTTTTGCGGGCCGCATTTGGTCAGCGGGCGGGAGGTAGTTTGGAGACCCCTGGTTTGGCCTATCACTCTTTTGTTTGAATGTTATTTCTCAGCCAACTAGTGTGCAGTAGGTCACTGCGTTTCACTCTGCTCATTCCCACAAGGGAAGCCTTCAACAGCAGATCTTCGTCAAGCGTTACTGCAATTTGTTTGATCAGCGAGCAGAGTGATTTCAAGACCCTTCGAATCAAAAACGATTTCCGAAGCAGGCACTAAACTGCATAGAGATTTAACAAGCAATGAAATAAACCAACACTGTTCAAATAGGAAGCCTTTACAAAATTCTGACACAGTAGAGCTAGAAATGATGTCAACTTGCCAACCTGAGTAGACTACGTCTAATTCCTTCTACATATTAAGTGCGCGGAGTAAAGGAAACTAGGTATTCACCTTATTACGCATGACGCAAAAGTAACATTTTGATCTGATATTTTGAGATTGAAGCCTTTACAGTAGCCTGGAATTATCACCACTTCTGTTATGCCAGAGTTTCTTAGCCTGGGGTGCTAGCAACCCCAGGGGCTGCTGAAATTAATTTCAGGGGGTGCTGGGGAAGGTCACATATGTGGCGGTCAAAGGTAAAAGGAATACACTTGGACAAAGGTGTTATCCATTGGTAGGGGTGCTGCACTACTTAGACGTGACCAAAAGGGGTGTTGATGTAGAAAAAGGTTAAGAAATGCTGTGCTATGCTGTGTGTAGCAAATATGATGCAATTAGGGCAGTCCTTCCTATACCTATGAATAGGCCCGCGGGGAGTTTAACCCAACCTGACAACAAAAATGATATAATCTTCAAATCTTTATACCGAAGATGCGACCAACATTTCTTTCACATTTTTTTCGTTGCGGGTCACTTCCTTATCCCCGAGTTTAGTGTCTCCGCGCACCGGACGGAATGCCTAAGAAGACGAAAGCAAAAATTCCTGTTACAGGAATCTCGTTTCATAGGCGTATCCAGGGTGGGGCCAAGGGGGCCATCCCCTCCCAAAATTTCTAGCATGTCCTGTCATTTTGTGCTTTAAGAGGCGGTGTCCCAACAAAATACTCTTGCTCGTTTAAAGTCAAAAGATTTTCCTCACAAACAAATTTTGGACTGGCTATGCCACTGTTTTGTTTGACAAAATGTTTGTAAAAGAAAAGCCTGCAAGGAAAGAATGGTTTTCTAAGGAAAGTCGTTGGAAGGGATGCAAAAGCACCTGCTGCAAAAATTTTGTGCCCATTTTAAACGCATTGAATGTCCCCTGAATTTGCCAACCTGGCTCAGGCCCCGCTTGGGACCAGCCCGTAGCCTTGTGTTGTTAAGTGCGTTCGATTCTGTGCTGGTGGGTCTGGAGCTCAACCTAGGTACCTTGTCAAATTGGTACTGTAGGCTTATTACCAGGGTCACGGTATCCGGAAGAGCTGCGGGGACTATTCCGAATTCACAACAAAACGAGCCAAATGATTCCAGATCTTGTAAACACTCAGTCGTCACGCTACAAGACCGCTACAGTTATAAAAAAAACGCCATCAAAACACTCTCAAAAAAGTGACTTCGACCAAAGCACGTGTGTGTATATTTCAGTTCAACCCACGAAGCGATCCAACCAGGCTGTACGGAGCAGTGGTCGTGTATTTCTCGATAGTAACATTTGATGACGAGGGTCGCATTGCTGTGAAGAATCTTGATTCTAAGGCTATATATCGGTTAATCGGACTTTTTTGTTATACAGGTTTGGCAAACGTACAACAAAGTCGTGTTAAACCAATCCTGACTCCAGCCAATGTTACTTCCTGTTAACATGAACGCTTCGAAGCAGGGGCGGATCCAGGGGGGCGATTCGGGCGATCTTCCCCCAACAAAACCTACGAAAGTAACTTTTTTCACCATGATTTTTTACAATTCGGCAAACAGCATTCGCGATATACGGCCATTTTGCCGTCCATTTTTCATCACAGCAGTGTTGTGAAGTAAACTTCATCTCTCTAACAGTACTGAACCCACAATGAGACTTGGCTGCCAAATATTACTGAAATCACACCCCCCTAAACTTACTGTCTGGATCCGCCCCTGCTTCGAAGTACCGGTAAGCTAATACGCTCATCATTTTTAACGATAGTTTGACTTTAACCTGGATAAAGTAAAAGGTGACCTGAGCAGGGACACAGCGGGGTTAGATGGCGCCCGGGGCAAGAAACAAGTTTGGCGCCTCCTTGTTCGAATCTAAGGTCTTTCAGGACCAAATGTACTGCACTGAAAAAAGTAATTGCGACATTGTTGGGACTTATCGGTGCCCCGCAGTGATTCTGCGCCCGGGCATTGTGTCCCCTTCGGTACGCCCCTGGACCTGAAGTCTAAGTCTAGCATAATACGACATGTTTCAGCTCAAGACATGTATGATCATGAGATGATTAGACATGAACTGGAATGGTATAAAATAATCTACATGAAAAATCAGTATACAGAGCACCATCACATCAAAATGGTTTTCACTGGTTGAAACGCTCAAATAGCGCTGTAAAGCTAGCAGCAACACGCATGCATGACTAAGTGGAAAACTTGTAATCAAGCGAGTTGTCACTAAACAGCCATAACCATAGCCACTGGCAGCTCTCCACTGTGATGCTGGTATTACAAAGCTTCATACAAGCAACCGGTACTGGCTTTGTCATTCCTCCGCGTTTTATTCATTAACAACCAAGCTGCTTTCAAGCAAACCCGTATGCTGTCTATATAACCCAACTGAACTAGGATTTTACAAATAGTTCCAGCACCAAACAACCAGGAAGCCGAAGAACCAGTGGTGGATCCAGCAATTTGGAGGCCCGAGGCAAAGATTTTGAGAGGGGTCCTTTAACAAGAAGTAAGCACTCAAGCTACTTGAAAAATCACAGCAAATATGAGACTTACAGTGCGTATATCGCATGATAAGCGCATTACATATTCTATTATTTGAAACTAAACCAGGTTTTTTTTAAGGAAAATGTTACGTACCCGGTATGGACTTGTAGGGACCCGATTTCTCTGATTCTAAGGACCCGATTTTCTCTGATTCTCTGGACCCGATGATAATTTTCTCTGATTTTAGGAACCCGATTTTCAATTCTAGGGACCCGAATCGGGTCCCTAAAACACCTAAAAAAAATCTGAACTACTCGTACATATAAGATACAACAATAATATACCATATTTGGAAGTGCTGCCAATCACGGAGTGCTACTACAAAGTGTGGTAGATTTTTCTGCGCATTAACACCCTTGAGATTGTGATGTTCTGACTTAACCAAGGCTTCCGTCTGTGCCACACACAGGAAAAAACATACAGTATTTGTAGTACACTCTGCAAATTAGCATGCGCTCAAATGGCCGTTTTGTACTTTCCAGTGTAAATGATCATGTTCGTATCAGAACTAGACTTGTACCTTGGGTATGTCTTTTTTTCTCAACTCTATTTTAGAGTTTCACCTTGCACAGAGTAACACATTAGTGATATATTTTCAAACCTGAGTAATCTGAAGCATTGCTACGAAGCAGAATTGGTAAGAACGCCTGCATGTTTTAGCAAAAAACAAACATTTATTGACATTTTGAGAAAGGGGGTCACGTGCTCACGGTATTTCAAAAAGGGGGTCCGAGGCAAGTGCTGCATTTGTATCACCATAAATCCACCACTGGGATGAGTAGCTAATTTCTGCCTTTGACATTTTTTCCGAAGCTAAATCAGTCACTCGTAATCAACTACAAATACAAAGATTCTCAAAATAAAGTTCTTAGACCGTCACTTGGGCCAAAAATAAAAGTTTGTTGATCAGCACAACAACCGTTTATTCCAGCGAAAATCTCAGGACGATATGCATATAGTCTAAAGGCATTCACAAACAATGCATACCAAGTCGGATGAAGTTTAGTGTCCCGTTTTCACTTACCTGGGTGACATGGTAGAAAATGTTTCGTTTGGGGCCGAATGTTGCAATTTTGAACCGCCAGTGGGTGCGAACAGATACTCAGGGAACCAAAACATAGGGGAATACATCTGCAAACGAACAGAAGGAATATAATGAAATATATTTTGACGAAATCAATGTTTCTGCAGACGATGTGCTGCCTTATCGGTAAGTCAGTGTTGCCAGGTCCTGATGGACCCAAAATGCCAAATCACTCATCAAAATATGCCACATAGCTTCAGACAATACCAAACAAACCGAAACTGGTTGATAGCCGTCCGTTTTGAATTACCCGAATGCAAAATGCAATGTGTTATGGAACCAAGCCTATGATTCTTGCATATAATTACAGTATATGAATAATTAATTGTTGATCTCCACAGGCACCATCTCCTCTTATAGAAAATGCTTAATAAAAATAGAAACAATAACGAACAGGTTGTGAAAATATAAACATCTTGTGAAAATACAAACATGCACTATGCCATAATTTTTAATTACTTGGAATCTGGTACACAACATGTTAGATATGTCATAATTCCAAAAAATATCTAGTACAGATAAGATTTCAGGCTTTCCAGGTTCACATGGAGCAAATAAGCCAAATCGCTAAGAAAATATTCCATATAGCTTCCACAAATACCAAACAGACTGAAAATTTAGGAGTTTAAGCTCAACGGAGAGTTCTTAAAAAAATACCAAACAACGATTTTTTCCGTCAACACCAATAAAAAGGCCAAAAACATGCCAAACTTTGACGTACATGCCAAAACATTTCGAACAAGGCCAAATTTCTGGAAGTTGGCATTAAAAATGCTAACCTGGCATCCCTGGACTGTCGATTCGTTTAGCAGATGTGCTCAACCAGCCTTGATAAAGATGACAAAAGACAAAGATAAACACGCATTGCGTGGCACCGCAATCCTAATATTGAGGTCAGATTTAAGCTAAATCATTTCGTTGCACCTTCTCTTCCGATGGGCAATGTTGAAATGCTAAACATAGGTTACCCATCCCGCACGAAGTTAACCTCATAAAATTTGCCAAATGTATCTCGGAAGACAAAGGCTTACTTGCTGAAAGGAGCGTTCGGTCGATTGTTGCCATGGGTTCATGTGAGATCTTATTGAAATAGTTTTAGCGAACGTTTTGTCTCTCATTTTATATATACGTCTACTGCATATTTTATGTACAGGGTGGGCCAAAGTCCCTGCTGATCCATATATCTGGTGAACCGCATGTTTTTGTAAAATGCTACATCCACTTGCGTAACTTACGGGGGCAGCATGAGCGTCCGCAAAATTTTTTCAGGAGGGGGCAACGTCGACATTTTACTTATTTTTTCAGGTTGCTGACGATGCAATGCAAATGGACGTTCACAAAACGCTTTACCCTCTTTGCACCACAAATAAAATCTCCTATGTCACGACAACAGTCACAAAAATTGCCCTTTGTTGGCAGTAATGCATTTTTTCACTCATACTTCTTTTCACACAGTTTTAAGCTACATGGTTTACCGCTTTCAGCAGCCACTGTCTTATTGCGTTGCCTGCCAAAGATGTCTGCGTTCAACAGTCACACGCAGAAAAACGCCTATACTGTACTACCGAACCTGAAGGGAATCTTTGAAGATGCGTTGCCACGTTATTGTTACGTAATAAAGACCAAACAACAGAACAACCCGCTCGCAAGTTTCACAACCTGCCTTTACAGGCAAATGAGAACTTGGAATTGAGCTGTTGACTCAGGGCCGTCGCCAGCGGGGTGGCCAGTGGTGCCCGCCCGCCCATTTCACGTTTGGCCCACCAGTTGCTGCATACATCCAATACTGCATTTTAAAAATGTGGCCCCCTTCTGCTTTTTGTCCCCTCCTGGTTTTTGGCCCCCCTGCTGTTAAATCCTGGCGACGGGACTGTGTTGACTTCGGGTTTTGTTGACACTGGTCAACAGCGCGCTCTCGCAGGCCTTGCCCGAGACCTCAACATGCAAATGCACCATACGACGAAGCAAGTGCAAAGATCCTACCTCTTCACTGATGGCTTGTGGATTCAGGAGTGATGAGTCCTGGTACTGGGTAGTGGAATGGTGTGAAGCGGCAGGCATCATCGTCTGCTGAGATGGAGCAGCTTGGTCTTGCAATGTTAAATAAACCCAGTGCAGCAGTTGCGCGGGTTGCCGCACCGAAGCGCTGGTATCGATCTGGGATAGCAAAGACATGCCAACACAGCAACTGCTTTTATGCGTAGTACCGTTCTGTTCTGGTTACATTACCGCTTGTCTGGCAGCAGAAATATGGCCTTAACCACGTGCCTGTGAAAACACTAGTACAGTGATTTATTTATAATGCAGAGCGCTTAACGCTACTTATTTGCATATCGATCCGTTTACGGTGTGCAAAGACATTATTTGAAGGGGCACTGCGTGCAATCATACTCATTTGCACACCTTGAACATTTGCACAAATCTCGTGATATGAATTTAACAGACGCAATTGTTTGTTATATCAGGGATTATCTCCTCGAGTTCAATCTCAACTGCCAACACCAGTGTTAATTATGAACTAAGCTTGGGAAAGCCATTGCTCAAGTTTTGGCAATTCAAAGAGAAAAACATCTATCCACAACCATGTTTTTTTTCGGTCATAGACCGAAATGTTTTTGAAATGACCGAATACAATTAAGCCATTTCGATCAGAATGTCTGAAAATATAGGCTAATGAACACTGTTACGGCGAGTTTTGACACAACTGTGAGAAAAAAGACCGAAATGTCTCAGCGAAAAAAAAAACAGCTCAACCATAATTTCATCGAGTCTGACGAATGTATCAATAGAAATCTTGTCAACAGTCAGCAAATATACCCACAACTGCAACTTTATGTTTCTACTTTTTTAACATAATCTTTTCAGTGATTGCAAGTTAGTCTTTTTACGTGCACATTGGCTACACTTCAAGTTACTGACTTTTTATTGCAAGATGGCTCAAATCAATGCAAGTTGGCCAAAGATAAATTGGTCTTTCTACTTTCTTTATCTAGATCTTTTCAAGTTATTCTCTTTGAATAAAAGTTGAAGATGTCTGCTCAGTGGAGAAATATGTACACTAAATATGATAATGACTGATTCTTTGCTGGGAAAGGATTTTTTTCCATAGATACTGATATTTTCAATTTACGAAAACCAAATTTGATATTCGACATTTCTGTGTTACTCAACCTTTAGTTCTTTTACGCCTTCATCAACATGTTTCCGACCAGTGGCAGATCCAGGAAGCCACTTTGGTGGAGTTGCCCCCAAACAATCATGGCCCTCCTTTGAAGAGTGTACCCTTTTCGAGAAAACCTCCCTCAAAAAGCTTCCTTTGTTTTTCACTCAGTTTCCTCCGGTATTTGGCGCCCTCTTTTGCAACGTCCCCCCAAACAAAATGTTTAGATCCGTCACTCTTTCCAGCTACCACTTGATGTAATTATTGCAAGAAAATTTTTTTAGTGTCATATCGCATTCAAGAAAGTTTCCTGGAACAAAGTCACTTTGCGCAGTCATCGGCAATAACGTGTATAAGTATTTGTGCAAGACAAAGCTTCGTTACAAAAATTTAACTTTTTACTCGGGTGGCAAATAGTCTGCATAAACAAACATCTAAATTGCCGTTTATCCCAAAGCCTTTCAAATCATTCATTAATCCTTTGTCGGCAATAAACATTTCTGTGTAGGATCGTACATCACTGTACAGTAGTCATATACAGGCTTTGCATTATTTGTATGTCAAGTCGCATACCCACGATTTTTCCCAACTGGATATTACAGAAAATACATCAAGATAATTCGACCGTGCCTTAGAAGCGCCAAGCGAAGTAAAACAAATCACAACGCTGTGGTTTCATCATTGGCCATGCGACAGTCAAGATTGCGAAAAAGGGAAGCGAAATAATACTCCACCAGGGGAAAACAAAAGTGTCAGAAAGCGCAAATATGCGGAAAGCAATGCCTGTGCATTGAACAAAGGCAAGTGGTGGACGATAATACTGGTTAATACGCTGGGGACAGCTAAAATCAGGTCAAACTGGCACGCAAGCCAGTATGCTGGCAATGTTCCCCCTGGCCACAGCCAGGGACAAACGCTGGTGGAAACACTGTCACTCATTGGGTTCACCAGAAATATCAACAAATTTCTTTGCAAGGCAGCTAAAAATGGAGACGTGGACTCACCATACACACCAGTGGTTTCAATTGCGGCTGGTTGGAAGTGGTAATTGCTAAGGAGGTCATTGCATTTTTGGCAATTTGCCAACTCAGTCTCCGTTGCTGCAATGCATGTTCGAGTGGCGCTGACTACGTAGTGGCAATAAGCAAAAGTGCCTATAAGCAGTGGCATAACTGACGGGGGCAGGGTGCGAACCGCCCCCCCTGGGAAGCCAATTGTAAAAATCGAGCCCCTAACTTATATTTTGATATTTAGTATTGTTTTGGCTTTCAGTAGGTTATTGTTTTCTGCATTTTTCGTTTTTTTTTAGCTTTTATTGACATCCACGCCCAGGCGCAGATTTACCATTAGGCTGAAAAGGCTTAAGCCTAGGGCCCCCGATTTCGGAGGGCCCCAAAAGTTTGGAAGTAAGGACAATTTCCAGCAATTATGTTGTATGTTTGTTTTGGATCAACGCACGGTTTTTTGCTATACCACTAACAAAAGATCTCTATAGATTAGCGTGAAAGATTGAAGTGAATGACGATGAGCATTTTTTTTTATGGCGTTGAGAATTGCTAATTCTTGCGTATAATGTGAGGAATCCATTTCTTAGATTACACGAGGCCAGTGAGGTACTCAATAAATATGTAAAGTGACTGTGGTCAGATACCTTCACCGCTGTCTTTTTCATTTAGGTTCATTGTGACTGTTTTCGTTGCTGGTATCGAGGGAGTTGAGAATAAAGTAATAAATTTATGGATTGGAACAACTTGTTCAGTGAATGTAGCGAGCACGTGTAGTGCTGATTTGCATGACATTAATAGTCGCAACCCCCCAGAAGGGCCCCCAATTTAAAATAGCCTAGGGCCCCGAAAATTAAAATTCGCCTCTGTCCACGACATCCAGATTCACTATCATTTCTCAACTATTTTCTGAGCCTTGGCTAGTGCCCCCCTTACGGTGGCCAGTGGGCCACCTTCAGCTAAGTTCCCCCCTGGCTCAAACTTCTAGCTACGCCACTAGGCCCGTAACCAGTTTGGAACACCAGGTGGAGCAAAGTGTTTTCTAAGAGGGGCCCAAATTTTTTAAACTATGGTCAACAGTCTTCAACTGTGTCCAACACATTTTTCCAGCGGAGGCGAAAAATTTTGCAGGTGGTTTCGACCCCCTGGTTACGGACCTCTACGCCACTGCCAAGGTTATAAACCTTAATCGCTCTCTAAAAGAAAATCTTACGGTGACATCGCAAAGAAGCAAAAATTTGAATGCCCGGTAGCTTCTGTAAAAAGCCCAACTAAAAATTAAGCAAAACACATAACGCTTTAAATTTGCTCTTTTGTTTGAAAAGCGCTTGTTCATCAGCTATAGTTTGAGAAGCCACCACACTGAAGTAATTATTATTATCAGAACGAAGCAAGTCTGGATTAAACAGTGATTACTGAATATTCTTTTAAAACGTGAAAACGTCTTAAGAGATTTTTTGATTTTTTTCAAATCGCTTGAAAAAAATCTAAATTAAAAATACTTAATGGGGCAGTGTCAGTCATAAAGCCAAATTTTTTCAATTCCGTGGATGCCAAAATATACATTCTGGACATGTTTTGACTTCACAAAGTTTTTGGGACAATTTCACAGTTAAATGCGATGCGTTTAGTTCTCAAGACGCGCGATGACGACAAAATCGTTTAAACGAAATATCAGTCGTGGCACTAGCCACAGTATTACGGCAAGTGTGTCACGTGTTATGCAAAACATATTGCTCCTTTCCATCTGTTCATATTAGCACCTGCAGCGGTGACAGATAAGTCGGACAGCATCTGTTGCCTTGGAATATGGCATCGCTACAAGCTCTAGGCGTTCTACCTACATCAAGGTTTAGGCGTTCTACCTACATCAAGGTTGAGTGATTGTGTGATGATGTTATCGGTGATAGTTCAACCTTGGAAAGACCTTTTTGTATAAATTGTGATGTTTTCAAAAGATTTTCTGTCAATACCACTAACGCTACACGATAACTGTTTTTCTATGAAACAAGCCTGCGGTGCCTAAACAACATTGCTACCAATTTTCAAGAAACGCCGGTTTTCCAAGCCCAAAAGTATTTCTCATAGTTTCTTCACGTACGTGTTGTTTAACTTTGCATCTGCTGGTGGACGTGTACCTTTAAGCATGTCAATCTCTGTTGAGAGCGTCGCGATTGTTAATTGCATTCCGGAGTAAATAGGACCAGATGGTTTGACGGCCGGCCAGATGACAGCCTGTACAGAGAGCTCACTACGTATTTGCGTTTTCTTCTGTTTGTTGTAAAGTTATCGTTACCCATCAGTTCTTATATGTAACCGTACATGAATACGAGTTGCCTGCTTTTGAATATTCTGTGTGTATACACTCTTTGCGCCCAACCTCTTGAGCAAAAAATGTATTTGGAACTACGTAACATTCTTACGTTTTACTGCATACACAACCATCTAAAAGAGCTTTCTTACTGCACACAGATGATTCACTAATTTGTCACAGAGATGTTTGTATCAGGATAAGTTTGCCTCGTCGATATGATGAGGCACTCAGCAACATTTTGAAAATGCCAAGAAGTTAAAACAGAGTAAAATAATGAGCCGGTCACTTGTATGTATGACCCCTCTTCAATAATGGTGGGGCCCAGACCCTCCTAACCTCTTGTTCCGCCGACCGTACAAAAGTCAGTTTTTGTTTTGGCAACCGAAAATTTCGAAGGATTACCTTGTGGTGTTGAAGTGTCACTAAAGAGTTGCCTTAAAAATGTGCACTGGCTGATGATGATCCACAAGTCCTTAAATTTTACGGTTTGAATTTTCAATTCTTGTCTGAGCTTGACCACAGCCTTATCACCTTCTACTGTATATTTACCGCATACAAAGAAATCAGTGACAAAAGCCCTAAAGTTTGCACTGATTGGTTTCCTAGTTGATGTAGTGGCGACGTTTGCAAAAAGATATACACACATCTCTGAATAAAGTTTTCAGAGAGGAAAAAGGAACGAACTTGCAAATTTTCGTGTTTACTTATCTCAAAGATTCCTGGCAGGAACTCACGATACTGGGAAGTCAGGAAATCAAGAAAAAAACATTTTAACTCACAATCATAGTACTAACTAAATGTAGACTTCAATTTACCAAGTGGTAATATTATTAACATTACAGCCGTAAAGGAAAAAGGATAAAAACATGGCAGCAAAAGTTAGGGAGCATTGTAAACTACTGGGATCCCTGCTAGTTGAGGGGTCAATCTAGTTGTTGCAGGAGCGCAAGTCAGTGTCTCGGCTAAGCGACCTGACTTCTTGAAGTTGCCCAGTCAAAGTAATGCGATTTAAAGATCCCAAATACTTTGTCCGACAGTATCTTTCCAGTAACGATCTAAGTTTGATTGCTCCCTTGATTATATTCAGACAATAACAAACTTTTCAGTACACCTGTATGCAAATTTGGAACAACGTAACGCAAGGGCGGATCCAGGGGGAAGCGACTTGGGCGATCGCCCCCCCGTAAAACCTACGAAAGTAACTTTATTCACCAAAATTTTGTACAATTCTGAAAACATCTTTCGCAATAGTATGAGGCTTGTCTACCAAATATTGCTGAAATCGCCCCCCGGAACCTTACTAGCTCGATCCGCCCCTGACGTAACGTAAAATGGTTTCGTGCAGAATAACGTCGAAAACAGCGTTGAACGTTCACAGCCTGAACGACAGGAAACAGCGACCAGTCGCCGTGATGTAGGCTAGCAGACTGTCATGACCAACGTTTAAGCTGTTCAAAAACAAGATCGAATCACGAATAGAAATTGCTTGAAATCAAACATTAAGAATGCACGAAACACTGAAGCGCGGATGTATCCACTATAGCTGACAATGGCCTACCACACCACCAGATGCAGCAGGATCAGTAACACATTTCTCTCGGCATGATGGTCCCAGAAAAGGCTCGATTGCGGGTAAACTTGCGTGTTTTGCAGAATCCTTGTAGATAGCGATGGGAGCCTGTGGTTAATACTGGCAGTTGAAATTCTAAATTTTTGCTCGGTATCTGTCACGCAACCTTCCGAATCGTTACGTTTCAAGTAGCGCAGTTTTCTGGTGTGTGTATCAGTAGCTTGTCGTCTACATTTTTCACAAGCCGCTGTCATTTCAAACAGACGGCATCTGATCTGATCAAGCTCACCGCAATATTGTCTCTTCGGTCAGTTGACTCATTGACTGTTGTAAAGGTTCGAGCTGTTATGTATCCTTCCACAAGCTTTTTAAGTATATCGCCGCGCAAGTAGTTGCAGCTGCATGTAGCTCTGCTTAGTGCTTTCTAGTACGTGTTTTAAAAGCAGAAATTATTTTTTTTTATGTTTTTGTTTTTTTCAGTTTGTTATATCCAGCAACATCGCACTTCTGAAATGAACAAACGCGTTGGAATGTGACAACCCACCCATATAAAACAATTGGCTTTGGCAGAGGAATGGCGCTCGTGTATTGGAAGTCCGAGACAGGACTGAGACGTTGAAGGAGTGTTCAGACGCACATTATCACGTCCCTAGCAACTTTCTTCGCAAATCGCCCTCAGTAGCCTAGTTTTCGCATAGATTTCGAAGACTTTGCCTTACGCGTAAGTTTGCAAAATCTCGAAAACGTTTCCTTTAATAAATTCATTCCCGGGATTCCCATAAGCTTTATAAGAAAATTACACTTAATGTTTTGTGTATATACTGTAGCTTTTGAAAACTTACTTTCTGTTTTTCTGGATTCTAGAATGGGAATACAGTAAAGTTGAAATTTTTTTATTCAAAAAGGTATTTTTTCTCGGTTTGTGCTTTCTCGCATTTTTATATTTCATTCGCTTGTTTGAGTCAGTGTTTAAGCAATGTTGAACTTCATTAACCTAGGTTTCCTGTCAACACAAGGCGGTTTCAGCCCTCGTCGAGTTGACGTACTATTTTACCTACCGTCCGGCATAAACAGCACAAACATTGCCATTCCCAATACTTTCTGCCACTGATGCGTGCTTTCAACATTACAGCTGCAAAATCTTCTGCAAAACTGTCTTATTTCGCAATTGCACTAGCTACGGCTCACACGCTACTAATATAGTTAGTTTTTTCCATGAACAGCAACAGATATGATCAAGACTGATTTCCTGACCTTTATTAGCGTGCGTGAAAGAGGTCGATATCTAACTCAATGTCCTTCTAATGAACACCGGGTGAACTGACAAACCCTGACCAGGCAGAGGCGGTTGTTATCTGACACCGAGACTAGCAAGGCTTTCACCACCCGCTGCGAAGCCTGTTAAACGCATCGGGGAGGCGTTGAAGTTAATGCGGTCAGCCAGTGGTTTCTTGGTACTATCCGTTCGGTCCCTGGTGAGTTTAATATGCCGTTATTGTCGGACGCCAACTCACATCCAGACTCTCCGTCAACAGAACAACTGCGGCTTGTTCGTACGGCTCTTGCGTAAGCTCATAGTGCCCAGCTTATTTATCGCTTCATCGAACAAATCTTGTGCTTGTCACACCACCTAAGCTCTAATTAACTGCACCAACTAATACATATGACGTTATTGAACCCGAATGACATGTTCAATTTTCCGCAACTACACCCCCGACTTACTATGCAGGTCACACATTAGTAACATCTACAGTTCCTGAACTTTTCTCAATGTTCATTTACAGCGCGGCTTTTTGACGAGATCAACCGCTTCTAAGAAGAATGCCTCCCTATCTCAAATTTACGCATGCAGGTGCAGGGCACTTTGAGAAGGACGCTGGCTTCTGCAGAAATCTGAAAATTTAAGCCTTAAAAGCTAAACGTTGGCTGACCGGGTCTACTGCTATTGTGTCAAACGTAATCCCCAAACGTCTTGTTTGTCGACAGATGCCTTCGTTTCGTGCATGTATCATATGAAAACACGGTAAATCTGAAGAATTAGACGCGAGATGCGTCAGAAGTTTCTCAACGATCGACAATCAATTTAAGAATGCGTGGTGAAAAAAAAATGTTTGTTGACTCTTTGCCAATCTCGTGGGGCCTTAGTCTTCCAACACAGCACGCAGCTAACTGTTGAAAGGTCATTGCCTGATAGAAATAGAAAATTGTTCCATTATTGTGTTTGGTTCAAAGAGTACTTCACAAAGAAGTTCAAAAAGTATAAACACCGTTACGCTTACCCAAAATCCAGCAACAACTGAACATGTACAAAAATTCGTTACCCGGATAACATGAAAAGTCTGCTCAAATCAGTTGTTTACTTAAAATGTAGCAGAGACAGTAGGGAATGACACTGTTTGCCGGAGTTCCCGATGTATATTGTTCAAGAAATATGAAATCAATGTTTTTTGATATTAGCGTAGACACTGCGGCAAAAAACGAAATGTTTTTGTATCATCACCACAGTTGAAAACGTGATTTTACTCGAGCTGGGTTCGTAATGCGCTTATGCTGTGTGGTCCGACGTGCATTGAAGTTGCGGACAGACAAATGCCAGATTTTCTTTGCTGTACAGCAAAACCTAGACGTGTTTGTGATAGGTCAAAGAACAGTAGGCACGTAGAGAGTATTTAGGTTACCTCCGCATGTTTTTCTGAACAGGCAGTGGATGGATTGTGAACTTTGCGAGTATTTCTAAAACAACCTTTTCTTTCATTCTTGTAAAGACTGCCGTACAGTAAAATTTTCAAACATTTGAGGCTGTAGAGCAGTGGTTCCCAACCGGGGTGCCATTTACAATACCCAGGGGTGCCGCGAGCTAATGCGTTTTTTAATATACTGTTAAAAATACATTTTCAAACTGTCATCAAACCTTGAAGCAAAATTGTGTGGGTTCGCCACTGGGTGCCGTAAAATATAATTCTCTTCTGCAGGGTGCCGCAAGCCTAGACAGGTTGGGAACCACTGCTGTAGAATATGACAATCTATACCAAGTTTATTGTGAGTAGAATTCAAAGATATGTTTTTGTGTGAGATTCAATTCAATCACAAAAATGTAGCAGTTTCTTTCAAAATTTCTTCACCAATTGCAAAACATTTTGCATCTTGGTAATTCCAGCTATGCCATTAACATCCCACATCCTATCATCGCAAGCTATTCCATGTTTACGTCATATAATTTGAAGTTACTTTAACTTTAATCTGTAGAAATGCTCTTCAATCAGGTTTATAAAGCATGTGTAAAGTTTAGAACTAGATGCTTGAGGTCTTGTGCAGTTAAAAGAAGTTTAATCTTAAGTATTTCTTCAGGACAAGAATTTAAAAAATGTGTTCTAGTTTTTTTTCAAACAAACTACTCAAACACTTTCAGTAACTTTCATTTGCACACTTNGTGAAAATTATGGGAATTTAATAACCACAATTTTATTCTAAACCTGTGGTTTCACAAGAGTCTGTAATCACAGAACAAAGNGTTTCCTATAGCCTCTAATGAGAATATGTAAAAGACAATGTTAATGTTTTCCATAGTGGAAAAGTAAAGAAATTCAGAACGATAGTGTAAAAAAACAATTTCACATTTATAATATTTGGAGGTTTCATTTTTTAAAATTTCTGTTCGTATTTCTTGACGGACTTTTCCTCGCACCGTTTCTTGTGCATACAACCGTACAACTATTATAATTTTCATTTTTTGTTTACCTCGCGTTCAAGATCCATAATACAATGACTAGTAGCAGTTTACAAGAAATGTGAAATTTCTACCGGCGTGATGAGGTGCGCTTGAGCACATACACATCAGCAATACACGGATAGATGCAGGTTTGTCCCTAGGAATGGGATTCCCATGTGATGGTACAGTGGTCTCGAGATTTGTCCGATATCCCATCGTTGGTAATTTTACGTCATATAGCAGGAAAATTCTAAAGTTGAATATCATTATTACTCGCTCACAGGATAGCAACTATCTGACACAGAGGTTCACTGCCGCAGTGTAGTGATGCGTGGCCCCTGAAGATAAGATTGTTTGGTCCTTTTTCAGGTAACCAGTAATTTAGTTTAATTTAATTTATTTGTTTATGAGCAGACACGAAGTCCATAGTAAGAATACACACACTATGCAGAACGCAAGTTGATAAAAACAGACAAAACAGAACGTAGTACAAGGCATTGAAGCCGGCGGAATCACAGGGTTAAAGACACTTTTTGCAACTGATTGAAGACAGAACCATAGGGTTGCAGACACATTCTTAACACTGTTGTTAGCTAACACGTAACACTTGTTACAGCACTACTGCGGAGTAGGGCGCTAATTACTAAATTGAACTAGTCTAGGTAAAATGCGAAAGCAATGTGGCTTGACACGCCGTCGATCAAACGGACACTGCAAAGCAGGGGCGCAACCAGCTCTTCATTTTGGGGGGGCAATTTTCATGAAATTTCATTTGATGACGTCATCTTTCTTATTCAACCATGGTACAACGTTTTCGCAAACGGTCACATATAATAATAATGTATTTTTGCCAGTGATGTGGTCGAGACCGTAACCTCCGAGACCGAGATCTGGCTCAAATTTCGAGACGAGACCGAGACCGAGACTTTGTCATAAAAGCCGAGACCGAGACCTGGAAGTTCGAGACCGAGACCGAGACTCGAGACCTCACATTTCTCTGGTGGTAAGTGAAGCTAACTCCTTGAATAACGCTGCAACAAAATATCTGGCACATTGCCAAATATCAAGATAGTAAAAATCATCCGAAATTTGTGCAAACGGCCAAATACTGCAAACGTTCATTTTCACTTTCCTGTTAGGAATATACAACCTCAAACCTGTGGCCTTATTTACAAATTCCATGAAGAAATGCATGGACATTGAAAATGTTGGCAGCGTTTAAAAGGTCTACGCATTTTTTACTCGAAAAATGTCGGTGAACCAATTGAATATTCGAGGTGTTTGCCGTTGTCGTACTTCAATAAATTTATTTTGACTCAGAAAGATATTAATTGTTTTGTTCGTTACAAAGCAATACCAACCCTTCTGTGTAAGGACAGGAGGTGATGCCCTGGTGAAGGTCCCATGTTCTGGTCTCCTACCTAGTATTGAACTATGCCTATGTTATTTGAGAAAGTGGAGAAGAGGCGAATCATTACTTTTTTGTTTTAAAGCAAGCACAGTCGATGTAGGCGAGTGTATACAGCCCCAGCAGCACTGGGAATAACAGCACAGTAAAGTGGTAAAGAAAAGGTTGCTTTCCATCATTAAATTTTTTGCCAAGGCGTTTCGTCGTTTATGTCATTTGCCAATGAAGTAACAAAATTTTAAAGTTTTTTACTATCTACCACTTACCTGTTTCACTACACTCTTTTTATGTTAACACTGGGCATCTGCACTGACACTCAAATTTCTTCGCCACATATTTCGTGTATTTTGGCTAACAAAGCTTTGCCATTTTTTGTAACTTTACCTACACCTTTCCTAATTACTTTTCTCCTAGTAATTGGGTAAGAATTCTCCAAAGATTTAGAATTAAGAGGTGATAAATTTAGAGATTTATAAAAACGAAAGCATTACTTTGAATTTCAAAGCGCAAAATTGTAACTAATTTTTCATCCATCCGAACTTGCTCACTCTGTCCAAAACAAGTTTTAAAAATGTTGCTCGTGATTCTGCTGTTACGCAAAGAAAAAAATATTTAGACCTATTAGAGTAATAGACATTTTTGGCACAAATTAGGTTTACACTTTGAACCTGCGAGGTAATATCTCACCGCATGCTCTACTGCAGTGACGAAGCGATGTTAATGTCGCTCGGGGTTGACCATAAAAATGCTTCCTCTTTCCACTCCTCACATTTGCTTACAACAATATAAAATGAGAGAAAATCATGTATCATGCTTATTATAACAATAAGG
>JGI24159J19872_10003567_pt1 | contig 19446 bp, 11 predicted proteins | sample Ectturendosymbi4_FD_19872 | JGI IMG/M metagenome (IMG submission 19872) | reverse complement strand
TTTTTATAGGATAATAACATATTTTAAACTTTGCGTTTTCCTGAAGAAGAGCAACTAGTTTTGATTATATCTTCCACACAAAGCTTTCATTGGGTTTTGACATAATTTAAAAACAATATGTTGAACGCGGCACAACTCACGCAATTTCCGCGAACGAATTGAAAAACATGTGAAATCCCCGCCTTGCGTAACCTACTCATTCACGTAGGTCTACTTCCTGCAATTCTTTGACTCATAAATAAGACAGTTGAATCACCGACGAGTAGTTCATGTGTTGAAGCACAAACAAGTGAACGCGACGAACTAACAGACTAGTTCTTCCATGACTGCTGCAACTGCAGACCCATCTTCTTGCTTGTGCAGTGTTTTCTGGATTTAAAATGCATTATGTGGAACAACAGTAACCATGGAGACGCATGGAGCCGGATTTTCGTTGCGCATTTTTGAAAAATACCTGTTATGTGGTTGCAGCAGCTTCGCCTCTCACTGAGTCCCCATTACGAAATTTCAAATAAATTTTACATATCGAAAAATACAAATGCAGAAAAACCGGCCGTTTGCGAACTCACCAAAAAAATATCCCGTTTCGCAATCTTTCTTTTATTTTAAACCATTTGGCATTTCTTGCCGACGACCAGGTACCTCCTGAAGTGAAATCCAAGGTGGACTCCTCCCCAGCTTCACGGAAAATGAGTGGGAATTCTTAGTTGGAACGAGCGAGTAATCAACTTGTACGAATATGACAAGCGGTTGACAATCAAATCGCAGCTGTAAATGGAACTAATAACTTTAATATGCTTTGTGTCTGAATTGTCAATGCCGCTTTCCTGCATCGAATTCAGCCATGTTTTCGTGCGTAGCGGCTGCTTGGGCCTGACCAGATCGGTTGAGAATCTTCTGTCTGTTTCATGTTTCACTCATCTACGTGAGCCGATACTTATTGGGTTTGTTTTCCACGGGGTTGGAAACCCCGCTGGATTGACACCAAGTTTTATACGAATAAAGTGTGTTTTTGAAATACAGTAGAATTACCCTATGACGTCACTTCAAGGGACCGACGAAAAGCGTCGCTATGGTCGAAGTGACGAAGTCGTTGTAGCCGAATGCAAAACAAGAAAAAGATAGGGATTCTTCCGGGACCGAAGAAAAAGCGTCGTTATAGGCGAAATCGTTACAGGCGAATTCTACTGTTCTTCGACGTTTAGATTACAAAAGATGTTTGTTTGCCCTTAAGCTAAACCTGAACCCTAAAGTTAAACACAAAATTTTTTGAAGTACACAAAAAGCGCTCCCATCAAAAGTACCATGTCTTACAACCGATCTATCGCCGAAACGTCCATCGCCGAAGTGGCGTCGCCGAATTGTCCCATTCCGAGGTTAGATGGCGCCCGGGGCTGAACCTGTGCCAGGGGCACATCCAACATAAATATTACTTTACAGGTATTTTGAATTATTGACAATTTCAAGGTTTTGATGGATGCATGTCAGTAATTGACAACCCTTGTGGTGCTTGTGGTGTCTGCAGAACACTAGGGGTCTCTCTTTCATTTTCTCTGGGTCACCAAGGCCGCAAGAACCAAAGCAGCAGTTATGGACAGAAAACGTCCACTGTGCCGGATCCGTCCCTGCTCCAACCACGTGCCGCAACATCGTAAAATGTTGCTTTTATTTCCTGGCTCTGGAGATACAATCAGTAGCACAACAAATAATTTAGTAACCAGAGCAAAAAACAGACAAATTTGAGTATAAACGCAAACCATCGCCTTTTTTAGTGAATATTCCAACAATTCTTGCTGCAGGAAATGTAATTAGCCCAGAAAAAAGCTTTGTGTTGCCGTACAAATGTTTAATTTAGCCGAAGGTTTGGCTACTCTATAATAATTGCAAAATAAATTCCTACCAAGCAATGGTACCAAATAAACGCGCAAAATTCCTAAAAGCACGTGCAGTTGACGAAATTTCATGAGTAAAAGACCAAAATGTTTTTCATTGCTTCTTAACTGCACAAGGAAGAAACAACGCGTGGAGAAAACCGCTTTCACTATTAGAGATTACATGATATCAACGCTTTCCTAACTGTTCTTCCGCAGGTATGTGCTCCAGCTGGCAATTGCGGATTCTCTTTTCTTAGCAATGCTGCCTCTTCGGGCAATCCAAGACTTCACTGGATCCTGGGAGCTCCCGAAAGCTCTGTGCAGTCTTTACCAAGGCATCTTCATGATGAACTACTATTCAGGGATATTTTTTCTTACTGTACGTTTACCCTCTTGAAAAAAATTTTCATCACGGAAGCCATTAGAGAAACGCAATCTATCACTTTTCCCAAGAAGTTTGCTGTGACGTTTGAGACGCCATAAGCAAGCCGCCAATACTTGTTTGGTTTCATTGCTTTTAGGAAAAACCCAGAAGACGATATCAACATTTTCCTGATTGCGGATACTTTAAGCCAAACATGTCACGCTGGATTGATAGCAAAAATTGAGCTATCGCACATAAATTAAAAGCGTTTTCCTGTGAATTGAAATGTTTCTCTTTTCTAAATGTTTTCTTCGTATCAAGCTTTCCACCTGTTGAATAAAGTAACCAAACACACTTGGGATATTGTAAGTCTATTAATTTTCTTTATTAACGATTGTAGGATAGGAAAAAGCTGAAACCGCCAGAAGTACTTTTAACGCTTTAGACCTTAGCTAAACTTAGCCAATCAATTTAAGGCCTGGCACTGAAGCGACAGCTGTCAACCCCTTTGAGTTTGGGACAAGAAACACCATCTCATTCACGCCCTTCAAAAATTGAAAACCTTAAAGGAGGGAACTAAATCGCCTTTGGTAATGATTTTGATAACATAATTACAAATTGGTTTGCATTGCACCTTGTTTAGAAAAAAATCCCTGGTCTTGTTGTAACTTCGGTGTTTTTGCAGCTGATGAGTTTTGACCGCTATGTGGCGATCGTGCACCCCGTGTCTGCGACTTGGCGAAAGCTGAGGACTCACGGAAACGCAGTCCTGATCACACTTGGAGTGAGGATGTGTTTGTTTGACATCGATTTTTGCTTCATCCACGTCTTTCTCATCCAATGTTCTGCTCTTGATCTTTTACCCACACGCTTTATTTGAAAATAGACTCAAAGCAGACTTTGTAACGCTACAGATATTTATGTTTTAATGCAAAGCACTTACGGATAAATTTTTTAAACTGAACCGTTTGCAAAAAAAGACTTTCAACGGAACTAAGCAAAAGGAACCTACTAAACTTTGTTTTTTTACCAGGTGTGGGTTTTGTCGATCTCGGTCTCCCTCCCACTTTGGGTCTGGGCCGACGTGAAGTGCGTTTGTGAATATCATTTTCCACAGCAGATAGAAGAAATGGCAGTTAAGCACGGATTGAATTACACAGAAGCTGCGGAAGTGGGTGGGTGATGGATCTGTTTGGTGATTTATCCAGATAATGTCACCTGGTGACATCATCACTTACTGAGAATTTACTTTCTTAATTTGATAAACCAAGTAAAAAAAACTCGCTTGAAAACAAGTGCTGCGGACAATTTCCAAAAGCAATCATTAGCTTGCTCGATCGCTAAGCTAATCATGTTTAATTCCAACTACGCCGAAAGCAAATGACTGAACAGGCAACACAATGGATCAACGAAAGGATGGCGTTAGACATCAGCTTACAAAATTACTTACGGCTTAGTCAACAATCGTTTTAACTTCAATACCCTGACAGTGGAGTCCATAATTCTGATGAAAATAGTCAGCGTAAAACTTGATTGCAAAACAAACACAAGCTTCAAAATGCATGAAATTTCAGCGTCATCGCTACACTATGCCCCCAGCAAGTTCTGGAAATAAGATCGAAATTGCTGGGAATAAAAAATCAGACCAGATAAGCAGAACTGCAACAGCAATGTGTTTAAGCAGTGGTTCTCAAAGTGGTCGATATCGACCCGAGGGGTCAATTGGACCATTCAAGGGGTCGATAAATAGTCACTGGGTCGAATGGGGATCACTGAATGGCCAGGGGGCCAATGAATAACTGCTGGGGTCTACTGGAGCAATGAAGTCTCCAATTCAAAATTATTGTTAATCGGGCAAGGAATGCAAACGATGTTTTTCAACAAATCAACCAAATTAAGAGGGCTGATCACGTCTCAGCTACAGCAGTTTAAAAATACATTCGATTCGAATAGAAAATATATTTTTATTAAATCGTCCATTGTGATGACATTGTGACAACTGTTCTGTTTGTTACGTCACAAATATCAGTGTGCTTGTTGAATCCCATCAGTCACATCATTCACATTGAAGTTGAAAGTGGAGAAAATGGTGTGCAGCACTGGCAGTTATGTTTCATGTTATGCTTACATCTATAGTTCTAAGCATATTTTCTGATTGTGCATTACTTTATCATGCATTTCAAGTAAAAAGTACTCAAATTTATTTTGACACATACTTTCCTTGTATCAGTAACGGTTGGGCTTGGCCACGGGGTCTACAGAAAATTTGCATACTTTAATTGGGGGTCAACGTGCAGAAAAGTATGAGAACCACAGGTTTAAACTGCCTCTAAATGTTCGTAATGTCACAGTGCAGCAGCACTTTGAAAATGCGTTTGCCATTTACTGACAGATAGTCCGAATTCTACAACATTTGCTGATAAAAACGCAAATGTTGCATTTATTTTTGACAGCTAGCTGGTCAGAAGAAAAAATGTACGAAGAAATGGATTTCATTTCAGAACAAGTAAGTAATGACAACTTCCGGAAGCTTTTGTGTTGTAGATTTAACAAACTTCTGCTCGTGACTCGTCGAATAAGAACGTGACTGTTTCACGCCTTTGTTCCGTTAAAAAACTTTGCGGAGCTTGATGCTTATCTCTGCATTTTTACTTAACCTGAACCAGGAAACAAGTACTTTTATGAATGTCTCAGTTGCCACGAGACCTGTCTTCTGCTGCAGTCCAATACACTGCACGAGTTCTGCAAGTGTGTTAAGTATGAACATTAAGACAATTAAAACAAGTAATAATTAAAAACAAGTAATAGCATTAAAACAAGTAATAATTGTTCAAATAACCCCAGAAACCTTTATCACTTCTACAGAAGAAAATAAACGATACCTCATGCGCAACAGTTGAAACAATGTTCCTGGACGTTACAGCTTTCATCGAAATTGTTTAATATAAAGCCACACATGTCATCCACATTTAACACCGTATGTTTTTTTCAGTATGGGGAAGAACAGTTGGCAGGTGAGTCAGATATAGGGACACCGGAGTAGCGGTGAAGAAGGGGGGGCAGTAATAGAGTTCAGGGCAATGAAAACGTGCAAAGAAACAAAAATCGTTACCAACTATGCTTGTTTCTGCTTAGCAACAATCAGTGGCGTATCCATGGGGGGTAGTTTGAAAACGTCTGCGGCGCCTCGTTGAAACAGCGCCCTCTTGATACAAATGTGCCCCTTTTTGGTGCTTAACTAAGTAGAAAAAGAACTTAAAAATATTCTAAACAAACAATGTTTTACTTCGCTGAACTTTAAGATTCACGTACCCGACTTGGACCCAGCCTCTTGTCGATTGGAATCTACAATGCTATTCTTTCGTAATAATAATACTGTTCTCTAGTTTCTTTACCGCGTGAGAACTGCTCAGCAATTACAAACGCGGTCGCTTTCGTCAACACAATTCTGGACTTGTCGCTGAGCTGTGCAAATATACTTTTGTTACAAGTTCATTTATAATGCTTGATGGTAGCATTGAAAGGAAAAGCAGCAATGAAAACAAGAACGCAATGGAAAACTTATAACTGACGCACGATTTAGGAAGCTTGCAAAGCCAAAAACTTTTTTCAGGTATGCTGCCAGTGCAGCAGGGGCGTAACGAGGTTAGGTGCCCCCGTGGCAAGAAGCAACTTTGGGGGCCCCATGTTCGAACCTGAGATCTTTCGGAAGCAAATGTACTGCACTGAAGAAAGCACTTGTGATACTGTTGAGAATTTCGGTGACCCCGCAGCGATTCGGTGTGCCCCGATAGTGATTCGTCCCCCGGGGAATTGTGTCCCCATTTCCCCCCTGGTTACGCCCCTGCAGTGCAGTCCGTGATTCAGGAGTAGATCGGCATGATACCAGGAGCGTAACGAGATTAGACGGCGCCCTGGGCAAGGAGCATTTGGCGTCCCCGTATTTGAATCTGAGGTCTTATGGAAGCAAATGTACTGTATTGAAAGAAGTATTTGTGACGTTGTTGGGAATTTTCGGTGACCCCCACACTCATTCGGCACTCGGGGAATGATTCCCCCCTTGAACCCGCTCGTTACGCCCCTGCATGGTATAGTAGTTTTGTAACATAAAGGTAAGTGGATGAGTTTATTGTCGGAAACAATGCCACTGCTTTACCATAATGAAGCCTGTAAAAAACTATGGCAACATATGATAGCAACTTACCGCTATCTGACAAAAATGTATTGAGCGTGTTTCATGACCGAACATTGTGACCTAACAATTGCAATTGTGCAACACCTCAGGCTCAGACCAACGGAGAAAACGCAGCGTAGCATTGAATCACTACGTGGTAGCACGACGCTCCTCAACAAAACATAGTACACAGCAGTCTGCTCTAACGCTAAAATATTGGCAAAATACCAGCTATCCGCTTGGTGGAATGAATAGGTTTTTCGCGGCCATGACAATTTCAGCTAATTGATTCAATATTTGCAGTCACATGTGAGAGGGAGTACGGTGCCTTTCTCCCCCGGTTACGTGCCTAGCAACAGTGACTGCCGCCGTATGGCAGGGGTGGGGGACCTGCGACCCGGGGAACAAATGCAGACCGTGTAAACCTTTATTATGGCCCAAATCATAATTTTTGTCGCCAAGTATAAAACCCATATGGCATCAAAACGAAAATCCTTAATAAACAGATACTTAGTAGTTCAAGAAACGTATCTCTCGTTCATTTTCCTTAGGAAGGCAAGCAAAAAAGTTTAAGATAAAATTAATCATTTTTGCGACCCGCCAGCAACATTTCGCAATATATGTGGCCCGTGATAGTGAATAGGTTCCCTGCCATATGGTTGTGATCCTTTCGTTGCAATTTCAAACCCACAGACATCTCACGCCGGCCACGAAAAAACAAATTTGGCATGATTAGCGAAATCTTTAACCGACAGCAAAATACGTTGCTTATCGGTTAAATCATTCCGGTGTAATTCAGACAAATTTGAGCAGAAAAACAGTCTTCTGGTGCAAATTCTAGTTTTTTTAGTAGTAAATGCGGCGTTGGATGATATTCGCGGTTTTAAATTGGTTCTAAGCTGATTCTCACCTGTGTTTGTTGGCCTGGATACAAGCAGGCCCATCGCCCGATCAGCAGCATTGGGAATGGCTTTGAGTTTTGTTTGGGGGGTTCATAGTAGCATACAATAAATTGGAAAATGACTTTATNGTGGTGACTAGAGCTTGATTTTTCAGGTATATCCTGTGAATTTAGGGTCTCATCCCGTCTGCCCCTACCTATTTTGAACAGTTTCACATCTTTTTGATAATCTGGACTAATAGGATTGATATTTTTCTTGACATCAGCAGTCCAATGTTCAAATATAAGAAACCAGGGAGGATGGAAGCAGCGGTAGGGCGGGGGGGGGCAATAAAAGAGTTGAGCGCAGTGGAAACTTATAAAAAACAAACAAATCATTGACAGTTATGCTTGTTTCTGTTAAGCAACAATGTTGACCTAAAAATAATAAAAAAAATTACAGAAAACCATTCCGAATTTTCTGGATGGGTGCATAATTTCAATAAATCTGTTTCAATTCGATCTCGATAGACGATAAAATCACCTACGATACCACTATAAAATGGCACATCCGTCCCCATTGCTCTCCTTTCGAAAGGGCAAGTATCTGGGGATGTGATTTGTCGAATTTTCCCATTGAAGCGCTGTTGGGTGCACGGAGCGAGAGCATTGGAGCATAAAGTGAGAGTGTTGGAGGTGGAGAAAAGCTGCAGACTGTACTTTAGCAGTCGTATATGATGGTTCATACTGGTAACTTTATTTCGGCTGTTGAAAAATAACAACCATCATAGAGTACCCCCGGGCCGTGGTAAAACTGTCATGCATAGAGCGGTCCCCGATTACAAAAAGGTTGGGGACCACTGCCTTAGGGTATATCTTTCAAACATTTATTTTTAGATAAAACATTTTGGGACACCAACAATGTTCTCAGTTATGTGCATCTTGTGAAAAACAGGGCCCATCTTCTTGGACCCGCTTCAAACTTTTTGTGAATTATGATATAAAGCGAACTATTGTGATTTCATGAAAGGTTGCATCATTCGACGAACAAAAATTGCCACCTTTTTAGCCTACAAAAGATAACCACGTTTATGTGATACCCAACGATTTTCACAGCGAACGAGGGGTATTTAACAAGTGAAGACATTTTGGCGCCCCCCTGTTTGACTGCCCCCCCTCAAACGCCTGGTCTGCACCCGCCGCTGGCAACAATGTTGACCTCAAAAACAATAACAGAAATTACAGAAAACCCTTCTGAACTTCCTCGGTGCACGAATAGCTGCAACAAGTTTGTTTCAAGTCGGTATTGATAAACAATTGAATTACATATGATATTGCAATGAAAACGTCTGCCCTCGTCGCCCCCTATTGAAAGGGTAAGGGAATAACGCCCCCGCCATTTCCCCGCTCTCCGGCGTTCCTGATCAGCTGTACAGCATTTACGTGCTTTGAATATGTTGCAACGTATTTGTTTAGTTAGGCTTTCATGCGTTTTTGCAAAGCGCAGTGACTTTGAGTAATGAAGAACAACGTGTCATTCAGTGAGGCAGGTTGTCTTATTAGTTGCTTCTGTTAAAATTACAAACTGTTTTGGTGAAGTTGCGTAACTCTTTTTATCCTGTCCAGATGTATCATTTGTTGCAATTCGTTCCTAACGCAAATTACGTTGTAATCTCAATGCAACGTTTTTGACAGATGCCATGTGAAACAAACATTTGTTATTCTGATTCTTCAGCATGCAAACTCAACGGCAAAATGTATTCATTGACAAAAAGCTTATTTATACTTTCAAGTAGAAAGAAACTTTCAAGGAGTTTGACTAATGTGCGTGGGTGGGAGGCTGATTCGAAATAAAGTTTTTCCTGTTCAAATTTCTCTCCTGGTTTAAAAACTGTTAAACACGCAGAATAGCCAACTACGACAAAGAAAACTTAAAATTGTTTGTATTTTGCAGATTACATCATGAACAAGGTGAGCATTGCGACATATTCAGACAGAACAAAGGCAATCGTGAAACAAGAGTAAAAGCTCTGTTTGCTTTTTTCCCAGACATCCGGGGCATTTCATAAATCATGTCAGCATGACGACATTCGTTCCTTCAAGACCTGGGCTTTCCTCAACTTCGTAGTCGCTTTCGTGTGCCCGGTGATAGTGATGAGTGTTTGCTACAGCCTTATTCTCTGGCGAGTCCTTCATCCCCAGATCAGGTCTGTTCTGAAAGAAATGACGTTGTATGGCAGGGATGGGGAGCTTATTTACTATCACGGGTCGCATGAATTGTGGAATATCGTTGGCGGGCCGCAAAAATTAAATAATTTTATTTTAAAATTCTACCTTCATCTTTCACAGTAAAACAAGGAGAGAAAACTATGTCAAGGAGCGAGAAAGACTGCTCTTGACTTATTGTCTACGTGTCTGCTCATCATGGAGTTTCGTTTTGTCGCGGTGTTGTGTTCTAACTTGGGTAACAAAAATTCTGATGTGGGTCATGTTAAATGTTCTCGCGGGACGCATTTAGCCCGCGGGCCGCAGGTTCCCCACCCCTGTTGTATGGAAACACCTACTGGATGACGTCATTTGCTGATGACGTTCAGGTCCGCCGACCGCAACGCTGGGAGAAAAAGAAGCATTGACGTTCCACCTCGCCCAGGAAAGAACTCAATTTTTCGGTCGCTGAGGTTATCGTCGACGTCATCGACTGGATCAGGCGATAAACCGAGATCGGGAAAGATGTCACAAACACAGCGCGTCACTTGCATCGTGGTGAGTTCTCTCGCGTTTTGCTGCTGTATATGTTTGTGAAAATGGTTGCAGACAGCACCGTTATTAGAAAATATGAAAAGTTGCAGAATAAATAAAAGTTTGAGTAAGGGTAAAAGCAAGCTGATTGTGAAACAACAAAGATGATTAAAGTGATAAGATAATCACTCAAATACGTTGATGGCAAGACAGTTACGGTTTACAGTTGAATCATCTCCAACCCCTTTGAAGTGTGGAGTTGCATCTCCTTTTATTGCGACGAGCAAATCACACAATCCAAGATGCTTCCTGTCATTTAAACCGATCTTGAAAGTTTTACTTGGGGACTGCCAACACTTTTGTTTAATTTTCCAAAGTAAACATCACCAGACTTGAGCTCCGCTCACATGAAGGCGATATCCATGCGTGCTGGCAAGAGGGTCAGGGGGTGAATCAGCTCCCCACATGGTTTTTAATTTCGATTTCTTCTTGGACGTTATTCGAAACTATTTCAAATTTTTTTCTTTGGTTTTCGTACTGTTGCCTCAGTATAAATGTTCTTATACCATGCAGCAACATTGGAGGGGTGTTGCCATGCAGCAACATTGGAGGGGTGTTACGACATCAAAGGCCAAACAAACTTTGCGCACAAACTGCCGGCAAATGAAAAGTAGGGGACAATGTTTCTACAGACATTTTTAAAGCTGGCAACGTGATCAAAAGGATAACTTCGCATTAGTGGAAGTGGAGCTACGGCCTACTTTAAGATATCTTAAGTTGGCCGTGGTGGCGCCTTTGTAGAAATTCGTTTTTTTGCATTATGTGTATCATTTTGTTTCATAGCATCCCTGGAAGGCAGTTGCTGTTTCTCTCACCTTTCATTTTCTACCTCTTTGTATTTCTATTACGGAGCAGCCTTATGTTGAATCAATGGAGTAGCCTAAGGTTGGTAGCGTACGAACCGCAAAACCAGGTGCAAAATACTGGATTTTCGCATACAAACACCTCGTTCTATCTTAGCCTACTTGGTAGTTTTGTAAAATCATGAAAAAGTTCCACGGCGCGGAGACAACACTAGGTTTCTTTTTGTTTGCAAATCTTCAACTCAGTTTAATGTAAACTTCTGGTGAGCGGCGGCGACAGCATTTTGAAGCGATTGGCAAGTTTTGGGGAAGCAAACAAATCCTATGGTTTGTTTAACAAAAACGAAGGCCACCTGAACAGCAGTCCGTTGAGGGTCGCAGAATGGTGATCTGCTGCACCTATTGCGTATGCAACTCATCCACACAAGGCAACTCGCTTATACGTTTAATCTCGCATTGCAATCTGTAACACAGTACGCTACATCCATTTGCATTGTTCACCATTTTTCCTGACGTTATTCTGTAACGGGGTCTTTCCCGTAACAAAATACATTAATTTCATTACGTTAGTTTAGACAGAAGAACATGGGCATTTGTGCCAAAACCTAAGTTTTTATTTCGTGTTTTCTTGCTCTGATATTTCGATAAAATACTGATCTTGTCCCGTTTCTGATGGAGTTCAAAAAGCGCATTTGCAGTGCAGCAAAATATCTTTTTTTCTTTATTTACCAACAGCAATAATGCGACCGAAAAAAACAATGTATCATCGCATGAACATGCCACATAGTTCTTGCGACGGCTAAGCGGGATACATTGTGTAGTCGCAGATAGCAAGCTCTCGCAAAATTCCTGGTATGCTTTCTCGATGGTTGTTGTATCGGTAGGTGGCAATCTCCCAACAGATTCACCTGTGAGAAGGCAAAAACGCTTCCAATCTGCCTTGCGAAAGTTCCAACGCTTTTCCGGATCGCTGTGAGCAGGAACTTTGAGCCTCGGTGGTGTTACGAGGGAGGGTCGGTGTCGTGATCGCGGGAACGTTCCTAGAACACGTCTGTCAGGCAGTCGGCTGTCCTGGCCGAATTTCGCAAAGGCCTGGTCGGGGTTGGTACCGACGTTCCATCAGTGAGAGGAGAAACTGGCTGCTTGCTTTGGGTCATACAGCAGCCCGAGGTCATTGGATGTTGCCCAGGAGTCCAGACTCTTACCGTCAGGAGATGTTTTGCTATAACCCTAGTTGACCAGCTGGCAGATGAAGTCACCAACATTCAGACTGGGGTGTGGGAACGTCGGGATGACCATAGGTGTGAGTTGCAAGCGTGGAGGTTTGCAGACTTTAATGATCTGACATCCTTCGAGGTCTACACACAACCACTCAGTCTCTGATTGCTCTGAAGACTGATCGACCAGTGACCATTCCAACCGCTCATGAACAAACGTGACCGTGACACAGCCAATGAGAAGTTGTGCATCACTAGCTTGCGCGCAGTGGGTCTCCTGTAGGACGATGATGAATGCCTTGTTCTTACAGGCTAGCTGCTCGATGACAGTGATCGTATTTGTGGTGAGCCCTCGGTGTTCAGCTGCTGTATGCTGGATCGTGGGGTGGAAGGCGAAGTTGTTGGGAACCTTACAAGACTCCGTACTTTCATCCCCGACACCGGCACCCACCCTCCTGGAATGACCCTTCCGAGAACAGCGTGGTTCAGTTTAAGCGCCTCCGCACCGGTGTCGGACGTTACTTGTACAAATGTGGTATGTCCCTCTCTGCGGCCTGTGAGTATGGCGCAGAAGAACAAACCGTCGACCATGTTGGCCTCCAATGTCCAATCCAATGACCTCCTCATGGACTGCACGGCCTGACGGTTCTGGACGATGAGACAATCGAATGGCTGCTCAACACCTGCCCCGAGATGTAGTGCGGCCTAGAAGCGGACAGTAACAACTCTCTCAAACGGCGAAGAAGAAAATTAAGTTCGTAGCAAGAACCAAGTGAAAAAATAGTTTTTGTAAGAATGCAACCGCACTCGACAGATTAAAACAAGTTTTTTGTTGATGAGCGAGATGCTAGTTGACGACTTCATTTATTCAGGTTTCACTCGTGATTTCCTTCATCGTGTGCTGGTTGCCGTTTCACGCTGTGTTGCTTTGGAAGTTTGCCGGGCTGCCATACAACGATCCGACGTCGTGTACCAACCTGAGTCACGTGGCTTCGTTGATGGCTTTCTCCAACAGTATGCTGAATCCAATCTTCTACACGTTCCTTGGTAAGCAATTAAGATTGTAGTGACAATAACTAAGAAAAAATAGCGTTGCTTTTTGTTATTATGCAGTCATTATGTGACCTGTTCTTAAATATGTAACAAGAAATCAATTCAAATAATCACCGAATTACCTAAGAGATAGCCTTTTTCATCAGACTATATTTTAACCAAGTTATCCTCCATCGCATGCGTTTAACCCAGCTATGTCCAACCCAACTTTCTTACTGAGCCAAAAATTATGTGACTATCGTCGCCAGGACCGTACATTGAATGACATTTGAATGGGGACGGCACTTTAAGTGATTTACTTTGATCTTAGCAAACAAAATTTCGTTTAACCGAAAGAATTGAAAGTGTTCGAATCCTAATTGCAATGGTAACGACTGTATGGAACCTTCAGCCACTCCGAATGTTTGATTTCTTAAGTAGGTTTAGTGCCAATGGATCAAGGGTAGACATCAGAAAACTAATAAAACGTTTTGCACCAAGGTGTCTGTGGACACATGGAATTCTCCCAGCACGCGGTACAGACGTGATAAAGCGGCAATGAGGACTACCTGCATCAACAATGTCAAATTTAAAGTTATCAAAATAAGGACAGGTTGTCAGTAGACGTAGGCTACTTACATTACGTCAAAAACCTAAACAGGGCCGCAGAAAACCTTCGACTGGGCTTCGGGTGGGACATAGCTGGTTTAACCAAAGTACGTAAGAACGCGGGGTTATGCTACGTCATTGGCGTAAAAAAAATTCCTAAATGCGTATGACGCCACACACTTTTTTGTTCCGCAGAAACTAAACGAAAAACGGTCAAAGAAAAAATAACCCGTGGTAGCATTTCGTTTGCTGGACAAACTTTACTTAAACTGCAAAGCCTTTTACCTAACTGTTCTTGACTCACTGCAGTCAAAGTGCAAACGAAAGTTTTTTCCAACGTTATGATAAATTATTTCCGAATCTCTCTTCCGAAAAAAATGAACTTTTGTCAACGTGAAGGTCATCGGCGTGAAGGTCATCGCTCAAGCTCCAGTGTTTAAAATTTTCCGGCGTCACGGTTCAGAGACGTTGCGAATTGACTATGACGTTTATCAATTTTTTATCAAAAGCTTTATGTCGCTACAGATTAAGTTCCATGAACTTGTTCCATCGACAGGTTCCAGGTTTTGTCAACGTCTGAACACTGCCACGTGGTCAGTGAGAAAAAACACACCATCTTCACGCTTGGCTGGTTTTGCCTACGTGAAAAATTCACGCACACGAGCGCCATCAAGCAGCAGATTCACTGGCGCTGCAACTGGAAGGGTAAATATAAAATCATAAAATATTCTATGAGTGTGGGATAACTTTAAATCTTCTGCTATACTTGTAGTTTTATTTGTTTTTGGCAAGAAAACCTTAAATTGAGGAAAACAGCATTATTTATCACATGAGCGTTGTATTTTTGTAGCCATTTTCAGTCTCGAGCTTTGTAATTTGTTGTTGGTTGAACGGTACGTGCTCGTTGCTGTTCTAAGATGCATATAAGAGAGTTAACGCTTAAAAACACTAGAAAGTCTTGGAGCCCTTTCTATTATTATTTATAAGGTATTTATGCATCGATTGAATGTATCTTTTAGTTTCGAGATGAGAATCTTAAAGTTGCCTGCAACGTTCTCGAATTGTTAATGCGTTTTCATTTTCGCGCATATTCCTCTTCTTAAACTCTGCTGGGAACTCTTGCGTCACCTCATAATGAACCTCCTGCTTGCCCCTAGTCGGGCATTTGAACAATTCAGAAATTTCCTGGCATTTCTGAAAGTTTGCAAAGCGTTGTTTAATTATGTAAAAAAGAAAATTGTTTTGAAACTGATCAGCAAACCGATGTATGTTATGATGATCAACGACGCATTAGATGAACACGTAATTCGAAAGAGCAAAATCTGAATGCAGACATCATGAATAACTCACGTGTGGTCACTTATCTGTGTAACTGTAAAAGGTGTATGATTTTAGCAGTTATACGTTTATGTAAATACACCCAGTAATAGGTTGACGGTTCTTTACAAACTACCACCAAATTTTTTGATGTTTTTTGCTGAAACAAAAAATTTTGAAAAAGACTTGCCAAAAACAATTGGTGGCGAATTCGTCCATTAAACTGCTTGTTCAAGACAAAAGCTTGTTTTTTAGTAATAAGTTAAAAGCGTTGCAGCAGCGTTATGGTCGCGGCGGAAACTCATGTCTGTGAGTATTTTCAACAGACACGACTTATCAATTCATGATCTCCTTCAATCTGACGTTTTCGCGTAATCCTGCTTGTGATGAATAAATCTCTAAGACTAGTTTTGCTTTGTCCAGGCGACTGAATCGACGATTGCTCACGCAATGACAGTGCACTCCACTTTGACATCTGTCAAGGTTTCTCAGCCAGCCGAAAATATAAATCACGACAAACATCACCAGCGCCTTATATCAGGCAGCGACAATGAAACTGCTGAACATCAGATGTCGCCCGAACGCAGTATTGAAATGAAGCCTATCTACAGGAGCATGTGAAAAGTAAATATATACACGCTGTACAGAAATGCAGTCATTTTTCGGCCTAAAATGTTGAGAGCCACGTCTATCAACAAAAAGAGCGCAGAATTTTAGGTTAGGCATTGAAAGCGAACACCTTAAAAAAGTTGTTTTGATCAGTGCGCCTCAGACCGTATTTGTCAACCCGCCACAAACGATCGGGAGGTACTCAACAAAATTCGTCGCAATTTAGATCTGTGCTGTTCAACATCTTGCACTGCCGCGTTAAGTCCAACTCTTTTCAATTCTAATGCATGATGTCTCTACAGTTACACATAGCAAACCTGTCGACAGTTTCATTTTCAAATATTTTATTCAAGAAATTGCAAACTTTTGTTTAATGCCCATAAAAAACAGAAGCAACGTTGAAAAAAACGGTTTTTGTTCTTGTAAACGATTGAAGAAGAAGATACTGCCTTGTAAGTTCTTCGTGTTATGTTATTCACAACTTATTTTTTTCTGTCTCTCACACACGCTCTGATGACCGGAACGAAAGAGCAGTCGATCTTTTTGCATCAGTCTCGCTTTTCATGATTTTACAGTTACTTTTTACCAAGGAAAAGTAAAAATCCGTCTTGACTCACGCCATATGCTTTCTTGTTTGTAGTGCAAAAGGTGTTGTTTCTATTGTTTAAGCATCCTACAATGGTTGTTAGCAAGCAGCGAGCGTTACCCAGAAAGATTTTTGCAAAAGATTATACCGGCGGATTTGGGGCAATCGGTTTTGTAATATTTCTTGACTGATGTGCAATGTTTCTGATTCGTGTCGCAACCTGAAAAAACTGTTTGGCAGTGGTGAAAGTTTGAACAACAATCGCATTCTTTTCTTGCTTCAAAGAAGGAAGTCGTGCGCTGAGCGGAGAAGAGAACGCGTTGATGCATAAAAACGATCATCCAGATAGAAAACCGTTGACATTTAGTTTTTGGCGACCTGCTGCTTAACTTCTTTACCTTAATTAATATTGACGCATTCATTTCAACAATTCCCCTCCTCCCAACAGGAAATGCATTGATGACACGCTGTGCCGTCGGGAGGGAGATTTGTGTACGTCATTTGGAAAATTGGAAAGAACATCAGTTTTGGTTTTGTTAATTTTTCGAAAAGTTCTAGGTTGTTTTTTGCTGCCATCTGCCAGTTTCAGATTATTACAAAACTGACCATGACCCGAAGACCACAAATATTTTAAAACTGATCATATTTAATGTTTCGCATGTTGCAAGCTGCATTATTACAGAAGCTGCGCTTATGTTTGATTTTAATGGCAATCAAAGAATAGCTAAAGAACAAAATAACCTCCAATTTGCAAACTTTTATTTTCTTTGCAGCTAAACCGAACTGTGAGTGTTTGAAATTCCGCTGAATTTAACTCAAGCTGCAAATTCAATCAAATTTCTTTCAAATTCAATCAAAGATGAACTCACCGGCCGCGAAATAAACTACTGCGCATGCGCTTGCGGAGAGGAAACAACAACAACAATATTGATAAAATAATTGTTGCCTCGCGGTAGTGTCAATTCTTATAATTTTGCCATAAAATCGGAGCGTTTTTGGATTAAGCTTTTGTAATTAACTCTCCCTTTATGACATCTTTGAAATATGTCGTCAGACACACAACACGTAAAGCTTAGAACGTAACTTATCTAAAGTCGCTAAATTGGTGTCATCGGTTCGAAATTACTGTCTGCTGTAGACTCGCCTGTGGTATTGTCCAGTTCGGCAAAACGCGGTTATCGCCAAAAATAGTTTCCACCATTGCGCGACGCACCCCTGAAGTGTTTGTTTCATAAAAATATTGCAGATACCAAGCAGTAAAACAGCAACTGGTCTACCCAAGCGAACTAGTATTATTGAGATTTATATCTCATTCAAACTCGTCAACACCAGGTTTTGATTCTCTCAATCAGAACCCTAAGTCGCACAATTTCCACGGAAATATTCATGGTTATAATAAGTGCAATGCGGTTTTCAAATTTGAAAAGCTTTCATTCTACACATGAACAACGATTCAGCTCTTCACAACTCGACAGTACTACGAAAAATCTGGCCTGGCAGTATGTCCAACCATTGTTGTAATTGTCATTTTTCAAGTTGTAAATAACACTTTGTTGCGTCATTTCAATTAAACTCCAGCTTCCTGTGGCGTTGCGATTCAAAATAGAGCAGCGATAGAACAAGCGCTGCATTGTACTTGAGCATTGACGGTAAACAAATTATTTCAAAATGAAACAAATTTGAAAGGAGTCATCAACAAACTACATCGCCCAATTACACCAACCCGGTGCCCTCACAGCTAATTTTTAACTCTAATATTCAACCTTTTGCAAACTGTGTGCCCACGCAAGGTTTCAACTGATTTAGCGCCCCAACAACCATATGTATTTTTATACAAGTCAAGGTCAACATACATTGTGTATAAATCATAACAAAACTGATGTGTAAACCTTGGAGCTTCTGTTTGCCATTGGAAATTGCTTGGTGTGCCAAGTGTGGCACGCGTGCTGTACTTTGCTGCCCCCTGAGTTGTTTTAAACAATGCTTGGTGAACTACTCCAACCTCACGCCAGCAGAAGACATTGTTGATGTTTACACTGCCTTCGTTTGTGTGATTAAGCGACATTTTTTTGAGACAAACTGCTTTTTCCTGTGGGATGGAAAGATATTTTGAATGATTGACGTCTTACAGTCAGCTACTCTGCGGCTTGCTATACGACTGGAGGCTGCAGCTTCGAAAGTGCACGTCATCATCTAATCTGTGAGGCAATGAAGATGACAGTGCATTTGGTTTCGAGACCGCTTGGTTTTTCACGCCCTAACATTTTGTTTTCAATGCTGTGGTTATCTTCCAATATACGGACGCAATGCCACTTTACTAAGCTGCCGTTACCCTTGGAAACGCAGATTTCCACCCCATGGTGTGGTGAAGTCATTAAAAAGTTGAAATGCGTCATTGAAATGAAGAATACTTTTCATTTTGTCGATTGCATGAACATTTTTTCTGTCCACGAATATCGCTAAAGTCTTAGGGAAGCTCTTTCCCTTTTTGCCCCAAACCAAACAAATTCGTAATTATTTTTAACTGGGTTTTAGTGAGTTTTCTTATTTTTCTCGAAACATGCTAACTATGTGTTTTGTGCTATTTTGGCAGCCGCAAATACATTCGTATATTCGGGAAACAGAGTGGAACTATTCATGCTTCGTGTTGCTTTCCCGTGAGCCTGAACCCGTGAGTACAGCAGATTTCAAACGACGGTTTATTTATCTGTGATTTCAGTGTCATTCCAAATGCAGGAACCTCAGTAACTAAGAACCTCGACAAAAAGTAGAGGCAGGAAGTAAAGTTTTCGCACCTGAGTGGAGTTTTGTATGAATCAAATCAAAGTATAAAAAAGCATAAGAAGAGCTGTTCGGCTGCCAGAGCTGAACAAATATAGTATCTGTTTCGTTACTTGATACAAATTAAGTTACTGTATGTGAGAGCTACGTTTGTGAAGGGCATCATAATGTTGCCAGAAAAATAATAATATTGCGCGCCGTGAAATCTAATGGCGCTGCTGCGCACGCAACAAAACCAGTTTTCCAGGATTTTTTTGTTAAAAAAGGTTAAACTAATGAAGACGTCAATCACAAACACAACTGAAATCAGTGTTGTGCGGATATTGAAATTTGATAATCCGATCCGCTCCGAAAAATTTCAATGGTATCCGAATCCGATCCTGATCCGAAAATTTTGCTCA
>JGI24159J19872_10003562_pt1 | contig 19453 bp, 8 predicted proteins | sample Ectturendosymbi4_FD_19872 | JGI IMG/M metagenome (IMG submission 19872) | reverse complement strand
CATTGCTGTTCATTTTGTTTGATTAAAAAAAGTTGAAGTTAACTGTACAAGTGTCCTACCTATTTTATTTTTTGCCTCTTAGTAGATTTTTTCTTATTTTTTCAAAGAAAAAGGAAAAAGTGGGTTTTTTGGTGGGTTTGATTGCTTTTAAGTGGCTTTTTTTAAAAGGTTGTTTTTTTTACAATAACCCTGGTTCATTTGTCTCACAGTTGTATTAAAAATCACCATAGCAGCATTCATTAGCCTATNTTTTCAGACTTTCTGACTGAAATCACTTATTTCTTTTTGGCCATTACAAAAACATTTGAGTCTATGACTGAAAAAAACAGNCTGATGGCACAATCATTGATGCCANTCTCACCTTGTGCCTGTCAGCGCTCAACGATTGGCCACTGAACTGTGTTCCTATTCAGTCATAAAAGGTTTGGGAGTGGCTCCACATAGCCAAGCTTACACTTTAAACTGTAAAGAAAACTTGCAAATGTTGTTATAAACGAACAAAATATTCTGCAGAGACAAACAAAAGTGTCGCTACAGGTTGAAGTGACGTCATAGCCCAACTCAAAAGCACATAAAAGATAGGAATTCTGCTGAGACCAATGAAAAAGCATTGTTATAGGCAAATTCTACTGTATGTGCTTTGTGTTTAGTACTTTTTGTATTATGTAGCACATGATTTAAGTGGTTTGAAACTCTGTATGTAATGGGCATAAACTTCCAGAGGAGAGTTTGAAAACAGTTTTTGCAATTTCAAAAGAATAATTTTGGTATCAATGGCCAGGTACTTTTTCATAAGACAATGATGCACATCATGTGGCANATCTCTACCTTGAGCAGTATAGAGAATACCTTCTTCAGTCCTTTGGTATAAACCCACCTCTGCCTGTCCAAATTCACAACTGCTNAGGGCAGTGGCACAACTAGAAATAATCAACGGAGAATGACAAACTACAAAATGCTAGTTTTGAGTGGGTAGACTTCACAAGGCTAGACTAGTTTCGCTCAAGTTAAAGTGATGAATGACCACCTTATTGAAACAATGAGACTGTTACGTAACAGTAGTGATAAATTTTCAGTAGAAGCAGCTAGGCTGGGTGACGAGAATGAAAAAGAACATAGTTATGCAGTAAGAAATTAAGAAGTAAATGCAACGTTGGTCTAAGTGTACTAACTGCATAGGGATGAAGTATAGGTTGAAGCACTTGGACCAACCTTTTGTTTACTGTGATAGTTTCTCTCTGCCATTTTGCCTTATTCTTTTCGAATAACTGTATAATTTTTTTGGTAGCTTCCCCAAGCCCAGCTGCTCTTATTGAAAATTATTGCAACTATATGTAACAATGTCACTGTTTTGTGACAGGAGTCCGGTTAATTTTGAGGAGGCCATGGCCTCTTTGCCTTCATTCTGGCTGAGCTACTGGGCACTTTCTCAACTTCGTTTGCTTGCGCTTTACTTGGGTTTATTCGTTATTACCCGAGCTGCCCTCTGGAATTGAGTAGGCCTATATTTTAGATATAATTCAAGCATTTGTATAAACTGTTTCATGTTACTAATGGGGTTAGACAAAGGGGAGTATTTAGTTTATACTTGTTTGCTGTATATTTAGATGATTTATCCATTAAACTAAACAACATACAAGCTGGGTGTTATATTGGTGAAGTAACAGAATAGAACTAGAACTAGAGTCTCTGTTTGTAATGGTTATCACATATTGGTAGCATATTAAAGATGTTTGATTGCATTGGCCCATACATAAAACAAATTTACACATTATTTTTCTTAACTCTTTGGTGTCCGGCTGCTTTCGGGGATTTTCAGAAAAAAAACGCCTAAATGCACGTGCCTTTGTGCGGGAATTTCTCCGGTCTGGTATGCTCCACAGACCTAGTAAAAGTCTCAAAAGACGCGGCAAATCTTCTAGTCTGCACCCGAAAAAAAATTTTTTGCTTGGGGGATGCGGGTTTTTTGTCAGTGACGTCAGAAGTCGAGGACTTTTAGGCCACCCTGGCCCACTTTCCCTGGCCCTGGGTGCCAACCGTTAGGTGGTAGTATTTTGCTGAAGTTTTTACTGGAAACTAGGCTACAATCAGAGTCTTTTGATACTTTGGATGACGTGCTGGGGTTTCAGGTTCAAAAGTTGTGATGTAAGTTAGTAAAAATATTTGAATAGTTAGCTAATTAGATAATTAATTAATTTGTTTATTTTAGATCATAACTTCCGAACCAGAAATGCTAGAAAGTCGATCAAAGGCCCAAAAGACTCGGACTCGAGCCTAGTTTCTAATGAAAGCTTCAGCGAAACACTTTGGCCTAGCGGTTGGGTCCTAGGCCAGGCAACATGAGCCAAAATGACCCCAAAACTACTTTACTTATGACGTCAGTCACAAAAAATCCGTACCTCCCAACCAAAAAATTTTTTTTCGAGTGCAATCTACTAGACTGGCCNATCCATTTGAGCCATTGAACAGCTCTTTAGCACAATCGGTGGAGNAGCGAGGGCGTTGGTAAGGCAACCGAAAACTGCTGTTTTTAGGCCGAAATCGAAGTATGAATATATCGTACGCCGGTTCTCAAAGTGTTGAGTNCATAATTGAGTTTGCTGGTTTCTACGTCTTCATTGTTCATTATTATGTTGTAGGTTAAGATCAATATTCATGTCAATTTTATTAGTCGGCCAATGCATCTTAAAGTGCTACATTGCATGTGATTGTTCATGGACTACAGTGCATTAAAAACTGCAAGACACTTCAAGATTGAGGATATCTGACCTTTAAAGGTGAGTATTAGTCATCAGTTATGTTTCGTAATCTTAACACTTTCGGCACCAGGCAGTGTTTCTGCCAGCGTAATGTTGGTTGCCAGCAACTTTTGGACAAAATTAGTGTTTTTTGAAATCCAGTAAATAAGCTAACTATAGATGTATTTCAAATAAGTATAAGGATGTAGTGATCTTTAATTGACATGTTAACTCTTTTGCGTCCGGTAATTTTTGAGGATTTCGCACCAAAATAGCTGGATTGCACATGGCTTTGTGCAAGCGTAACTCTGGCACCGAAAGTGGTAGAGAGCTGTTCAAAGGCTCAAAAGACTTGGCAAGTCTTCTAGTGTGCACTAAAAAAATTTTTTTTGGTTGAGAGATGCGGATATTTTGTGAGTGACGTCACGAGTGGAGAACTTTTAGATCACCTTGGCCCACTTCACCTGGCCCTGGGCCCAAACTGTTAAATGGGAGTATTTTGCTAAAGTTTTTATTGGGAACTAGGCTACAATCTGAGTCTTTTGATACTTTGGATGACCTGCTGGGGTTTCGGGTTCAAAAGTTGTGATATGAAATAAACAAACTATTTGATTAATTGGATAATTAATGATTAATTTATTTATTTCAGGTCATAACTTTTGAACCAGAAATGCTAGAAAGTTGAACAAAGGCTCAAAAGACTCGGACTCGAGCGTAGTTTCCAATGAAAACTTCAGTGATATACTTTGGCCTAGCAGTTGGGCCCTAGGCCAGGTAACATTAGCCAAAATGGCCCAAAAACTACTTCACTTATGATGTGACTCACAAAATAACGCAACCCCCAACCAAAAAATTATTTTTCGAGTGCAGACTAGCGCAATCGGCGGAGGAACTATGGCGTTGGTAAAGCAACCGAAAACTGCTGGTTTTAGGCTGATTTCCAGGTACGATATATTGGTAGACCGGCTCTCAAGGTGTTAATAGCAATGGAATTTGGTGGCTTGGATGATTTTTTCTTCTTAGGCATATTTGTATCATCTATCAAAAATAGTTAATGCGTTAGAGAAAAGCAGAGAGAATATTGTAATTGCTGTTTTTTTTTCATAAAGCAATTTCTGGCAGTTTTGATGGCAAGATTGGGTCATTTTGGCACAGTTGCATGAAACATTAAAGCTGTAAATGTAAACATACACGATGCACTTGTGATGAAAAAGAGTTTTGGGTACTTTTGGATTGGGAAATTCAGCCCTTTACAACACATTCCCTGTTGGCGTACGAATATATCATACGTGGATTATCAGCCTAAAATCAGGCATTTTTCATTTGTCTTATTTGACATAGCTCCTTACTGATTATGCTAGAGAGCTGTTCAAGCCTTCAAAAGCCTCTGCAAGGCTTGGAGTCTGTTCATTTTCTTTGTGAGTGTCGTCATAAGTAAGATAGGTTTTTGATCATTTCGGCTCATTACCTGGCCTAGGGCCCAACCGATAGANGAAAGTTTTCATTAGAAACTAANCTAGAATCCAAGACTTTTGAGCCCTTGATTGACTTTCTAACGTTTTTGGTTCAAAAGTTATGGCCTAAAAGAAACAAAATNATTCTCTAATTAGTGGATTAATTAATAATTTTGTTTTTTTAGGTCATAAAGACTCAGGTTAGTTTCCCATAAAAACTTATGCGCAATACTACCATCTAGCGGTTTGGGCCTAGGGCCAGATGAAGTGGGACAAAAAGTCCTAAAAATCCTCCACTTACGACATCACTCACAAAAAACCCAAAATCAAAAAATTTTTCTTCATTGCAGACTGGAAGACTTGCTGAGTCTTGTGAGGGTTTGAAGAGCTCTCCAGCGCTTTCGGCGCCGGAGTTGTGCTGTCGCAAAGAGACATGCATACTGCTGGATTTAAGGCTAAAATTTCCCAGCAGATAAGGTGTTAAGGACCTTGAAAGCCATTGTAGCACAGCTCAAACAGCCGAATTTCAGGCATAACTTGCCGATCAATTACGCTAGAGTACTGGTTCTCAGCCACTAATTTGAGCGCCGCATGTGGCTCCCAAGCACCCTTTGTGTAGCCTTTGGCAGTCTTTCAATAACACCTCTAATATTTTGTGTAACAGACTTCATTCGGCAATAAAGCAAAACATGCAAATTGACTAATGGTGGATTATCTTCAGTGCGGCTCTCCAAGTTGTAAGACTGGATTTGGTTCCCTTCAGTGAAGTTTGAACCACTGCGCTAAAGAGTCAATCAAGACCTCAGAAAAGTTTTCATCTAACAAGTTTTTGCCTAGTTAATAAAAAACAGTGGTGAATTTGCCACTTCAACTTTTTTCACATTGTACCAAGGATTCATTGGGCCTTCTTGTGATGTCACATTTCCCCACAAAATTGTTATTATTAACCCAAAAGTACCCAATTTTTTAAATCGAAAGTATAAGACTCTGTCTTCGATGCCTTGAATATATCTCTAGGAATATGGGCTGGCACGTTACAACTGGAACCATGTGAGTGGTTAGCACAGCCCTAAGAAAGTTAACCATGACATCATAAACTACAAGTTGAGAGAAAAGAAGTTCTCAAGAGAAAACGACTTTGTCAGATACATACCACGTTGCACAACAATAACAAAGCACTTGGATGTTCCAAAGTGTACCAACAAAAGGAAAGAGCTCAGCATGGCACTTTTGACAAGGAAAAAAGTGAAGGATGTTTTGGAATCTGGCTTGGTACCGATAATGATTTTTATCTTAGCTTTCAATTACATTAGTGCAGCAGACTACAGTACATCATTGTGAACTAGTTGTGTTTTACATATGTATTTGTATTATTGAAGTGGACTGTTTTTTAAAAGGTGCTGTGCTTACTCTGATTGACAGATCAGTTATTAATTTCTTTCCCTCCCTGATGCAAAATGAGTTCAGCACGATCTTCATAGTGGTCTGCTTTGATCTCATCTTTTAAACAATGAAAAAACTTTTTTATTATCCCATCTTCTAATCAAAGCTTTCTTTATCCGATCTTTTAACCAAAGTGGTCTGCTTTGATTAGAAGATGGGATAAACAAAAAGTTTTTTAATTGTCTGTTTTCTGTGGTCCTGTGAATGACATTTGTTCATGCTATCAACCATTTTTGTAGTTATTAGTGTTGCAACGCCGAATGTGCGATTTACCATGAATGGGATGTACCTGAAGAATAACACACCCATATATAAGTGGCACGAACAAGTAATAAAAGAGTGATCTTGCTGGCTGATCTCTATTGTTGTCTGCTCCCACAGTGTGAAGCTTTACGCACTTACCACTTGGCTTTCTGATTGCAACAAAATAGTGCTGTGACCAGGATGTGAAGGTCATGCCATGTGCAACCTTCACAAAAAGGTGCGGCCCGTGTGCCAGTGTTTGGACTACGCTGATCTAGTTTATGCGAATAACTAGCATGCAATTAACCATACTATTTTCTTGTCATATGGGTAGTTTCAGTTTGGGATTCTGGAGTCCTGTGTGATAAAGTGGTTTATGTATTTAACCAGTATGCAATTAGCCCTTAAGTCATCTGTACTTGCACCCTGTCTAGGCTCATGCTTGGTGTTGATGGGTGGGTGCATGGTAAAGTTTCATTTGCAGTGCTACCATTGACTTGCTATCAGTTTATCAAATAACTGTGAAAACAGCTGTGTGCGCCACAGTGAAAACGGAGACGGGCACCACAGACCACCCATGACACTGAAAAGAGCATAAAAACAAGAATAACAAAACTGAACTGAGATTTGTGTTTCTTTAACATGCAATGTTTGAAGATTGTTTCTCACAGTTCCTCATTATAAATTGTGTTTTTGGAGGATTGTTGCTTGTCTCATTTTCAGTGCAGATGCAGACACCTCCAGTTTCAGTGTGCTAGTATCAATAAAAAAGTCTTGTTTTTCATTTCTTAGTGATGTCCTAAATTCACAATGAAATTTCGCATGTAAATAGTATTTGGTTTGAAAGCACAGGGTTATGATCAATGGTATGAAAACAATGATCTCTTGGGAAGTGTTGGAAATGATTTTTTTTATAAATCTTTTGGTGAATGATACTGTTGGAAACTGATGCCAATCTGTTTTATTGCATTTTTATTTGTGGAATGTGCTGTCCTATTCAAGGTTGTATTTTAAACAATTGCAAGGACTTGGCCACTGTTGTATGTGTTACTGAACAAAGCCATTGCTGCATTTGAATTTGGTTAAAAATCATCTGATTACATTTTAAAATTTTTCTACAGTGTGAAGTGCACATAAAAGTTGCTTAACTTGGTTGAAACTGGCTCTGTATAATTATTTTGAAGACTTAGGAGTGTTAAATGTACAAAACTAAACAGTCATAGAAGTGTATAATTATTCTTCTTGTTCTTTCAGTGGGAGTATAGTTCAAAAGCTTTTTCTCTTGCAGTAGGTGATAAATGTCATGGTAGCATGTGGTAGCAACAAAAAAACAAACAAACACAATACTAAATGTGCTCAATACTAATGGTCATTTAATAGATAATATATCGTTATTGTACACCAAGTGCAGTGCATTCACACTTGTTATTGAAAATAAAAATGGCAATACCATATTTTACAGGCCATAAGGTGCACCGGATTATAAGGAACACTTTTGATTTTTGAATGCTAGCTGTTCTTTTTTCATATATATGGTGCACTTAATTATAAGGCACAAAATGGTGGATTACATACAAGGGAGTTGTCACACGTGCCTAATCCGCTACACAAGAACAGAATAAACAAAAAAAGCTGTGTGCGTATTTAATTTAATATGCGCCAATGTAGTCAGGAGCCTTGTGAAGTAATATGGTATGTGCTTCAACATTAAGGTACTTGCTAGCTACTCATGGAACCACATGCACTGCTCATTGCAATTGTTGTTGGCTTATTATGTAACACGATAGTGTGTTTTCAAAAAAATTACAACTAGCGATTAAATAAATGGCACTGTTTACCACACAAAATTGGTCCTAGGTGAGAAAGCACAACCAGATTCTTAAGTTGGTGCACTTCTGATTTTTGAGAAAATTACAGGATATTAAGTGCACCTTAATGTCTGAAACATACGGTCATTTATTTTTTATAAGGTTATTGGAAGAATTAGCAAGTTTGGGTCTACTTAAACATTTGTTGCATAATGTGGTGATTCTTGTGCTCTGTAGCCGGAGGCACTAAAATTAGGAAGTCATTTTCAACAAGATGCCTTTAAACTTGCAATTAACATATTTATAGTTTTCATTTATCAGTACAGAGTGTTGACTTTAGCTAACAGTTACTGCTTTTCTTTGAATGATATTGTCATAAAGAATAAAATCAAATATTGTGAAAAGTAAAAACATTTAATGAAATATTGGTTGAAAGTATGAAATCTCTCATAAGTTGCTGAAGCTAAGATTATTTAGTATAATGCGATTTGCATCAGCACTTGATTAAACTGATGTAACTGAACCAGAAAGTTAATGAGCCATAATAATTTCCTGTTGACTTCCAGTTAGGAAGTTGCGTAAAGCAATTAGTCTTGGTGACTGCGCTCTGAATNTTTATGCTTTATCCAATAGCATTACGTTTTGTACTTGCAAAAAGAAAATTTGCTACAACTTGGCATNTTAAAATATAGGGCCTTCTTTAAATGCTGATTTTNTGAATATTTGGTGATATCTTGCTTTGTATTTCTTTATGAACTGTAACTTGCAATTTTATCTATGGGTTNGTGATGGTGGGTTTATGAATGTCGCATTTCAGATGTTCTCATCGAAGAATGGTGCAGAAAACAACACTCTTGGTGGTGCTTACAAGCATTTTCCTGATGCAGGAAGTAAGTTGGAACATTTTTTTATGTAATGAACTCTGAAATCTTCAATTGTGACGCACAACTATGGCTTTGTAGCAATGTAGGTTGGTCAAGTGTTGAATTTTGTGTAGATTAAAAACTACCACATCCTTCCATAGAATTACTGATTTTGCTTCTGAAGTTGTTGTTGAGAAGTATGACTGCAATTTGCAATCAATGTTTATCATTGGTCACTGAAAAATTCAGAAATTCATGAGCCACTTTTTTTATAGTGACCCAAATGTTGGTATTGGTCAGTAAAAAGAACAAATTTTGTTGCAATGGCTCATTGTTCTTGCAAAACTTTACATTGCATTTCTATGAAAAATGTGTTCACAGCTTGGCTGCAATATAACAAAAATCTTTTCTAGGACTATGACAGGGGTGACCAAACTTGTTCAATGAAAGAGTCATTTACAGAAAACCAAAAACACCAGTCAGCCGCAATATCAGTTTGTAATGTCAATACAAATACGGTAAATAATGCAAGTTTTGCATAAAATCTACAATAATTGAAACATAACAAACACATTATTGATCCATATTAGTTTTTGTTTGATTTGCTAGTCTCTAGAAATCTATGAAAATTTTGCAAACTGAATTGCAGAGAGAATAAAAATCACAGTGATATGCCATGCTAATTACAGAAGTGAGTTGTACATTGGTCTTCTAAATTCTGGGTACAGCATTTACTTTCTGGAACCTGTCACTAGAAATCAACTGTAGAATGGCATTGACTGAAGTTTTAGATCCAGATCTTTTTGCATTTCGGTCAGTTTTATTTCGACAGCAGACAAGTTTACAACAAACACTGACAAAATGGACAGCCATCACGACTACATTTTAATGTTGAATGAATTTAAAAGGAAAGCATGGTTTTAACTCATACAAATTGTCAAATCTGGCTTAGAACCCCTCCAGTATTCTTGCAATTTATATTTGTATTCTTCCATTTCGTGGTCCCTCAGTTGCCTGTACACAAAAAGCATTTGTTCTCATTACGAGATTGTGAAAATGGCAGAAAGTTTTGAACAATTGATGTCTCTTTGAAAAATTCTGTTTTTGTTCTGCACACTTAAGTCTTTGTTATCAAATCGTGTAGACTCCCTAGTAACTAACCTTATGAACTTGTGTAAACACACTCATAATGAAACAAACATTAAAGATGAGGCTACAATTCTCTATCAATTTGAGATATTGTTATTCAGCTAGAAGAGCCACAGAGCCACACGAAACATGTTAGCAACCTTCAGTTTGGCCACCATTGGACTATGTTAATGTTTTGATTCTTAAGTTTAATATTAAGGTGCTTGTGTGCATCCATTTGCAAGTTCTTATCATTGAAACTTATCATTTTGAGCTTCTGTGGTTTGAAAAATCATTGCTTGATGAGTTGCCATTGTAATTTACCATTTTAAGAATGTCATTGATTCTTGGCCTGGGTACATCTGTCAAAACCTTTGCAGGTTTTTTGGTAATTATGTTGAGTTAGTAAGATGTTCAAGTGCAAGCACCATGATACTGATTCTGTAAGTAATGTACTTGTTAGAATTATGATATTTTTGCACTGAAAACTATAAAAACATTTGTTGATGAACTTTCAAATAAAATTTAGAGTTATGTTTAAATGGGATCACAGAAGTCACTAACCCAATTTTGCAGGTGGTTACTCTGTGTGTGAGGATGCACTGTTTGCTGTACATGATAATATTGTAGTTGAGTGAATGAACATAAATGTCACTTCAGTGAGAGCACCTGTGTAAACATTCTTATCTCAGCATTCCTTGGTCAATGGTTTATATTGACTTATGCTTTGTTTAACAGTATACTGGTATTATGCGAATGGTGTATGAATGTATGGTATGTTTCTTACTATCTTTTGGTATTATGTGAATGTTGTATGAATGTATGGTATGTTTCTTCCTATGTTTCGAACAGTAATACAATGATGCTGCATGTGTAGATTGCATGTTGTAAACCTAACTTTAATAGCTTTCTATGTCATATGACATACAAGGTTTTGCAATTCTGAAACTGATTTACCACATAGTGAGCAATTCTTGCTATTCATTTGTTCATCACTTGGTAGTGAGCAGTTTTTATAAGATTGTGTTTTCACAGTGTGCTGAAATTTGTAATATTTTACTCAGACTGGAATACATCTGGAAACCAAACTTTGTCACCATTTGACAACAGTATGGTATGTAGGCTTTGTGTGTATCCACAAAAAGTTGAATTTGTTTTGGAGAGGTGTGCAAAGCAACTCTAAACCTATGTTTACTGAAAAATGTTGTACTTGATGTGGAAGAGTTGGCTAACTTCATTGCGCTGGCGATGTAACTGGTCAAAACAAAGCATTGCTGTTGCCTCAACAAATGTGTATTTTCTTCACTGTGTTGTTTTTGATCATTTCTGTCAATGGGACAGAATTTCAGCAGACGGTCCAACGTTTTTTAATTGGATAAAAGCTTCTCTTACCGAAATTGTTGTGCCAGTGGTACCATGATGCTGCAGTATTTTTATAGAACGTGCATTTGACTTTCTTCATGCGATTGAAGTTATTGTAAATTTGTCAAATATTTTTATCTGAAACTAGTAAAGTTGTCAGCTTCAAAATGGGAGTTTTTGATGGTTTGTTGTCACATCATTAAGCTTGCCAAATCAAAACAATTTTAAAATTTGTTTACGAGTTTTTTTAATTGCTGTTTGACTAAACCTTTTACAAATAGCTTTGCAATCACTCTGATCTGAAGGGATTTTTGTTGGGGATTTTTTGTTATTGAAAAACAAAATTATTATTTTGATTAGGCTGTTCTAATGTTTGCATCTGGAAAGTATCTCTCTGAAGACATAGGATCATGAAACCTCGATTAAATATTTAATTTCTCTTTGAAGCTTCATAAAAACAGCTTGTGATAGTCTAGGTCAGGAATGGCGAAGTTATTTACTATCATGGGCCGCATGAATTGTACAATATTATTAGTGGGCCGCATGAATTAATTAATGTCATCTTATAATTCTACCTTTATCTTCAAAAGGAGAACACTATGTCAATGAAGAGAGTGACTTCTCTTGAATTATCAAAATGACATTCCATGATAAGCAGGCACGTACTGCCTATGTGCCTGCTTATCATGGAATGTCATTTTGATGCAATGTTGTGTTCTAAATTGGGTAACAAAAATTCTGAGGTGGGCCGTACTGAATGTTCATGGGGGCCGCAGGTTCCCCTCCTCTGGTGTAGGTATTGTTGTGGCGATATTTTGTATTTGTGGGCTGCTAAGCTGTGTAGAATTTTTCTTGTACAAAATATGACTTTTAACTTGTTTCATTTTTTTGCAGGTTTCTTACCCCAGTGCAGTTAGCAACGTTTCTGCTAGAAGCCCTAATGTTGTGATCAACCAGAAAGGTGGCCCATGCAGTAAGTAGAATCATTGTTGTGTTTTATTATTCAGCCTCTGACTGTTGCACTCATTAATCTTGAGCTTAATCGTAGCTTCCATGATGAGTTTTTAATTTCATCATCTGATCAAAATGTGTTGAGGGAATGTCATGCATCCAGCAGTAGTGTTCCACGTTCAACTATATATATCAACTAGCTGAAGCCTAGATTGGCTGCAACTGCAAGAAGTTAAAAAACTAGGACCTGAGTTTAAAATGGTAAGCAATTACATTACATTTAAGATTTGATTCATGATGAACTAGTCTTCACTTTAAGTTGGAGGAACACCAAGTGGTGGAATCCATGTTGTAGGTCATTTACTTGCAGCCTCTAAGAACTCTGCTGAAATAAGCCCAAGCTTGCCCAACTAATTTTGCCATGCACTAAATGTTGGAGTTCATCTACTGTCGTNAACACAGCAGAAAAAAAAAGTTTTCAGTGAAGCAGTTTGCTTTTTAGAAAATAGATGTATCTTTGGTTGTCGNTACTTTTGGGTTTTGGGACTAAGTCACTCTTTGTGACTGTGCATTTTTCCTCTTAAGGCCATCTAAGATTTGATTTTCAAGGATTGGAAAGATAGCATTTTTCAGTGAATGGTAGTATGTTGCAAAGTTCATGCAGTGTCATGCTCTTTAATTTTTCAGCCTAAAGTTAAGTTTCATCTGCTGTTAAAACTTCAATAATTTTGATTGTCAGAAACCCTAGTAGAAGTTGGATTGCTTTTTAGAAAATCTAGTTGACCAAAATCTAATGTACAGACGCTACTTTTTTTTCTCCGTGATGTTGAAAATACAATTGACTCCATTTAGTCTTATAAGTTGTTTGTGAGGTTTCATTCAGGTTGAAGCTAATTATTTTACTTTGAAACCAGATAAAACATTGCTAGATTTTCACAACTTAGTTGCAAATTTTTTTTTATTTATACACTGTTTCCAAATACACAAAATTGCCTTAGATCAGTGGATTAACACTGATCTTGATGCTGCTAGATCAAGTGCTGTGTGTTGTTTTGTGAAAAACTGAATTGTATGTTTTTGAGTTGCTGTTTATTGGATTGAAAGTGAATTGGTCTTAGGTAAGGTTGTGTGCATTAAGGGATGCATTTAATCAGTCAGCTTTCCTAAATATCTGAATATTTGATAGTGTTATTTAAAGCACACATTCTGGGTCTATTGTAGGTTCAGACTTTGCTAGCCTTTCTTATCAAGAGGGTTTTCCCAATAAAATGTCCTTCACTTCTAATTAAAATTGTCCACTAAACTTTTGAGACTAACCAACAATATCAAACATGATTGCTTTAGGGGTTACATAATTTTGTATCGTACTCCAAATACCATTGAAACATTTTTAGAACATGTACTTTTAAAATATAATGCACACTTTGAAAAAAGGGAAATCCAATCATTTTAAGGTTGATAGTGTAAAGGCGACTGAGAAATCTTATTTAAATATAAAATTGTATGTTTGACCTACTCTGTCACGTAGTATGGCACAGACTGTCACAGAAGCATGGGTCATGCATATCTTCCCTTTTGACCCTGCTATGTGATTGTCAGGATGTAGATTATACAATATACAGTATATCGCTGTTGACACATCGTTTTGATTGCCATTGTTGCAGATATTGACTTTCTTAAAACTGTTTTTGAGACGCAGCGCTTGTTTCATGTTCTTAAAACTTTCAAAAAAGTTAGTAGTTCTGGCCACTCTTGCTTGCGAACAGACACCGATCGCTGTAATCCTCGCTTGGGCGTTTAAGCAATTTGCGATAGCAGCTTGTCGGTTGAACGCGGTAGAACTTTCTCCGTCCCTGGAGAAAACCTTCGTGTGTTTTTCCACCTGTTGCTCAATAATTTTGTGATGCAACAATGCATTTGTGATGGGTCAATGCATTAGAACGGCGTAAGTTCCTTGTTTTTTTTATCGGTGGCACAAACGTTACGGAGCGGACAGAGCGAACGTCGTTTACGAATAGGTGGTTGTAATAATTTTGGCTCTCTGGGAAGTTACTCCTTCATACATTTTCCTGATGTTATACAGCCACGCACTGTGTGGACAGGCATTCTTTTGTTGCTGCCGAAGTTACTGACTGAGAACTGTGCAAACCGGTGCCGTATATTTGCCGCAATGAAAAAGCAAACGTTAACAAGCATTTCAATCAGAAAACACGAAATAGCAATGAGGTTTCGACGTAAGTGGCGAAGTTTTGATTCTTAGGCAACCTGAGCGTTTTGGGAAAACCACACGAGTATTTTGGGAAACTTTCCAAACTTTGGGAAGTTTTTCTTCCGGTGCCAGACGTTCTCCCTCCCAGGGGATTTCGACCGATGCTTGGTCCACGCCTCGCTGCTAGTCGCGTGGTAACTCCGAACTACGGGAGACAGGCTCGACTGTCTTGTCCTGTAGCGCAGCTGGTTGTGTTTCCTTACGGTGCTGTACTGCGCATGACCTTTTTGGTGCAGATAACTGCAACAACTTGACTAGGCATGGTCACTGCGTGGCCTGCCACTGATTCTGTGGCCGTATATGTTCAGTTACGCCACAACTAGTTTCAGCGATATGCTCCGTGCCTCTCTGCGCACTTTTTTGTTCATTGCCACATCGTCAGTCAATTAACTTTTGCAGGTAAACTCACATCACCGTCGCCGTACCCGTACCCGCATCAGCAGATGGTGAGTTGTTTCGTGTCGAGTTTTGCAGCGAATCAGTTTCTTTTTTTAAGGCCTCTTTTCTTCGCGGCCGTTCGCCACACCGTCACGAGGGCAAATGCAAGTTTCGTCTGAAGAAATGCTTTGTCAGTCGGCGCAGCGACTGTTCTGCGACATAGGTGACAGTCCGGGCCACGGTGTTTATGTTAAACAAAAGCAGACGTGCTATTTTTCCTTCCTTGCCATAAACCGGAAACCGTTGTTTTTTCGCGGCGTGCTTCTGAGATCTGCAGCTGTGCGGGTGGATGGGTGGGTCGTTAGCGTTGTTGAACCTTCAAAAGATCAGTCAGGCCGTTCGTTGCTTCTGATCTGTACAATTTCTCTGTGTTTTCGTAAGAGCCGCCAATCGCTCCTCCGTGTCCTCGCATAGTTTCAATTCAACTGCAATTCAGTCGACACCGGCCAGCGATCTTAGTCGCACGTGCCAAATGCGCCTGTCCCGCTTTAACAGAGAACTTCGGTTCAGCTTGATTGTGTCAAATATTGCAAATCAAGTCGCTGATTGTGAAAGCGATTGTGATGTTTCGCGATGTTCCGTCAACGAAAACTGCCAGGTCGCTTTTGTCGAAAGCAGTTCACGTTCGGTTGTCGTTGCGTCGACCGATAAGAAATTTAATGGTCGCCGAACTCTCGCGCGGAAGACCGGCGGTTTAATTTGAGGTGTCGCTGCTGCGACGGTCGAGAGCGGCTCGTGTGTGATTTGCATTGCTGGCGCAGATGGCAGGCGGGCGCGGGCGCAATAAAAAGAAAATCGACGACCGGATCACCTACCGTCACGCTCCGCTGCCCCGCATCCCAGCTAGTCGTTATTGCGCTCTTGGCCAGTTGGTGCTGTGGCAGCACAGCCTGACTGACTGACTCATTCGACGACGACAACGTTGCTTTCTTCTTCTCTCCTAGTTTCTCAGCGCGCTCTCCGTGCGGGCCGCACAATGAGAATCGTCAAAAGCCTCGCGTGTCAGTTCGCCGGACGCACTTCGCTCGTGTTCCTTTTAAACGGCAAAGTGCCTTTGAAATACGCCACCGCCGGCCTTGGTCGGTGCGCGTTTCACGTTTAGAGCTTAGCTTCGCGCCTTTAATGTTTTGTTCGCCGAATTAAAAAGCTGCTTGTTGCTGGAGACAAGATTGCTTCTTCCCTCTTTCATAGTGTAGGACCGCGCCCGGTAATTTTGTGCCTCATTAAACTGTTTCTTACAAACCTGATCGCGACTGTACCACGCACGTTTCCCACCGTTGCTCTTTTTTATATAAATATCTTTATACGAGTATGTCTTCCTCCTCTTCAGGCTGCTCCTATGATGTTGCGGCGACACAACAGCTCTTCGCCCAACGCCAGCAACAACAACAACGTGCCGTGTTCATCGAAACAGGGTCAACCTGATGCGCGCGGTCGTAAGTTATCAATTCTCTTTCGAGACGGTAATCTGTGACCTGTCGCTATGTCTTGCGCATTAAACCCCTGCTACAGATGTACCTGCCTACATTTGCGCGGTGACGACGTCACGCGCTGAATGAGACGCCGCGATTAACCACCTTCCTCTTCGTTTTTGTTTTTCAGCTGCCGGAAAACACTTCGCGACGCAGCACGCCGACGATTTTCAATCCCCCTGCTTCGAACCTTTCAGTGGGTGCTCGTTTTTTCTTTGATGTTAGCTTGTGCGACCAAAGGTCGTCTGCAGGTGGTGCTTTCCCTTGAGGCGAACAAACTTATAATGCGCGCGGGTCAATGCGACCGCGAGTGCCGGCCTGACTTAGCTGCTTACAATGCCACAAAGCTTCTTGAGCGTTTTGGTACGAAGTTCCATTCTGGCCTCATTCAATGAAAAGACGATATTTTCTTCGCTTTGTCGGGCATCGTCTCAGCAATGCTTGCTGGGGTAGTTTTTCCGGGGATCGGACACATGAAAAAACAAAAAAACAAGCCCTAGCCTAAAGAGTCTGCCTTCTTGGTTCTGCGAACTTGTACACAATTGTAAGTTACAGGGATGACGCAAGTGAATCCATCACTGTTTGTTTCGCAGGGCAACTAGTTTCGTGTATTTAATAAACACATCTTCAATCCTGCAAAAGGCAGAAAGAAAAACCTTACAGCCGAATAAAAAAGTGAACTTTACATCAGAGGGACGTGGTTTGCTGCCACATGTACTAGTTTATGTATGCAACGAAATAGAGAGATGGTCTTCAAATGAAGCGAGCAAGCAACTCAAGTTGAGGTTTCCTCATCGGAAACCTCTTCCCTTCGTTGCTGCACCCGCGGCCTCGTTGCCCGCCTTGACTCACTCGCTGTTCTCTTTCATGTCTTGAAAAGATCGTGAACTGCCGAGATGCGCTTGGGACAGCGCACGCACCGGGCCATAGAGGTCACGGAGTCAGTCTGCGATTCGTTGAGGAATGCATCGATTAAAGTTCGTGTCGATGCATCATTTAAAGTTGTGTCGATGCATCATTTAAACTTTTTGATGATTCTGCGTGCGCGTGGCTGGAATGTAACTATAGTGTAGTAGAAGAAAGCGCTAACATGGCTCAAGAAACCATCATTTGGTGAATGATTAATGAAAAGATAACTCGACGGTTAAAATAACGTTGCAACATGTCGTGCAACGGACAAAGGAAGAAAACTCTCTTGTCGCTTTTAAATTGTTTTCTAAAATCAAGGTGCCACATGGAGGTTTTATAAAAGCTTGCTGTTTACTTCCAATGTTTTGACCTTTGAATGAAGCGAAGTGATGGTTAAACTCGTTTGCGGCGGCTTTGATTTAAATACAAGAAGAGCCGCAATGGGTTCGTCACCCCGAAACTAAAGTCCGAAGTAATTTTCCGACCTTCATTATGTTCTGACGTCTCAGTATCTGTTGGTTAAATCGTTTTGTCATTCATAGAATTTCCGAGTCTTCAACTGATCTCTGACGTAGATGGTGGTGAGATTGCTACAATTGCCACCTACAACCTGCCGCACCTGACATCGAGTCAAGTGTTCGCTTTACGCAGATTACGCAGCGATTCTCTCAACTGAAATTGTTCGTCAGAACAGCTTCGCGATTACGTTGCCGCGACTTCTATTGTTACGTTTTTTCGCAGGAAGTGATTGGTCCGCTTTCCAAAACTCCAACCACCATCCGTCTGTATATGGTGGAGCACCAAACGATAGACTTGTGAGTAGCAATTTTTTATGGCATTTGGAAAACCATCTTGAACGCGTTTTGCTACTCGGTGATAACTTGTCACTCGCCCACTTACTGTTTTTGCATTGGGATTAAAAGTTGGATTTAATGAAAATCACCGATCACGCAAATCAAGGACATCGACCCAGTTCACCTCCAACTTTCCGATTCCGCCCACTTCCTCCCCATTCATATTGCTCGAGTTAAGGACCCGAAAAACTATTATTTCAAACAATCGTCGAAACTCTNAGAAAATCGCTCAAAGAAAAAAAACCGGCGTTCAAAACTTTGACATGTGTAATAAGCGCTGAAAATTCTGTAAAACATGATTAAAAGTTTTACATGTGTAATAAGCGCTGAAATCCTGTAAAAAAATTGCTCAAATGAAAAAAACGGTGTCAAGCACGTGGCCCGGATATGTAATGACTGGAGATTGTGGCTGTTTGTACAGTTGTGCTTGATAGTGATGTGAAACATTTTTGTGCCAACTCATGTTTTGGTTCTTTTTTGACATGATTAACTTCACTCCATCTTGCTCGATCAGGAGCGTTTTCTTTCTGCAACGTAATCCCCTTAATCTCCCCTCCCACGTGCCCGTTATTCTCCTCTTCTACTCAATGTCTTCCGTGGTCGTCCCCCTTTTCTCTGACCCTCCATCTTGAAACACAGCGCCTTTCATCAAGCATCATCCCCATCTCTCCTCGAAACGTGTTCGCACCATCGCACCCCCACTTTCTTTTGCCAGGTTGTTGTTGTTGTTGTTGTTGTTTTGTTTTAATCGGGGCCCATTGTTCAGGCCTTCCCGTCGGCGTCGCCCGCCCAGCAACACGCCAGCCCACAAGCATCAGTCGACTTCAACCCTTACACCCCCATGGATTCGCGTTTCATGAACGAGTCCCCCCACCCCGGCAAGTCGATGACCGACGCATACACCATCCAGGTAAGAGAGACGAACCCTGCGAAAGACTTATCGTCTTGTCCTTGCTTCTGCATCCGTTGATGAACCTGATCTTGTTCGCAGTCGTTCACTCCTGGCCATGGCACCTCATCCACTGCTTATACCTCCGGCAACGCTCCTGGGATGTCTCTCTCCGCTCAATCCTGGCATCCACACCAAGTGGACCCGGTATGTGATCATCAGATAAAAAGGCTTCTGTAGAGTTCGTTTTAAAAATCTTTTTCTCAGCGTTCCTGCCTGAATGCACTTTCGCATCGGACCTATGCGTTTGACTGCTTGGATCAGGGGTAGGCGAACATTTTCTACGAAAAGCTACATCAAAAACTCGATTGCTATCAGGGACCACATATGATGAAAATCTATAATCGCTTGAAAAACGTTAACAAAACTTAAACATTAGCTAGCGCAAAATGAAGGTAACAATAGTCACTTCCCGTTGAGGATGCGGTTTCGAATAAAACGTGTGGAATAAAATCTCGAGAATTCTATTCTAATCTATAAAACTACAGGGTGACCCAAAAAGATGTGTACCCATGAAAATTTCAATTGTGACTTTGATTAAAAAGCTATTTATTTCAAATTACAACCACACA
>JGI24159J19872_10003561_pt1 | contig 19454 bp, 11 predicted proteins | sample Ectturendosymbi4_FD_19872 | JGI IMG/M metagenome (IMG submission 19872) | reverse complement strand
GGCAAAGGTGTCTTTTCATAAGCAATTTTTTGATTTAACAAGATCGAATTGAAACTAGTTGTCTATAGTTTGTTTTATTATTTTTGAAGTCAACAGTATTGTTGAACTGTAGCAAGCATAATCAGGGGCGTAACGAGGCTAGACGGCGCCCGGGGCAAGAAGCAAGTTTGGCGCCCCCATGTTCGAACCATGCGATCTTTCGAAAGGAAATTTACTGTACTGAAGAAAGTACTTGTGAAATTGTTGGGAATTTTCGCCAACCCAGCAGACATTTGGCGCCCACTGCAGTGATTCAGAGCCTCCATAATGATTCGGCGCCCTGGGAATTATGCCCCCCTTGCAGCCCCGTCGTTACGCCCCTGAGGATAATTGCCAAGCTCTAGCCAGATTGAGAAACCAGGAGGCGAAGAGTTTACTGAGAGGAGCCCAAATTTTTTTAACTATGTCCAACACATTTCACATTTTTCCAGGGAAGGAAAAATTTTTTTCATGGGAGACTAAGCCCCCTGCGCCCCTCCTAGTAACGGGCATGATCATTGGTAACGATTTTTTTTGTTTTGTATAAGTTTGCATTGCCCTCAACGTTTTTTTGCCCCCCCCTGTCCTACCGATGTTCCGGCGTCCCTGGAGTTTGCCATACTGCATTCCTATTTTCAGTACTATCTTTCCTTGTAAGGCTGCCATCAGTCAATAAAGAGAGAAACTTGTAATAAAAACAGACCAATTTTGTGCAGCCCGGGGACACATCGAGAACCGTGCTGTCACTGCTGTGTTAATGAACACGATTGCATTTGTTACTACCCAAGTAAGGCTGGCATTTCTAACGCGGGAAAGAAATGATGGAACGGTAACACTATTACGAAAGAAAAGTATTGTCGATACAATTCGATAGAGGTCTGTAGTTCGACGAAGTGTAAAGCATAATTTGGTTATAGTACTTTTTAATCTGTTTCTACTTCGATAGGCTCCAAAAATGGGCGCATTTATTTAAATGGGGAGCCATTCAGCGGAGCACCACAGACGTTTTGGGGAGCAAGTTGCCCCAAACTGTTCCCCCTGGATCCACCACTGGTTCTACTTTAAATAAAACCTTACAGAGTGAGAGCGTTTCTTACTCCGCCTACGCTTGGTCATTTTTGCCGTGAACGTGCCATTTTCACTGTTCAGCAAAACTTCGCATGCCATCTATTTCACTTTCCCGGGTACCAATTTACCAACCACTGCCGTAAACGCTTCTTATACGTTATCTTTCGCCACACAACTACAAAATCAGAACTGCATACACGGCTCACTCCGCACGCGTTTTGAAGAGGCAGTAGCACTGCGCGCTTGGAAGGTGGTCAACTAGTACACGGCAAAAAAGCGTTTCACTTTTCTGGTGTCTACCACACAACATTGTTTTAGCTACTAACTCTTACGTCAAAAAACTTGGCTTTCTTGACAAGAAAATGGAATAAATGAAACTGTCTACTTAACCTGAGATACTATTATGCCTTTTTGATCGCGAATCATCACAGCTGGTACTACAGTACAAGCTGGTGCATGTGGGCGAAGGCCCTGACCAGGGCTTCCGAAAGCATTTTTACCAGAGGACACGAAGACCAAGCGGGCCCCCCGTACCTTCTCTGGTGCCGTCATTCAAACTTAATTGCATAGCTTATTTGTATATTAATCAGAATATAGATAAAACAGCTACCATGCTAAGATTTAGAAATAGATTAATCGTTATACTGCCAACTGGCTTACACTAGTAATNTTACAGAAAAACTTAGGGTGCGTACCGTACTTATATCCTCCTGGGCCGCAGTACTNAGTACCTACCGGGCCCGGGTACGTTGTACCTCTTCTACAGTTCAGTTTATTTCTGCATCCCGATCAAATACATAAAATAATACTTCATCAGGAATACAGGGACAGGAAGCGACTGCCGCAGCTGTCATTCATGTCACTGCCCCCACAAGTTCATGCAAAACAACAAAATACAAATGAAACGCCATAGTGAAAAGCAAATAAATGCAAACATTAATTGAGACGTTGCACTAAGTTAACAACACCACATGTTATTCTAGCCTCCTCGTAGACGCTGTCCTTGACTCACTTTTACTGGTTTTAGAGGTGGCAACTCGCTAGACTCCGTGACCTCATTCGTCTTTCGCCATTTACCACTACGTGGACTCGATGGTAACAACAATTGCGGCCTGAAGCGGAAATCGAAGACGCGCCTTGACATCAAAGTGCGATGCAGGATCTTCGCAATCTGCTGTGGCGCCAGCAAGCCATTTCCCGGTAGCCATATACAATGCAAGCCACAAACGGTTCTGCCTGCTTTGTTTTATGGCGCTGAGACCTGGTCTCTCACAACGAATCTCTCCTGGCTAAACAGACGCGGCAGCAGGGCTCTCAGATCAGCGCTCAGTCAATATCCACTGGAGGAAGTTTACTTCTAACACAGAAGTGATAAACATTCGGCCCGCAAAAGAACTTTGTGCGGCCCGCGAAGCATTCAGGCGAGACCAGCATTCTTGAAGTTTCTTTGACCCGCTTCTAATCTTTGCGATGTCGATGAACAATCTTTTTGGTTTTCGACAGGTTTCATAGTATCACTAAACAGTTGCGCGGCCCGCTTACTCAGGGGTAACTGACAAAGTGGCCCGCGATAGCAAATAGGTTCGTCACCCCCTGCGTAACGCAACAATACGTCACTACGTGCCTTCGCGCGTCTACCGCAGATTGCCAGGTTCGCCTTATTAGGCCAAATTTCAGAAATCTGGACATTTGCGAGAATGAGGCCCCCTTACGTTACTCAGGACCGCACAACACGGGGGCCCTAGTGGATCTGGCTGGCTCTACGCACGGTGCCCCAAGGAAAACCGCGTATGAGATGATGATGACNAACTAGGCCAAATCTCAGGGTTCCTAATCCTGCACAATTTTAAATATATATTNCCAGACTTTTTTCTGACTTTTCCAGACTGAAAGTTTTTCGAATGACTTACCCAGGTAAAATATAGACAATATAACTGTTAACATGATAAAAGTAAAATTACCAATCTTGAATAAAAGATTACGAAAATGCATGTCAAAAAATCACGTCTACGATAAATTTATTTTCTTTTTCGATACTAACAAACCAAAACAATTTTTTCCAGACTTTTCAAGGCTTAGAATAACATCCAGTAAATGAGTAAAACGTGCAACCAGCTCCTCAAGCGTGCCATTTCCCGCTTTCATTTTCCCAATCGCCACCCTCCCGCATTACCAATCTAGCGCATCGTTGCCTGTAATATATGTAAGGCTTTTGCGCCAGCCTGACACTTTTAAGTGAGCGAAGTTATGCCTATTTCCATTGTAGATAACGATATGACCATCGCGAGTTGATTATAGCCAGCCACTCAGAGAGGTAACATGCAGTAATCTGCTAACACCAAGCCGCTTCTCAAATCACTTCAAACATACACTACCCAATTAAAGGCGGACAGTAATGTTTTTACACCACGTAAAACTTTTTCTCAGCGTGACTAGCTCGTGTTGTTCCTTACTCCCAAATGCAATTAATCAACCTGTAACAGAAGGAAGGCACTTTCCCACGAAATGTCAACATCAACACAGCGCGTGGAAATGGACTTTGAACTGGCAAGGACTCGATTAAGCAACGTGGTTTCCAATTCAGCAAAAGCGGTCACTGGCCATTCACAAGCGAACTAATCGAATGATTTCTGTTCATCTTGGCAGTGCTGTGTTGTGCGTTGCTGTGGAAAGGGAGTATCAACCAAATATGACCACAACCTTTGCCACGTTTTTTGAAGTTGTACTTGAGCGTGTTGGAACATTTCAACAATAAACACACAAATAGCACAGTTGAAATCGTACGAGCATGAAATGAATGTAAACTTTACCCCGGAATGGGATCAACTTTTATCAAATGATTTATTCAGTTCCTATTGTCTTCCTTATTTAGAACTGTAAAAATATTGATGCTGGAATATTCGTATCGCTTTTGTCAGGGTGCTCTGTAAAAGAAGGATGTCTGTCTGTAGCGGATCTTGATTGCGGATATAAAATGACGTAACCGGAGTCGCAAAAACCAATAATTTACGCTGAGCAGAAAAATAATATTTGTTGCTAACCTAAGCCTACTTTCAACAACCATCGCTCTCACACCAAGAATATTCCAATCTTGATAACAAGCTTCAGTTGGACCCAAATTTAGGTTTGAACAGCTGTGAAAATATAAAAAAGTAAAATCTCGCAACTTTTTAGCATTACGTGTTTGAGGGAAGGTTATATTAAATTGCAATGAAACATTTGTTGTATTGTATCTGCACCTTTGTATGTTGTGTAAAGAGTTTTTTTGCCACTCCGGTTACGTCATCACACATCCGTCAACGATATCCGCTCTGACGGACATCCGTTCTTCACATTGTACCTTTTTCAGCAGTTCTTTTCAACGCCACGCAGGAAATCGTGTTAAAATAAGGCAGCAAAAACATATAATTCTCTTATTTCGCAAAACACTTTTGCTTTATTACAGCGCTAGAAATTATTTAGTTTTAGCCAAAACTGTGGAAAGGGGCGATGAGCTAATTTACTGTAACTTTTCCACCGGCAAAGTCATTTCAAAAACTGTAATGATAAAAGAGTTGGCATGGCACAAGCTTTTGACTACGATCAATCAATCTCTTCGGAAATGCAATTCGCCGGTTGTGAAAAGGAGGTAGGAGACCGATGAGTTGGGCACATGCCGAAACTCTTCGAAAGTGCTCATCAACAGTTCTTCTGAACGGCTTTGGCTGCATCTTATAATAAAAAATTACCTTATTCGTGTAAGTGCCCGAAATTTTATTCCTTTTATTTGCATTTCGTGGCAAAAGGCTCGGATGTAGGAATTTTGTAAGAATAGGAGACACAAGATGACAGAATTTCAAAATTTTGATTCAATCAACTTCTCAACTGGAGTGTTGCTGTGTTGGAATTATTTGATAGCACTAGACCTAAACTTATCACTCATCTTACAATAAATTTCAACCGAATCTGTTCGGTTGTTACAGACTCCGTTTAAAACAACGCAAAAGAGCTGAAATGTTGTAGGAAAAGTGATCATCTCAGACAAGAACGCATGAGTTTTGAGTTATCTAAATCAGGTTTCTTACATCCAAATATGTAGTTTGAGAGAAACAACTTTTTATCGTTATTAAAACATGGAGAAATCAGAAGCAAAACATTTCATATCATTATAAACTTAAAATGTGCGATGCCATGACATGTACAGATGATAATGAAAGTAGTTATTTACTGAAAGTAATCATGCTTTCAACTGAATCTTCTCGTTCATTTTTTGGGTGTCTCCTTCAACCTTGCTGATGACAACTGGTGCCTACACCTTCTCCTTTGGAAATACGCCGATACGTTTGTGGATGAACACAGGGGTCGATAAAGGCGGTCGCCAAGGGTTCCCCTTTTTCAGAGATGCCGTAGGTCCCCAGTTTTTGCATTGTTTGGTTAAAAAGCTTATGAACCAGTCTAGAGCCACATTTTAATAAGCGCTGAAGCAAGTCATATGTTTCTCAAATTAAAGCAAAAATTACATGCAAATGTGTGAAATGGGACCCCTCAACTACTTGTTTTGAGACCCCTTACTGCGAGTTTGCTCCGGGCCCCTAAATTCAAATATCAAGCTCTGCATGAGCAATCATACGCTTTGATCCATGTAACTTCCTTCAGTTTCGTTAAAATCACACTTTGCTGCAGAATTGATATCGACGCCAGGAGTGATTCGTTCTCGCATGCCCCCATCATTATCAGTTTCATGTCTCGTAATCCCTACTTGCAAATTGGTGATGATCTTTTTTGTATTCTTTCGCTTAAATTGGCTTCCAACAACCGTACCTGGTGACCCACCTGAACATAAAATGTAATTGTGGAAGTCCAAAAACAAAAAAGGAGTCAAAGAATACAAAAAATCTCAAAACTCATTCCCCAGATTTTTCCTTCATATGTTCCGACCCTTATGGGCTCTGCGACACAGCTTCTTGAATCTTTTTTCTGTTAGCAGGAGTATTCGGACAACCTAAACCAGTGGTGCACAAACTTTCCGCTATTGCCGACCGCATTACGTTTATTTCTATGAATTACAGCCGCCAGTGAGTTAACCAGCGGCGGCTCGTGACTGCGCTTCGTGGGGATGCTGCAACTCCTCCAAATAAAGATTTTATAAAGGTTTTCCACGGCGGCGCGGACTGTTGTGATCAGGGTCTCCAAGAGATCTTTTTAAGCGAAACAAAGCCCATTTGGGGCCCCTAAGACATGCAAAATTAATTTGAAATAAATCAAAAGTGAGGCTAATTAATGTGCATCAAACTTCAACAAGAAGTGCTCGTTTACTGATCATATGAAACATTGTGTTAAAACGAACATACAGGTATTCAAGTAATGTGATAATGTTACCATTTTTTAACATGATTTTTAAATGTTCATAGTAAAATCTTATCAAGGAAGAAATTAGAAAAATGAAAAATACCGCAGTCTCAGAATGAATGGAGTCGATCGAGGTTGAATAAAACGCTGCTAGTGAAATTTGACTGCGACCTCGTTGAGTAACTGTTTCCTTTGTGTCCTTGGAAATGAGCTTACTTATTATACGAAGAATGAAGAGACAGAACGAAATATTTTGTCAACAGACTATTGCTTCTATTTGTGACCGCGAGGCACAATAAATAGCCACACGGGCCACAGGCCGACGACCACTGCTTTAACACATTCTGTCGAAATACTGTAAGTGGTTAGTTTCTCCTGTATGGTTTCGAAATCTTCAGATTTCTCGGTATGTCCGCCAATCCTAAACTCACATTTGATTAGAGCTTGAATCTGCTTGCGGCGCAAGTTTACTAATCAGCAAAATGCTCAGCACACCGCCGCGGTGCATTATAAGCACTTGCGTCCTGCACTGCAGTTACTTGTTAATTTGCAACGTTTTAGTTATCTTACACATAATGTGCGACATTCGAGGGCTACTGTTGTTAGATTAAATTTTATTGTGAACTGGCATGTGTCCATTCACATTTCACTTGAAGTATCACTTAGTTTGCAACCCTTGGTTTATTGGAGACAGTTTTTATTAAAGATTTGTTTGAAAATGTTTGAAAATGAAAGACGTAAAGCAGGGGTGGGGAACCTGCGGCCCGCGCGAACATTTGATATGGCCCGCATCAGAATTTTCGTTGCCAATTTGGAGTACAAAATCGCGTCATAACGAAGCTCCATGGCAAGCAGATACTTAGATAGTATGTCAAGAGAATCCCTCGATCATAGTTAGATGAAGGTTGAATTTTTGGACTAAATCAATTGCTTTTGCGGCCCGCTAGCGGTAATCCACCATTTATGCGGCCCGTGACAGTAAATAGGTTCCCCACCCTGACGTAAAGGAAAATTCGGTTCAATGGACAGACTGGGACAGAAGTACGCAAACATTAACGTTCAACAAGAATAATTACTGTTAATAATTATCAATGCATCATATCAAAAAAATCCACTGCCAGCAATTCACATTCAAATATATCACACTAGGTTACCAAATCCTTTAGTCCAAACCAGTTTTATCACTGGGATTAACGTCGCTACATTATTCCGAGTTTGTTAGTAACAAACACTCAAATGTTCCTTCAGTCCGGGCCCCGGAACACTGTTCCTACTGGACCCCTCTCATAGGCCCTGGTTGTGACGTATGACATTTGTCTTCCTACGATCCAGTTGTGAGACTTCGACTTCTGTATTATCGACTTCTGTATATTGCTCTGTTGCAGTGACATGCTATGGGGTGAATGATTGATGTGGCACTGATATCTTTAGTTATAAGCACTAGCACACACATTAACCCGGCGCAAGTAACATTTACCTCTTCGTTTGCTGATCCACTGCAGTCTCACCTTATCTAACACGGTCGTATAACAATTTCTTGCCTTCACAGTTATTCAATAAAAAGAACGTTTGTTTTGCACCACGGTGGTGACTGGTGGTTTTAGAAAACGTCTCAGCTTATTAACTGTAATTGTCCCAGTCGCACCGACTAAAAATATCGAGATCAGAAACAGCCATAGGTGATCATATCACACATCCGTACTAGAGAAAGGAATGCCTTATCATTTAGGCCAGTGGTTATCAAACTTTTCTGCACGTTGACCCCCAATTGAAGTATACAATTTTCTGTAGACCCCATCGCCTATCCCAACAGCTACTAATACAAAGAAAGTGTGTGAAAATAAATTTGAGTACTTTATACTCGAAACAGTTTTCATAATGTGATGACCACAATGGATGATTTAATAAAAGACTATTCGAGTCAAATATACTTTTAAACTACTGCAGCTGAGATTTGACCAGCCCTCTTAATTTAGTTTGATTTGTTGAAAAAAGCCGTTTGCATTCCTTGCCCCATTAACAATAATTTTGAATTGAAGGCTTCATTGCTTCAGTAGACCCCAGCAGTTATTCATTAAACCACTGACCATTCAGTGACCACCATTCGACCCCGTGACTACTTATCGACCCCTTGGATGGTCCAACTGACCCCTGGGGGTCGATATTGACCACCTTGAGAGCCACTGATTTGGGCCAAAAAATCGGTATTTCTGGAAATACTTAACACAGTTATTCGACGTCACGCACTAATAGAATGTTGCTGCGACGGATTACCATTTGCGTGAATTAATTTCTAATGATTAAGTGCAACCACACATATTTCAGGATTTGCTGAAACATTGGGTGTTAGTTACTAGTACTGTACGATTAAATCTAAGCACAGTATTTAAGTCAGAATTAATTTTGATGTTAAGTGTATTTTTCAAAAACCTACGTGACATTAACTCGCATACAATTTAGAGCTTGACTTTTAAAACCAGTTTCAATTCTGACACAAATCAAAACTTTAGGCCTACTCCAAAATATTATTCAAAGTTGTTCCTAATTTGAGGCTGAGGAAACATCAAGTTAAACATGTGCTCAAGGCGCATTCTGGAATACAGCCCATACTCTTTCTAACAATAAACCCCAAAACCCCAAATTACCTTGCATTGCAATACCAAACAACTCCACATGGAACATCACCTCAGGTAGAGTTTAACCTCTTGTAGCATAAAAGCCAGTACACACGAGTAGTTATATATGTCGTGATGGATCTACTTTTCGGGTAACGGAAGTGGTGTCATCACGTCACATCCGGTGACGTCACACCGGTAGAAATTTTGTCAGCAGTGGTGACGTCAACATTTATTTGTCAGCGTCACCATTTTGTCACAACGGTTGATATTTTTCAATATTTCCGGTGATGACCTCACACATGTGACGTCACATCCGATGGCATCACAATCGCCACCATTTTGTCGCATACTATTTTTAGTCACAATGAACGTCACAAGGGACGTCATTTTCTTATAACGGTTGGTATTTTTAACACTGATGGTCAAGCAGGTGCAAACTGATGAAAGTGAGATAAAATATTGTCAATTTAATATGTAATCAATTAAAAATCAAAATTATCGAAATCAATTCCTTGCAGGTAATTTAAAAATAAATTGCTTTTCATAGATGACTCGAACCTAACAATTGTTTAAATTGTTATAGTATTTTAAACTAATTTAATTGATAGTGACGTCAGTTGCGCTGCAGCTGTTCGCTTTCACTCTCGTTAGAACTGTACAGTAGACAAGACTATACCGCAAGACTTTTTATAACAAATCGATAAACCACAGTTCAGATATGTTTAGATACCTAACTTGTTAAATTCTTGTGTTTTTGCACAAAGAGTGGATCGAATCCAGCACTTGTTCAAATAGTTTATCAGATTAAACAAAATCTAATTAAGACACACTGTGGATATGTAAACAGATTTTCTCCCCAGGCACATCAAGGCATGCCCGTTGGAGACCTCAAAAGAGCTCATTACTGTGGGAGTTATGCGATTGTTGCGCCACGCATGTGACGTCACTATTCTATGCGACGTGAGCTTCAATTAGCTTAGACGCGACTAATTGCACAACGCTTAGGACAGGCAACATTAGCTGACATCCAATTGAGTTCACTGCTTTTGCAAGTTGGTTTTGCAAGAGTTTTCATAGCAAAATATAAAACCACGTAAGGAGTATCTCAAATTTATTACAGAGAAATTCACAAAAGTCGATCAAAATGTTCATGCAATTACAAACAACTGATTGTAACATAATTTGTCAGGCATTTTGTACGGCTGCGCGAATTGCAAGTCTAAGTCGTTGAACAGTTTCATCAGCAAGTTTTAGTTTCTTGTCAATCACTTAGCATTCAAAACATAGTACGTTCAAGCCAGACAAAACTGCGCGAGGTTGTTTGCAAATGATTTGGCTAAAAAATATGATTACCAGAAAAAACAATTACTTCAATGAATTTAAGATTGAAAAAGTTGTGTTACTAATGAAAAACAACGATTAGTGAGTCGGTCTTGTTCGGTAAACAAATTTTATGTACAGGTTTCGCAAGGTGTGGATGTTGCAAAAGCCATTGTTTTCATTGAATGTAGATTCACGCTATGAGCTTTCACCGTTTGCAAGTTAAAGCGTGTAAAGCATCTTCGTGTTTATTTAAAAATGACAGCACGGGTTGTTTCAGATCAACACTCAATAACTTTATTTCTGTGAACCAAGGAAGTGCAGCTTGCCCATTAATGTTATTTCACTGCAAATCGATGGTAACAATAAGTATTCCTGTGATGTTTTTGGTGTTTTTCTATTGAAACACAAAAAAATATCGAAACCGGTGTTTTTCTATTGAAACACAGAAAAATATCGAAACAGTGGATTTTTACGAATCTGTTGCAAAAGTGTGCAACTGCGTTTGTTTGCAAATGGTTTGTTTCTTTTTTTTTAAACGCAGAAAAAAAATCATGTATTATTTTTTCAATAGATGCTAAAACAGTTTCACATAGTTTTTAATTTGATTTATTCAAAACTATGTAACTGCTTGTGTTTGAAATGTAACAAAAGGGACAGCCGACATCAAAATGTAATAACTTGGCAGAGAAATCATAATGTTTCCATGTATAATGACTTCAACTATGGCATTGCATCGGTGTTGACCTTACACTGCATCGAGTTTGTATCATGATTTGGATTTGAAGATACAGCTCACATCAGTCCCAAGTAAAGATACAATAATGAAACCACGGTAAATATTTTCGAGCCGCCAAACAAGTTGACCTACCCGCCACTTTAGAGTGGTAATCGCAACGAGTAACTTTTCAGGTTATGTGTGTAGGTTTAAAGTCATGAAATGCAACTCTGTTTCCTGGTCATTTCAATAAACACGAGGTAGATTCGTTTTGTCATACAACAGGGCAAGTTTCTTTCAATAGTTCCCGTTAAATCAAACCGATCGCCGGTGGGTTTGAACTCGACTGCAAGCAATGTTTTGTGAAGTTAATTAGTTTCAACATATTCAACGTAGTTGCGGTTTTGAGTACCAAGGGAATATCTGTAACAACACTAACGATTGTCGCAACAGACCTAATTGTTCTGCAGTAGCAGCTCGTCAACTATGTTATGAAAGATGAAACGAAATGCGAAATCGAAACACAGGGGCAAATGTCTCTCGCTGTCAGATTTTCGTGTTGCGCGACGTTTCCAGTTGATTATGAAAATACTTCCATTGAATTGCTCAGCACACGACAACCAGCCATGTTTTGTCAGATGCAGCTAAAACAATCATCGAGTAAAGCTGCAAGTTTTCAAATCAGGGTAAAGTTTTTCACGTTGCCTAACAAGTTAATGAGGCTTGACGCAGAGAGCGGGTGCCACAATATTTCAGGTCATGCGCAGAATTTTTCATAGTTATGAGATGTTTCATGGTAGTGTACACTGTGACTCAACTTACACCCACTAAATCAATTTAATTTTTGCACAACTGACGCTCACAATTTACAAAGCACTGTATAGCAAAAGCTTCTAACTATGGTAGCAAGCTGACCATCTGTCATAGCCACTCTTTGAAAAACACATTATGCGGAAAAAAAAACATGGAGAAGCTTATTCTGAAGAGATATTTTTCAAACGTTTGACACAAAAATTAAAAAATATCGACATAATGCAAGGTTTGGTAAAGTATTTCCCCATTTTATTTCAGCATTTTCGAGCGTTTTACGAAAGACACTTTAATTTTTGATGTACGCCTTTGAGTTTGAAATACTTTTTCCTTGACTTGTTTCAAACATTTTTATTTGTTTACAAATAGATTTGAAGCTTCCTTCTTGAAAATCAAACACAAAAAAATGAAGCCGTTTTATTTTCAATAGATTTTCTGTTTTGTTTGAAAGAATATTGCGATGATAGTTAAATGTTTACCTAATACGTGTTAGGAAATGATATAATTTTCATACATACTGCTTCTGTAACGTCATGTTTCAGTTTTGCAAGGCTGAGATTCGGTTCACATTTCAGAGAATTTCCAGAGCGCAAGTTGACGAATCAAGTAGCTCGCTAGTTATTAGAACGTATTGAAATAATCAGAAAATTTAAAGAAAATCAGAAATTTAATGCCCAAATGCTTTAGTTTGATCGGTGAAAATGATTGTTCTTACAAGTCTGTTGGTAATATTTCCGCATATCTGAATGCCATGACAAGTCTGAAACGCAACAAACTTGCGTTAACGAGCTTCGTGATGGTGAAAAACATCGCGTCGTCGTTACAGTCTTAATTGAATTAGATTGTATTCTCTAGAGAGATGCAAACAGTGCTTTACAGCTTCATAGCTGAATTGCATTGAAAAAACAACTATTTCGTCTCGCATTTTTTGTTAAGCTGTAAGGATTTTGAAACATGTTTTACCAAACATTCAAGTCTTACAACTAGAAATTTACAAAAAATGTACAAAGCAGGACGCGCATCAGAAGGGAAAGTTTCTTGTACTTGTGAAAACAAGCTAACCGAACGTACGTGACCGCGAGTGATGATTTAATTAGTTTCAGCACAGCCAATGTATTTGCGGTTTTGCTTATCAAGGGAATATGTGCAATTTAGATCTCACATCAAAACCCTAGCTAGTGTCGCAGAAGAGCGAGCTAGTGTGGCAAAACGTTTCAGAAGAAAATAAATTCATCTTGGAAGTTTGAAATATGTCCAAAGTCCAAATGTTGATGATGCACAAAAATGTAAGGATAACTTATTAACCATAATGTCCATTAAAATTTTAGCTGCAGTTTTGAAATCCTCGCCCCTGAAAACATGGAAATAGACACTTTATTCATTCAATTTGTTTGAGGAATGGTGATTTGAGAACATTTTTCTGCCAAAACAAGTGCACAACAGTGCCACTAGTGGCAAAAATGCATATTTTGGGGGAAAATATGCTTCTTTTTTTAGCTGAGTAAACTATGAAGTTGTTGAGTTGATATGTTTATATTTATGTCAGGCATAGCTAAAGCATATATCTTTGAGTGAGGAAAGTTTCATCACTCTGAGAAACCATCTACGCAGTCATTTACCCCCCTAAACAAGGGGGTCTGACGGTTATTTTTTGAGCTGTTATCATTTTCAGTACCCTTTAAAACCATTATTTGCCATTTGTGTCAGGATATTTTGCTTGTAGTCAATAAATATTTCCTAAATGTCATAAATCAGGTGAATATTTAGATCTTGACCAAGAGGGGACCTCACAGTGGGTGGTCAAAATGTGACAAATATGCACTCTGACCGACAAAAATCCAGTTAGTTTTGAGATGCTTATAACTTTTTATCCAAACCTCTTAGCCTAATTCCGACTGCAGATTAAGAAAGAGCATGCCAGAAATATCTCGAGCACCAATTTTCAGACTTATAGCTTGTACAGCAATGTAGTTATGGACTTCTAAAAACCTTTTAAAATGAGCACGGTGATCCACGGGTGCAAAAATGTGTTGGGACCCTTACAGTACAAAAGGCCTTAAAATCCAAACCACTTGGAGTTTTGGTTTGAAACTTGGGGATTTTTTATTTTTCCCACGGAGGCACATTTTGTGCAATTTTGAGCAAAATCCGAGATGGTACCCATGGAAGCTCTGCTTGAGTTGGCATGGAATGACCCTAATCAGGTGTTAACGTTTTCAAAATCTAGAAATATTTTGAAATCGTTGTGAAATTGTTTAGGTGTCAAGTTGTTTTTTGTATCAAAACGTTTGCAAAACAAGTTTATTTTATGTCCATTATAAAATATTGCCGCTTCAAAACATTTTCGTATTCATGAAATTAATTACTTTGTTAATGTTTGTAATAAGCTTCAAACAATTTCTGACGTGCAAGTCAAGACCATTCGCGTTCTCTGAAATCTAGAAAGCTTTTGAAATCAGAACAAAATTCTTTCGTTGACAAAGCAAAACTAACCACTATGATAGTTTGGTTTGACGGTAAGAGATATGGATAATTTTGCTAGCGTTTCCAGATTTGCTTGGCAAAACATGGCTGGTGGTCGTGTCCTGAGCAGGTCAATAGTGAATACTTTCATACTGAATTGAAACTTTNCTCCAACACGAGAATCTGAGAGTGAGAAACATGTGGTTTTGTGTTTTTGCTTCGCTTTTTGTTTCATGTTGCATAATAAATTGGCGATCTGATACTTCTTAGACCGGTTAGGTTTGTTGCGACACTAGCTAGGGTTTTGTTGTGAGATCTAAATTGCACAAATTCCTTTGATAATCAAAACCGCAAATACATTGGCTATGCTGAAACTAATTAAACCATCACTCGCGGTCACGTACGTTCGGTTAGCTTGTTTTCACAAGTACAAGAAACTTTCCTGTCTCTAAAAAAAGTCAAATTTGTGAAATTTGGCGTCAAAAAAGCCAATCTGCCAAACGTGGGGAGCCGAGGCGGCCTGCACTCTCTTTTTTATTTGCTGAACTGTGAGTGACGATAACGATTCTAGCGCTCCTGAAGTAAAAATCCCGCCTTGCCAACACGCGTGGTTTTGGATGGCGTGGTCGGTCGGGTTTTGCATGCGCTGATAGACTTCGTCCAGGAAAACTCTTAATATTGCTACATTGATTCGGGACAATGCGTTGCTGGGTTTAACCCACCTCTGCGAGTTTTTTACTTGGTTTACAGCGAGTTGCCATTGCTGTGTTGGGAAACTTTGAGATCGTACGTGTGAACTGTTGTAGTCGNAACGCTGGTGTGTTGCTGCCGTTCGAATTTCCGACCCGGCCATAGCCAGTAGCGAGAAATCGCTACAAGTGGTTCATTACTACGGTTTTAACTCTACCCACACATGTCCTGCAACCTCATAGAATTTTCCACGGATTTTCTATAATGATTCAGAAGCAATTGTTTGGCGTATTTCAACTCTTTGCCCCGGGGGTCAAATATTTATATCAGAAAAACACTTGAAGAATTCACAAATCATCTTCATTTATCAAAAATGATTTAAAAAATGAAATAACTTTGGCACAGGCCCGTTACCAAGGGGGCTCAGGGGGGGAGAAACCCCCCTAGAAAATTTTTCGCCCCACCTGGAAAAATGTCTTGGGCATAGTTTAAAATTACTGGACATAGTTCAAAAAATTTGGGCCCCTCTCAGAAAACTCTTCGCCCCTCCTGCAGTCCCAAGCTGGTTACAGGCCTGCTTTGGCAAAGAATTTGCTTCGGAAGGAGTCGGAGCGGCCTAGCCTATATCTCTCGAACAAATTTTTCATTGACAGCTACGTAAAAAGCTGCATATGATTGTTACTGGTAACTGTAACTCTTCCCGTCACCAGCGCTTCATGCGAGAAAAAATTTTCAAAAATGAAATTAGTGAAAACATTCCCAGAAATTCCATGACCAGGGAAAGATTGGCTAACACTGATCTACTTTCAGTTGAAAGGTACGACCTGAAAAATAGATTTAGATGATTTCGTTGGTGAATGTGACAGTCGACATGATAATCGAAGTAGAGATGGCACAGGCATGGGCCGCTAATGGTCCGGATTTTGGGCTGGCCGCAGAGGTTGATTGAGCGGGCCGCTAACAACATTTTTAGCAGTTGGACTTCACCGAGCCGCTACGAGCCACCCGCTGATGTTGAAAAAACCTTTAAATTTTTTTGAGTTGAAAGAACCACTCGGTGGCAATAAAAGTGACTGAAGCCACTTGGCATTCCTTTGCCGTTGCTGTATTTCAAGGCAAATTTGCTTTTTCCATATGTGAGCACTCCGTCAGGCGCGACTGGCAGTTGCACCTTAAGAAACATTTCGTGGTGGTGTTGATAACTTCTTGCATGAGCGTGGCGGTCAGCGGATTTGGTGCTGATTCGCTCCTTGGAGGAAACGTGTTGTGCAACATATTGATGGCGTGCTATAGGTGTTTTTGATATATGCACCAAATCACAATCGCTTTGTAAGTAAGGTTGTGGGGTTTTACGTTTAGAGTTTTAGGTTTAGGGATTTAGGCTTAGGCTGAAGGTTTTATAGTGAGGGTTAAGGTTTAGGCTTGTAGGACGCGAGTTTTAGGTTGAGAGCAGAACGGCCTCCAGAAAGCATTCAATAGGGGAGCTTCACTTTTGTGCGGGGGTCTTGACATTCTAAAATTGACAAAAATCCATTGATTTATACAGTATAGTTTCATATTTCAGTTTGTGGGGGCTAGGAGCTTTCTTTGGGGTCTAAGCGCAAAAAAGCTATCCCATGGTGATGGGACTGGTTGAGGGTTTTATTTTTAGGTTTAAGCTTTGGGGATTTAGGTTAAGGTTTTATGATCAGGGTTTTATGTTTAGGGTTTTAAGTTTAGGTTTCGGGTTTTAGGTTCAAAGGTCTTAGGCTTTGGGTTTTAGGCTTACACACTATTCCTAAAAATCCAAGCATGTAACTTTGTTTATTGTGCTTGTCACATGTTATGTCCACTTCAACCAATCATGTTCCACAAAAGGAAAAATAGTATCAGCAGATATTTTGCCTCAGAAGGCAAAATAGACAAGACTGCCAATTGTTTAGCGGGCCATGGGCAGAGGTGGGCAACCGCTACTTCATCAGTAGCGTCGCTACCGCTCCCGCTATTTGTTAAATTTAATAGCGGTGCTACCGCAGCCGTTCCTGAATAAAAATAGTAGCGAGATATCGCTACCGCCGCTTCTGATGCACTTAAATATTTTTTGGTCTTGTTTTACAGACGTAGGATCTATTTTGAAAAACCTAACCCTGAAATATTTTTTTGTAAAAAGTTGTTAAAGAAAAAACGTCATCTGAAAAAAATAGTCATTGAACAGTTATGATATAGGAAAAAACATTTTACAGTGCATGCACATACAAATGAAGCACAGACTGCAGAAACGCCCATATAGAGTCCATTTGGTTTTGTTAGTCAATTGTTGTAGGCTAGCAATCGCCTTTATCAATGCAAGTTTCGCGCTGTGTGTGCAGTACTGAAGAGAATGGTCAAGCAATAAAAGACCAAATCTGTTCGTCACAAAGTTTAATGCGCGTGTAGATTGAATCAAGTCCGAAACCAGGGTGGGGGACAAACTGGGCTATCAAACTTCCCACGAAATCACGGAATTTTTATGCATTATTTTAGATTTTCAAAAAAATGTTATGTTTATCTACGTTTCATGTGAACCACTGAACAAATTACCGACTACTTGTACTTTAAACTGAGGCCCTTGTTTCTGAATGGTTCAATTTATTCGCGATAGTAGTTTTATGTAGAACGTACTTTATATGGTCTGCGTGCAAAGAATGGTTATTTAGATATTCGAGAGCGAATTGACCAACCACCGTTTCCTTAACATTCCAGCTTTTGAAAGTGCAGCCTAAGTGTTGAATGCTTTAGTTTCAAAGCTGTGCAATGCGCATTAAGCAGTCGGCATCAGCTCTAAAAAAATAAACTTAACCTCAGCAATAAAAACCTCTCGATTTACTGCAAAAGCTTTCGAGGAATCTGCCGACGGGCCTGCTTTTATGTTTTCGCGATGATACTTGAACATATAGGCCTATTCAAGTTGCGGGTCCCCACAAAGGTGACAAGCAAGCGAATCAGTAAAGCCAATTATTTCTATAGGACATCGATTTCACTTACCATTGCGCATCCACAGAGTACTGAAATCTTATTCACATAAAATATCCTATCATAAATTCCTTTTAATCCATTATGAACTTAAGTTTCCTTGTCAGTACATTCAATGCCCATACGTACTTTTTCGCAATATCTGAAAAACTTTTGCATGAAAATATGTAAAAAAACACTAAGAACCACACAGAATTCATTTAACGACCGACGAAAATCAAAGCCAAGCGGTCAGAAAACAGTTCTTTTTGTTATGCGAAGTTGTAGCATCCAAAGTTTGGTGTTACATTCGGACAACGATCACATGCAAAATCGACATCATGTGATTTGCGGCTTTGAACATGGAGGTTAATAAAATTTTAGCAAGATCGTGATGATAAAAGAAATCAATCACTTGACGTTGTGTGGCTGTGTCAGGTAAGAATATTAATCAAAGAAATTTTTTTCAATACCAACTCTGCTTGTTTAGCCCAGTCGATGGCCACTTGCAAAAAATGGCATTATACAATTGTTACCTAAACACATGGAGGCAAATAAAATTTCAGCGAAATTGCAATGATAAAAAAAACCCAACTACCTAACGTTTGGTAGGGTTATGTCAGGTTTAAACGTAAATGAACCAAAACTTTCGTCAATGTTAACTTTGCGTGTAGAGTTAAAAAAATGAAAATGTGAGATTCGTTGATTTAAATTATGTTCAAGCGAACTCACGATAACAAGTTTAACGCGAAGTGATTTATCCGTCATCTCAAAGGGAACACTTTCCTGTAGTTCCCCCAGAACGTTTGGTTAATAACAATGAGAGTAATAACAATGTCATTCACGGTTCTCAAAGACGATATTTTTTTCACAAGACTGAAGTCGTCTGATTAGAAAAACGGGAATTATGTAGTTGTTTTGAACTTAGTTAGCACAATCCGAGGCACGAAGCTCAAAGTGAAGACCCCTGCGACCACGCTTACAAAAACAGCGTTTCCCCAAATTAACTGCAACTGCAATGTGAAAGAAAGGCTGTGACGCCTGCAAGAAAAAGAGCGTGCGATGTAACAGAAAAGCGTCATTTCATTACAAAGATAAGTTATAAGAAGTTTTTCGTGCTGGTTTGAACGAAATTAAATACGACTACGTAGATTCCAAACAGCATTTTTATCTATAGTATCACGTTGCAGCAAGAGACATAAAAGCACTTTGCAAAAAACAAACAATACTTCAAGCAGCGGCATGCCTTGGGTTTACCGCGCCTGGGGACAAACTCAGTTTAAGCGCTCCCAGCCCGTTCGTGGCAGCATAAAATAAACACTGCAATCTGATGCTTTATTGCAATTACCTAATTCAGGGGTCTCCAAACTTTTTTGTCCGAGGGCCACATGAGGTAATACAGAACATGTTGAGGGCCGGACGCCGTACGCAATGTGATTGTTGCGGGATAT
>JGI24159J19872_10003559_pt1 | contig 19466 bp, 13 predicted proteins | sample Ectturendosymbi4_FD_19872 | JGI IMG/M metagenome (IMG submission 19872) | reverse complement strand
GTTATCGAGTCGATGCCCCTCAGCAGTTAAATTAGCTTTGTTACTGTCCAGTTTCAACTCGTGGTGGTGCATATATGTGGGAAGGAGCTGCTACATGATCAACATGAGTAATGATTTACAGTGGTGTTTCCCTCGCCCTATGAGTTTATGCGATCCTGATTTGAAAACAAAGAAAATACTTTATAATGAGACTTAAATTGCGTCGGGCTACACGCTTTGCTCAGCACTTTGTCGAATTCATTGCAAAAAATGAAACACAGAACTTGATCCCAGTACATTCAGGGAAAACATCACCGATTTTTTTCAAATTCAAAGATTGTCACACGAAGAGCCCACAACTGACCATCAGCAAAATTAAAGGTAATCGAGAGCCGCCGATAAAGGAAGACACTCTGCGACTACGTTCTCCATCGCTGATGATGTAAGTATGTGCAATATTTATGAGCCAGCTGAAGGGCCAGTCACGAACGTGCGTTAGGGAAAAATCAATACAACCTTCCCTCTACTGTTTGGTAGCTAACAGTTTGTTCTTCAGAGCCAGGTTGATGTAGTGAAATCAACTGGTATAAAAAGGCAAAGCTATGTACTGAGTAAAAATTTTTATGCGCAATAATTTTCAGCCCGCCACACAAGTTACAAGTTTTCATCAAACCCAGTAAAACATATACAATTGCAGCATAGGCAGACTGTGCGTGTGCCCCCTGGAAAATCAGGTGTTGCTTATGTAGATATTCCAAATGGACCATAAACTTCTTATTAAGAGTTCGTATATGTTTACTTCAGCTCACACAGCACATTGAAAGTAGGCCGACAGGTGTGACAGAATCTAACCACTGTAACGACAAGTTAGTGCCAATTTTCAATTTAGCTTAGCTTGGATCGAATTGAGTTTAGTGTCCACTACTGAAAAACAGGCTTCTAAGGCGTCTGTGTATAAAAGGGCTTTAAAAGCTGCTTTCCATTCGGGCTGAAGTAAATGTTACAGAAAACTATAAGGCCTACACAGTATAACTCAGGAGATTTCGTGTGTAAAGCAGCAACTGTTAACAGAGTGGCAGAGTTCATCCACAAAGGATGTTCCTTGAACTAATGTCGATTAACTACACAGTTTTATTTTATACATGTCGGCTGCATCAGAGACGTAGAAAACAAACAGATTAGTTTGCGAGGTAAGGAGGTTGCAGTGAATATTGTAAAAACAATACTTTGCCCATTTTCAGGAGAGATTAAAAGTTGAGGTTCTCAGTCCTAAGTGCTGTGAATATATAGCTACTGAATTATGGGGTCGAATTTTTGTATGAACGCTTCCATGTAAGCAAAAATCAACATGCTGGAACAGAGGAAACTCATAGGATGATTTGATAAGGGGCATCTACATAAAAAATTTGTTTTGTGAAGGCTAAGCAATTTGTTCGGAAATTAATTTTTACCAACAACACATGTATTCTTTCGAGGACAAAGATTTTTACGAAGGAGTAACTGAAAATGACTCTGATGGATGGATTCAATTTTTAAATACGATCAAAGCCGAGGCTCTCTTGCACGGGTGAGTAACGCCCTACCACACAATTGGTTTTGTGATATCAAAGATCGCTAGTTTATTTGTTAGAGGAAGTTAGAGGGCTTAGTCATTAACAAAACAAGCAATTGAGATATGCGGAGTGATGACTCTAGGATTTTATCTCCTAACTTAGGTTTTTGGAAGAACATTATGCTAGGAGCCCATCGAGATAGCTGTAATAAGAGTAAAACTGAAGCACCCTCCAAAAATATCATTAATAAAGAAGATTGAAAAAATACCTTTAATACATATTTTATTGTACGTTATTTGATGGCTTTAGAAACAGGTTTATTTTTCTGGATATATTAGCCAAATATTCTTTAAACCGTACAGTGACGTTAAGATTGCTACATTTGGTTTCAAGTTTTAAAAAATAACTTCTTCTAAAGGGAACAAACTCAGAAAAACATTAACCAGTTTTAAGCTGTCCAAGATACATGTTTCCCACGACAGATGGTGCGGTGCTTAGTCCATGCAAAGTAGCTTGTAAATTGTATCCGTTTGGTTTCGGTTATAGGATCGTACCCTCATTTTTCGTCGTTATTTTTGTCTCAGGATCTCTGCCGGAGCCAAACTTTGTAACACAAGAGATATGAAAAACCTAATACACCATTGCCCACCAGATATCTTTCATCATCTAAGATATCTAAGCACATGATGCTTTAGTAAGAACGTGCGCTTACGTCAGCGCACGTTGTTGAAGCTTTGTAAAAATATAAGTTGACCAAACTTCGTTTGTATTGCTGAGACATAAAGCTGGACACTTACTTATGCAAGCGTAGACTTTTAGTAGATGCTGGTTTAAAACTCAATTAAGATCCTTTAGAAGTTGATTTCCAATTTTTACGTGAATGGCATATTATAATGAATGCCATTCGTACAAGCAAGAAACCGTCGTGAATAATCGGTTTGGTAAAATCAAAACCAGGTTGTCCATGTGCCGCAAAAATCCTCTGGTCAGTGTTCAGGCTGTGGCGAATTGAGGTTTAATTCATAACACAACGATGAGTTCAGGGTCTGACAACCGAAGTCAGGAGACGTGGAGCTTCAAACACTACTATCTGGGTTCAACAATGCACTATCTGCAGAGCAAATTGAAAACATTGTCCGCCGCGGATAACTTGGTAGTGTCGTCTTGATGTGCGTATACGGCACATTTAATCTCGAAGGGGAAAAACGTCTTCATCAAAAATCTATCGGTATAGCTAGGGGCGTCATTGCTAGCAAAATGTTCGTGAGAAGTATTTTTTTCGAAGTGAAAAGGAATTTTTTTTTTAAAAGACGGCCTGCTTCAGCCCCCTAAAATTAGGGGTATCGTCCGAAAGCGTGAAACACACGATAAATTTCAAAGCTTAAAAATTAGGCATCCCAGCGCCTCCAGAGTCGGTAGACTCGCCGCAAGTGAGCCCGGCTATAAGGATTCACTTACTGTACATGCTGCTGTTTGCCATGACCTAAGAATTTCATTAGAGTAGGGAAGCATGTCTCAATATTTGTGGCCATAGGCAAGAGAAGAGTGTTTGCATTCACAAAAGAGTTCGTTTAATGAAAATGTGTGTGTGTTCTTACGCGTCTGACGGCAACAACGATGGTGCACTGATGGGCATCTCACACAAAGGGTTCTTATGTTTTCTCTGCCTTGCTTATGGCGTCCTGTCAAATGGGATACTCACTTTCGCGGATCATTGGAACATATTTCAGTCAGGCTGAACTTCGCGGCTTGTGGACGCATCTGCGACACGAAGAACCAGAACTTCTGGATACATTTGAATATTTCGTCGACAATGCAGTTCGTGAAATCGACAAGATACAGTCTGATCGAAATTTCGCTCTCAAAAGGTGATTATGGTGTTTTTATATTTTTATTCACACGCAGCATTCGCAATCACCTAGAAATGGAACTGGAGGCAATATTTGCAGGTAAAATGAAACATATTCCAGAAGAGTAGTTTTTAAGCTTCACAAACCCGCCGAACCCCTACGTTATTGTCCAAGCTTGTTTCGAAACCCAATTTTTTGTATAGTGATAACAGGAAACACAAATAGCAACAAAAAATAAAAATTAGGTTACTGAAACAAAATCAGCCAACAGTTGCCATTCCATTTGGTGGCACCAAAACGAATGTCGATTTGTTGTGCTGAAGGTATGCTTTTGAATCTCGCTTTCCTGAAGCTCACTCATGTCATCTACGCATCGAAGGTTTCTATCTGCAGTTGTAGTGTCAAAAACAAATGGCTGCCTTATCCATGCTGGATACTGCCGTCGGTCAGTGAAATAGTATGCAAAATATCTTTCTAATTCCAGCAAAAGTTTTCAGGTGATTAAGGGCGCCAAAGATGTTGGCCAAATATGCCAAAGCAAGAAGAAAACTTGACCCCTCGAATCCTGGAAGTGTATCAAACCCGTGGTTGCGATATTGCTCAAACTTGGATAGATCTGCACACAACGAAAAACACGACCTATCACCTTTCTCGAAATAGCCAACAAACGTCAGAAAGTATAGGACTTAGAATTGTAAGTCAATTTCTTCATACAGCTGCACAAAAATGCGATGATTAAGAGCGCGATGCTTAAAATAACCGCTTAACGCTGAATCTCCTTTGTAGCTGACTTTTTCCAAGTGCTCTGTCGAGCAGTCCTCTCATAATCTACATAAGCTTTGTATATATCACGTAAGGGGGGTAATAGTCCAGTGTGGGCAAAGTAGACCTGACATTTTCCAGCAAGACGTTGTGCAAAAAACCAATTATTCCAGCTCGGGAAAAGCAGGTTTGCCATGTTACTGAGGTACCATGCATGTTAGTTTCGGTACATGAAAGAAATCGGGTTGTGAACTGAAGCACATTCGACCTGTGTGACTCATCTCTGTAAGTGGTTCATTCGACCTGAGTTTTCGCAGGAAATCTTGTTATGTTCCATTACACAAGAAATGTTTTAAGTTGTTTTCATGTAACGGCTGCAAATTTTGAAAAAGTCAGACCAGTGCATTTTCGCTGCAGGTGATCACAGTGCTGCACAAACCGCAAAATTCTTTGAAACAGCGGTTGTTTCAGAAGAAATTGGCATTGAATTTCATCAATCCTTTGGCTATAAGACGTTTTTCCGATACCATCTTGCCTCCTGCTGTACGGTCCGCGATCCACCATGGCCGTGGAACCGGAAATCAAATTTCAGGCGCCTGCTCTGGCTCCAGCTCGAGTCATCTAACGTTTTTGGCTCCAGCTCCGGCTCTATCATCTGAAAGGTTTTTGTTCTGGCTCCAAAGTCATTTGGCGCATTGAAAACTTAAAATCAATATATTATTTGCACAACTGGCTTGCCCCACAAACTAGGGCTGTAGAAGCAGGACCCAAATTTCAGAACAATGTTGCAGCCGCTGCGTGTTTTAAATTACATTGTTTCATCTTTTTTGTGATTGATACTGATGCCGCACATTCCCAGGTATTGGTTTATCAGAAAATACCCATTTTGGGTAAATAGACGTTATGTGCAACTCAAAAAATGTTGTCAATACAAACCCTTTTGCGACCTAGAAACACGTGCGTTAACTCCGAACAGGCGTTGGGGCAGCTATGTGTGTGACATAACATTGTTTTAACTTTTTTGTGATCTATACTGTGCTCCAGATTCTCAGGTATTGTCGCAATAGAATGATCCATTTTGGGTGAAAAGGCTTTATGTGCAAAACCTCACAAAAATTTCTTAAAAATAACACATTTTCGTGTCTCAACCTAATTTACTTTTTTTGCATGTACTTCCACCAGCTTCGAATATATCACGTTATGCAACTTGTATACAGACCGTCAATAAGGGCTACTGGCGTAATTTCCAAATTTTGCATGTATTTTTCGCTTCTTTTTGATTCGTAAAACCCGCATTTCTTGGGAGGTATGGGTGTTTGGTATTGAAATAATAAAATGTTTTCGTCATGCATCAAGATACTATTTTATGGTCAGGTGATCTTCGCAATAATTGCTGAGGAGCTGATAGACGCACCTGTCCTTCTAAGACGTTTGAGTAAGCCTCGGTTATGATGGGAACAATATTTGTCAGGGCAATGCTACGAACGGTGTACTGTACATTTTCATTTAGACCTGAGCTGGTTTTTAAGCTCAGGCGAGAGCTATACCTTGACAGGTGAAGTAGGGTATTATTCGATGAATCATCCTGCCACGCTGTGCCTTCATAACTCTCCAAGGATTCCGACTGCATTAAATCAATATGCACGTTTCGTAGTAGCACAGATGTGAAACGAAACTATGCCGTGGTAACAGCAAAAAAGAGTAGAAATTATTGCACATTATTACGTACTTTCGATTTATTAAAAGTGGCTTGACATGTCCGATGACGTCCTCGTTATACACGCACAATATCTAGACTTCGATTTTCTGTTCGCTTGCTCCAAGCTGATGAGGGAAATACCTCTCTCTGTGCAGTGCATCACGTGGATTGAAGAACGCTTTAAACAAGATTACGATGGTATTGCTGTATCACAGAATGAAGTGTGTCGTGATTAGCTTGCTGTGATCGTAAAATCGCTTCCAAGTGTGCTTTAGCCAAAATCTCCTATGCGGTACCTTTACAAGGGCAGTCTTGTTACGCTAACTTAATCCATGAAACTGAAGACTGTTCTAGTTTGATAAATAACTATCAATAAATAACCAGAAATGTTTGCTGAACTTTTTTCAATTCAGAGAACCTCTACCGAATCGCTGAAAAGGCTCTGGCGAACCCAAAACCACTGGTCTGAAATAAGCAATCAGTTTTAACGCAATGCATATAAATTTTGGGAAGCCGAGATTTTTATTCCAAAAATCCGAGATTTCGTCCCAAATATGAAGCAAAGTTTGTCCCAAAAATAGTAGAAAAACATTTGCGTTTTCAAGGCCATATTAGGTAAACCTATATGAACTGTTAACAAGTTGTTTTCTCAAAAAATCAATGCACTTCCTCCGTTGCATTTTTAATTTATTTACATTTGCTTAAAGAGAATTGGCTGTAAGCCTAACCTTGCAGTATGCCTCGTGTGTAGGAGTCTACTTCTCTATTTTACTGCGATTGCTACTGCTGCAATTTTTCAGTGGTCTTGGATTGATTTCCCCAGTTCGTGGTCCCACAGCTAACTTGAAAAACCTGACCATGTGGGTAACTCTAGCCAAAATGACCACTGAAGTTTTAGGATCACAGGCGAAATTTTCAACAACTTAGCAATTATTCTCAAGCTCTTCTGACCCGACAAAAACAGACTTGTTGTATTTTTAAATATTTTTTTACGAAAAAATACACATTTCCCTATCGCAAATTTGGAAGGTAACTGCAGCGAAAATGGCAAAATTCCATTTGCAAGCGCAACTGAGGTGAACTGCGAGCCACACTCGTGGACTCAGTGTGACTTATCAGCGAATTCCCACATGGGAGGCAGTCACCAAGCTTGGTCGTCCATCAAAATGCCAGACTTGTTGATGCAAAAATGGCATTGGAGCCAGCACGCACAGCTGTTGTTGTTATCACGATTTCTTTCATGAATACGTGCCATCTATCGAACTTCTTTTAGTGCGAAGAGAAGCATCGCCACGAGTTTCGGCGGCAAACTGAGTTGAAACAGCAAGAGCTTGACGACATCTTGAAGAAAAAACGCTGCTTGGAGTGCCACCTGGTGGTTATGACACATGTTAGGAATAAACTGCCATCTTAGCAGTAGTCCTCAAAAAATACAAATCCTGCACATATTTCAATAGAACTGCTCGACGGACGTTTCGAAAATATCAGCTACTGAGGGAATCAGGTTAATAAATGTGTTTTAAATCTTTTAAAAATTTAGTTGAAAACTGAATAACGCAACAATGTCCAGTCTCCTGAGCAGGGTTTAAAAAGCAACCGAACTTGTGAACTACAGCAACTCGGCTTTTACGCGCCCGCGCCCCCAGGCGTATGACAACTTGCCAGATAGCTCTTTTCCGCAATAGCAACATGCGCTGAAACCATCTCACCATCAGAAATAGTTGAGAAACTTTTCACTCTGCTTAAAAACCAGATGCGAGCTCCTGGAGGCAGAAACATTCAACGTGAAATCAAATCATTTTAATTATGCACTTTTTCAAGTTATTGCCCAGAACGTTTTCTTCCAAGGCATCTAAACTAACAACTGTTTCAAACTTACGTTTCACTAAAGCATTTCGCGGCTTTTAACAGAAACTGACGTTTTGTTCTGAGGAAAACTTTATTTACAGAGAAGTTTCATATCCCACAACAAAATTTGGATCGTCTTGTTCACGGTAGCACAATCTGTAAGTAGTAACGGATTTCTCCGTCATTTAATATCAACCGTATGTTTTAGCAAAGAGCACAGTGATCGTGAAGTTCAACAAATATTCGTTGATGTCGAAAAGATACTTGAAGAGGAAAGAATACGAATTAGACAAGAGGTGAGTAAACGCTCGCGGTCGCCACTTTCGACGAACGATTTCTTTCATGAATATGTGCCATCTATCGAACTTCTTTTAGTGCGAAGAGAAGTATCGCCACGAGCTTCGGCGGCAAACTGAGTTGAAACAGCAAGAGCTTGACGACATCTTGGAAAGAAAACGCTGTTTGGAGCGCCAGCTGGCGGATATGACTAAGAGCGAGAAACGTCGCAGCGTGAGCATCAGAAATCTGAGCAAGATGGTCGAAGACCTTAGCGCACGAGAAGCTGAATTGAAAGCAGAAAACGGGGATTTACAACAGGTACGAATATTTCTAATAAATTTTTTATGAATTGCAATGCTAAGCAGTTAGATGATTGAAAAGATGATAACTACTTTCTTATTTTGGCGACTCGTTGGATTCCACCCGGTTTTATTTATCCATCGTTTTTGAAAATGACAAACGTTTGCGAAACTCGTATTTTAGCAATACATTTATTCAAATTGAAACTCCTGTAGGGTAAAAACAAACATACATCATTCGGAACATAAAAGCACCGCTGCAACATTATGTCTGATACTTGATATTGTTTATACGAAAGCATTTCATTTGAAGGGCACTGTTCAAAAAACAGAAGAAGTCAACCAAATCTTTACTAATTCTTTTTTCGGAAATATTTACATGATTACAAGTGAATTTTCAGGACACGTATTCTGCGAAACAGGTTCGATATTAATTTCGGCATATCGTAATAAAATCTTTATAATTAATAATGGTTGATAGATTTATATGCTAGTTTTGGTAGTGCAAAACTTGAAACTCCACTTTGACGTGAGGTGACATACGGTAAATTGGACCAGAAGTGCAGTTTAAGATACAACCTAAGCCATTTAGATGCATGCACAAACGACGGGCTTTTTTATACAATTTGACAGACTTAGTTGCCTGCGCTGAGAATGAATTATACACGTGATTTTGCGACAGATAGTCTTGCACCAAAAACAGCTGTAGCCTAATAGACACATCCACAAAAACAATCGCTCAAGACTTTATGGCACATCTTCAAACAACGCTCTGTCAGTGATGTCTAGAACTTGTGCACGAGTTTTCACTATGGCTCGTTTATGCCCTCAGTTTTGTGCACAGGAAAACCAGCGATTGCATCTGCAGCTTTCAACTTCTATTGACAGTCTTCACAAATCGCAAGAATTATGCGTAAAGCTGCATGAGCGCGCCGACAGCGAGAGAAGAGAGATGGTTAAAGATTTCAAAGACGCACTGGCTTTAAACAAAGTAAAAACAAGAGAAACTGCTCTGCTGGAATTAGAACTGGAAGGCCTAAAGTAAGCTGCCATGCGCAACACATCATCAAGTTTATAATGACATTTTCAATATCATTTTTAATGAGCAACCTCCGGTGAATTCAACACCGCAACAGAGCCTTCGCTTCAAAGCCCCTCCATTAGTCTCTATAACCTATAAGGAAAATAAGTGTAGCACATCCCTGTTTAAGCGATTGACACTGAGATTTCGTTATTGAAAAGATAAATCAACAAATAATCTTATCCGATAGCACAATAGATGCTTATAAAAGTTAGTTTTGACATAGCAGTAAAGATACTCTAACCCTTCACATACGCACGTAAGTTCATTGATTCATTCCACCCACTTGCGCTGGTAAACCACAGCCATGGTTTCTATCACTGGTGTGCTTGGATCTGCAAGAACTTGGGCGTAGCAGAGGAAAGAATAAAACCTTCCAAATTGAAATTTCAGTCGGGTGGCCACATCACGTGTTGTTTGAGGGGAATACCTTACTGTGTTTAAAACAATATTTTTTTATATCCTTGCTATCATGCCACCACTGCTGGAAATACAGTATCCCTTTTTGCGCGATAGACGCCTGTCGTCGTGAAAACAAAACGCTCGAAAATTGATATCCGCATTTATAAAAGAAAACCATGACAATTGAACTTCCCAGCAAAGACTTCTACCTCTAATCCACAGATGGAAAACCTGTATGCATATCTCGGGCTGTATTAATTGTGGAATATCACAGGCAGCCGCGAAAACTCCTATATTCATCATATGATGAAAATTACAGCCAAGCACACATGTTTGGTTTACTTTCATACACAGATCCAAGAACATTTGGGTAAAGAAAATTCTGACGTAGCCTTCGGGCCGCTGACTCCCACATTTGTTTCAAACCATTAAACCTGAACCAAACCGAATCCTGAGCAGCAAGTTGCTTTTATTCAACAGTTGTTGTAAGTAGTAACCGGATTGCGCAAATTGAACTTTTCCAATATTTTCGAAATTTTGCCTGAGCCGAGAAAATGCAGAAATCGTTTAAAAATGTTAAGCTACACGATTGATCGTGAAACGATGTATTTCTTCGGAAAAAGTTTTCTCGGACTTCTGCAGGACTTTAGCAACTAAATGTTGGGCCTACTTGCAATGGTAAGCAAGTTTTTGCGGGGTGTTGAGTTTAACACACGGTTGCGGAGTCGAAGATAAAATATCCGACTCTGACTCCCGACTCCTAGTTTACAAAATTTCCGACTCCGATCTTTTTAAAATTTCCAACTCCAACTCCTTCACATAAAGGGAATGAAATTTGGGTGTTAAAATCAATGGAAATCGTGGTACACAGCAAGAAATCTCTAATTCAACAAATGTTTCAAAAGAAATCGTACCATTTCAACAGGAATTCCCAATTTAAGAGTGTGATGTAAAATATGATCCAATTGGGCATCTAGAGTTGGAGTCGGACAAAAAAATTCGACTCCGACTCCCAGTGTTGTTAGGAGTCCGACTCCCACTCCACCCAAAAGCCTCCGACTCCTCACGACTCCGACTCCACAACCATGGCTTAACAACCAAACAGTTTAATTACATAAATGACCATAACTAACATCTACTGTAGCTTTTGTCTTATCTTTTTGACTAACTGTCAGCTTATCTGAAACTGATTTGTTTTCAGAAAAAAGTTAATCGAAGAGGAAGTACAAAGTTCACAGCCATATTTGGTACGTAGCTATGTGTTTCTTTAGACCGCATTACGGGGAATGAATGCAACTTTTGCATCCACAAAAACGTTAACGTGTGTTTTCCCGAAACTGCTACAACACAAATTGATGACCGCGATGTAAGTCAAAAAGGGAATGGCTATAACTGCCTGGTATCAGCAATGAAAAAATAATATCTTTGGCTATGAGAAAGAAGTCATAAAGCTACCTCCTTAATATATTGTAAGCGAATAACTCTTTCTCGTTTTCTCATTCATTGTGATTTTAAAAGTTGTTTTTATAGTATTGTATGTATTTTAATTCCTTCACACAACGAAGAAGTTGCTGACGTCGCGATTGCATCTCTTCAGAATACTTTATCGGCAATCAGTTCGGAATATGAATGCGACCAAGCAAATTACGAAGTCCCTTCTGCAAGAACGCCGGATCGCGTTTTCAAAATTATAATACTTGGCGACTCAAACGTTGGCAAGACCAGTCTGATCCATAGGTTTTGCAAGAATGAATTCAGTCCTATGAGGCGATCAACATTAGGTAAGTTATTTGGCAATGTTGTAATCGGTGTGAACGCGGAGGAATTCCGTTCCGCCTCTTTGAAAGGGTAGTCAGCTTCCCACACTTCTTCATGTGGCAAGTGGCAGCTAAAAATTGTAATTGTGGTCTTATGTTTCAACTGTCTTGACTGCAACAAGGAAACTCTTCGTGTTGGTGGAGCTTTCCACCAATTATTTTTCGGCACTCCACCACTGGTTATTCGTCCCACTGAAATTCGTTTACACGGCAGTACACCCACACTAACGTGATGTAAAGTTTTCCTCCATCTAAAGTGTTGTTCTGAACCCGCGTTGCTATANTAGATATATCAATGTAGTGTAGGCCAGGGCTTCTCAAACTTTTTTGTTCTGCGATCCCACTTCAAAAATGAAGTTTCTATGCGGCGCCATTNNAGTTTCTATGCGGCCCCATTGATTCATAGCACAGTGACAAGATGTTAATGATTCATGTAAANGCCCCATTTCAAATCTCAAGTGGCATTTTTGTCTATGNCGAAATAATAAAAACGCACACAGTCCACGAAAGAAAATATAAAGCAATAAAAGAACTCGTAATGGGAAGAGTAAAGCTAATAAAAAATTAACAAACAACAATTTAGTTTATAGAAGTTATCAAGCACAACTAGCGAAATGGATGCAGTTCATGATTTTTTCACAGATCATCCATTCATAGAAAACGCAGGACGAAGAACATTTTCAACACTTTTCAAAAAAGCTCGTTTTTTGAACTTGATGATTGTCGATTTTGAAAATGCTGCTTCACATAAATGTGTTGTAGAAAAGGGCAAGGATTTATTGAGGTCATTTCAAAAATCACTTTGTATTCATTTCTTGTTTTAATTCAAAATTCACATAAACTCTGTTTTGAAAATTCCAGTTGCCCTTACGTCGGGGTCGACATTGGTCAGTACGTCACAACAATGATGACGTAACAACGCATAACGTGTTATGCTTAGTTGATTATTATCATTCGATAGCTCAGGCTGACATCCTAGTAATCAGCTGAAAGCTTGGAACACGGTGTTGCCCCTAAATATGCATTAGAAATAAACCAATAATTTCACTGCAAGTATACTTTCAATTTTTTATGAAGTCCAGCAAAACGTTTTTTCTGATTTGTCATATCAGTTTGTTTCGCGACCCCACATGTACATTTCGCGACCCCAAATGTGGTTGCGATCCACAGTTTGAGAAGCCCTGGTGTAGGCAACAAACTGTGTAATTTTTACCAACAGATATTACCTACCAAATAAAATCAATTACCACCGCCCAAGGAGTGACGTCCTTGCAGATATGGGACACAGCTGGCCAGGAAAGATTCCGAAGCATTCCGAAAGCTTATTTTCGCAAGGCGGATGGCATAATGCTTTTGTACGACGTAAGCAACGAGAAAAGCATGAAAAATGTCCGACATTGGATAAGCAGCATCGAGGTAGTGACAATGAACACCAAGCCAATATGTTTAACAAATGCTAACGTGCCTGTATATGTTTGGTGGCAAGAAGCAGTTAAGCTCTTTAGACCGCCCTCTGTCGATTAAATTTCTACAAAAAAAACATTTGCCATTAAAGACCTTGGGGAAAATTGCATAATTTGAAGTGACATTTCTAAAATGGAGGTGCTCACTTCATTTGGATGACAAGCAGAGGTGCGAAATTCGTCGATGACATTGAATTAACCCATTAAAACATGTTTCAAATCAAGCTGCTTATTCCTTGTACTAAAAAAAAACTCGGAGTCGATGGGATTTGCAAAGACTAGATAGCCATCATTTTTTGGGGAAAATATACGGCGTTTAGAAATAACGATGACCTCAGTTGTCCTTGAAAAAATATTCTTAATGTCATCCATTGGTACACAACAAACGTTCTGGATGATAGTTTTGTTTTTGCCAGTTTCGCATCTTGACCAAACCTTCATCAGCGACAACTAATACGAAAAATTTTTGATTGGCTTTGACAAGCTTGTGAAAATTAAAGTTCTACTGTATAATGCAGACAGGTTACTCAAAGATTTTGGAAACATAAAATTTCTTTCACAAGTTTGGTGTTTTTGCAGATTTTTTATCTGCTGTTTCTGATGTGTTCAGACAATGTCAGAAGTAGATACCAAATGTTTCTAGATATACAAACGGTTTATGAGATAATTTAGCTATTTTGAGTAAAAGTAGAATATTAACTGTGTGCAAAGCAGCTGCAATTGCAGCTGATACCTAAAAAAATATTTTGCACTTTTTTAAAGCAAATTACTCACCATAGTGGGCACAGGCTTTTACGGGAAAGCGTTTTTGTGAGGGTGGGATATGTTCGCACTGAAAAACTTGCCCTTGCGTAGATTTCTGAAGAAGGATGGTAATTGTGGCTTAGGTATCGTCAGAAAATTGACGGAACGTCCTTACGGTTTCCCAAAACCTAGCGTGAAGTGCAAAAATCAACAGGTTATTTTCCGAGGATCACCAGAAAACGTAAGCAACCTGTTGTTTCCAGGTATTTTCTCCAATACATTCCAATTTTGTCATTCACTGCCACACTCGTTCTCACCTGACTGCCCTCATTTTTTTCTTATTTATTGCAAAACACATTTTTGGGCACGAAAATTTGCAAAGAATGCCTTTATTCACCCTGCTTTGATAAATATTGCAGTGTCTGTGGTCGTGGGACTCAATGCAGGTTTTCTTATGTTGTTGGCAATGATTTGCCAAAGTTTTTTCTTGGATGAATAATCTGCGTAAAAACGAACGGAAATATAAATTGTCTATTCGAACATAGCTGAAATCTACAAGTACTGTTTTGAACAAGATAACTTACAGTACCGTAAACTTGTTGCAAAATTTCGTAAACACTTTGCTCGCTTCTGTAGACTATATGCCCTGTGGTCTTGAGGTGCAGTGTAACGGTTAGACAGTACTGCTCCAACGAAGCATTCTGACTTGTTCATTAAATATTTCTATTTATTAAATACTTCATTAAAATACATCACTAGTGGTTAATTGCATAAAATATTTTACAGCAATCGTCTGAAACCGGTGCAGCTATCATGCTTGTGGGCAACAAGATTGACCTGAAAACAAAACTGAACGAAAAGAACGGTCGAAAGATGGCGCAAGAGTGCAATGCATGGTTTGCGTTGGTCAGTGCTAAAACTGGTGAAAACGTGCCACAAGCCTTCGAAGCCATGAACAGGTTTGTCGATGTCAAGACAAGATTTCAAACCCCGTAATAAGTGTACTTATCTTCCGAAACACGAAAATATTACACACAAGCATTGGTTTGGGGCAGGGCCGCAACCAACTGGTATTTTCGGAGGGGGCAAAATGATGCAACTTGTTGCTGTACCTAACACATACATACGTTTGTGAAAATTTCGGAGGGGAGCAATCGCTCGATTCCCCCCCCTCTCGTTGCAGGCCTGGTTTGGGGCATTTCAAGTAGGCTATGAATTAGAAGCACACAAACTGTTAAATTCAAGATTAGCATGGATGATTGAAACCTAGGATCTCCACTGCCAAAAGTAACAAATAACTTTACTGTTTTAACACAAAGCTTTTGAACTTCAGGTAAAACGTGTGCTTATTATCGGTAGAATCACAGTAATCTCAAAATAGGGCCTAAATTTGGTTAAGTTTTTAAACAACAATGACGAAATTGTGAGTGCGTCTTACTTTAGGAAAAACTGCAACTCTACTAATTTCTATCAATAGCGTCGCTAAGGATAAAGTAAAAAGTATAAAAAAGATTGTTTTCATCTGAAACATTAGCCTTTTCGCAACCCTTGCTCTTACCTGTTGCCTGCAGTCATTCTATTTTTTCAGCAATCAATCAGCAAACCAGCACACCGCACACAAACTAACACGTATGGTCACCCAAATATCATCACTAAGATGGCAGGATAATGAGATCAAAATACACCAAGGAAACGACGTTTTGCGAATCTGCGCTAAGCCTAAGCACATTGTTTCTGTCCGGTCAAATATATTTTTGTCACTATTACCTTACCTGCGAAATAGTTTTGGGGCTATCTACAACAGTATCGCAGTTATTTCTCATAACATTCACTGTTTCATAAATCCTGGAGGTAGTGGCGTTTAAATATGAAAAAATACACGTTTTGGTGTTAACCCGTGTGCATGGAGTAAAACCACATCAAAACAAGATTATGATCTCGCCTCAGCAGGCACATAGTAAGTCAAGCCAAAATATTTCAATGGATGACAATTTTTCGCAACAGTGGCTTGGCTTCAATTAGTTACTACATACAGCTAATTTCATCTTCGATAATATTATGAACATACAATAAGGCAAAAGCAGTCGTTTTGGAACTGTGCTTTCCATTACCAAAACATCAGAGTTCGTTCAGTTCTGCCTCCAATTACACCTCCTTATCAGCACTGTAAAGGATTGCTCCGTGTCAAATCCCGAAAATGTACGCATTTGATGAAAAAAGGCCGAAGCAGGAAATACCGCACAACATTTAAATGATTTTGATATCACTTTCTTTTGCTACATTTGATAAGACTGGTTGTTGCTAATCAGACTCAAATCCTAAAAAACGTCTATTTCAAGCATATGTAGTGGCTGTACGCAATTTCAATTGAAAATCCGGCGCTTATTTGCCACAGTCAAAACCGTTGCGCATGCGCAGTCTGGTCGCTCATCAGCGTACATCGAATATTCTCTTGGTTTCGACTGGCAGGTTGCTGCGTGAGCGGGAAGACGGCATGATGCACAAACCGCCGGAAATGGGAGAGACGATAGATTTGGATCAAGAACAACGCAAAAGCTCCTGTTGCGGTTAAATCAGCTATTTGCGCAACTTCATTCGCAGCATGGAGGCAAAGAGGAGCTGATGGCAACAAACCCGGGTGAAAATGTCTTGAGGAGCTTTGGCTGCATTGGAAGCTTTAAACGGCAACAAACAGCAACAGTCTTGTGCAGTGCTTTCGACTTGGGTAAAGCATCAGTGGAGTACACCCAATACCACTGCCGAAACTCCGCTTGTATTTTCTATCCAAACGTCTATGAATTGTTAAACGCTTTGCGAAGGGATTTTCGCCTGGTTTGCCTCAAATACATTATATCCCTCAAAGACACGATCGGCTTTCAAACGCTGTTGATCAGGTGATGTTTCATCCTTAGACTATGCATGCAGTCGCAACGCTAAACGTCGAACTAAAATGCTCATATGAATGGCATCGCAGACACTCCTGGTAGCAGGAGACGCTTTGTATCATAGAAAACGATTCACCTGCCATTGCTGCTAAGCAGGGTTTCGTTGAATAATCTGCTTTTTGGACACTTGGTCTCGGAATTCTAAAGCGATAGGGCAAACATCACTTCCCATTTTGATGCATAGACATTTCAACAACTGAGATAGGTTACGATTTCTGTTACGTAGGCCTCCGTGGCCCCTTGCGTTGCTATGAAAAGCATCAAGCAGAAAAAGCCTCCTCCAAAGAGGGACGAAGCGTGCACAGCAACTCGTGCAATCCGTCAACCTATTTCATTAAGCAAACTCCATAACACCAAATGAGCAACTGAATTGCACCCACTGCAAGTATTCCCGACCACAGAGCTGATGTGCCGGTGTATATTTCCCCTGCCGAAAGATTCTCAGCAAATCCTATCGGGGTTGGCAACTTAAAATGTATAATTTCCGAAAATAGCGTCTCGCATTGCTCTCCCAGCTAGACACGTCGATAATAAGTCATCTTCCAATATCAAACGGAGCTCTATTTGTTACTGAAAACACACGCAAACAATCCAAACGATACGTTTTGAACAATATGCACACATCAAACAAACTCAAGTATTAGCAGCAATAATAACGCCAATAGCAACAACTGTAGTTTATACCACACCAAGCATCACGGACACACAGCTCATGACAAAACAATGAACAATACGTTTGCCGGTGTCAATGAAATTTCTGACTCACGCCATGTGCAGCCGTATGCACAGTGTAATATTCTCCTTGTCAAATACGCTTGGAAAACTGATGATTGGGGCTTAGGGTTTAGTGTTTAGGTAAGCATGTCGGGTTAGGGTTTGGGTTGGAAAAAGACAAATAATCGAGGTCTAAGACTAAGTCCAATATTTTTCAGTGGATATAGCCATTTCTGTACGATAGCTTGTTGTTGGTATCGGACATCTAACCAAAAAGTTTTAATTTACACAACACACATCAAAAAAGTAATGGGTAAAGTTGTTCCTTTGCTCTGAGAAGAAAAATTACTGGCAAACAATAATAGGTCAGAAACATCGCAGAGGTCAGAAATTTCGCTTGACACCGGTAATCGGCTAAAGCAGTCAATCTTCAAATCTAGTTTCCATTCAGAAACGCTGTCTAGTGAACAAAACCCCAAACAACAAGATATTCTCAGGGCATCCGACAACAAACTCCAAGCATACGACTAAGAAGCTGTCGCCATTTCGAGTACAAGATTATTTGCACACTCAGCGGTCAGTTTGCTTGGACAATGCAACGAAGCACCACACATTGTTCGCCCGTCATTCAGTTAACTATTTGTTGACAGAACAGCAAAGCGCTATACGTAAAAGCATTAGACCAATGGTTCTTAGATTGGGCTCGATCGAACATCTAGGGTTCGATTACACAGGTGGCGGAACCTTTTTCAAAGTGGGGGGGTGAAAGTGCACGTAAAAACTATAGAAAAGTTTTGTGGTTTCAATTGGCAACTGTGACGTCACATGTATTGAAACAAGACGTCATTATCTATGCACCATATGTAGGTCTAAAGTACACTATTTTAGACAAAATTAAACCACTGTGAAAACGTATCAGTGAACCACCTGAAATTCAAATAGGCTGTTACCNGGGCGACCCAGGTCAANAGCGTCACTCGGGCTCATAATACGTTNAATCAACCTTCATTCTACTGTAACTAAATAAAAACGTTCGACGCTTGTGTCACTGATATTTCCATTTGCTTTCATTCTGGCTGCCATTATTGTTGCTCTGAGACGTTAGTTACGTAATGATAAATGAGAAGACTTCATGATAACTTCTTGAGTAACGTACATCACAGGGCAATGATAACGCCGGTTCATTCATATTAGCGCGAGTTGTTGGACAATTTATCGTTCGTTTGAAATTCATCTCGAAAATGAGAACTGTTTCTTGGATTGGACTTCAAATCCAATGNTCTATATAAATCCATTTCTTTAAAAAACACTCNCTCGGAAATGAATTATGTTTTAAAAAATACTTTATTGCATAGGTCAGCTCGGACTCTGATGGATGAGCCCGAGTAAAGGACGAGCGAACGAAGTCCAGAGAACGCCTACTACGAACGATATTGTTTTATTCAGGTCACCTGCAACATGAAAGCGAAAGGCCAGACGTGGAACGAAAATATATGAACAGTGACAACTGACAAGGTCCAAAGAAAACAGGCCGAGTTGACAAGTTAGTGAAGTGGGACCCTGAGTGGAGGCATAAATATACAAAGCAAGCTCGCGTTATCTGATATAAATTGTAATCGAAGACTCGGGGTAAGCCCGAAGAGCACGTGTGCCGGAGTCGCCACTGAGCTATTAAATCCAAATTCCTGCCACTGTTGTTAGCCTAAGCCCATGTGGCGACGTGATTACGCCACATATAACGTACAATTCATAGCAACAATAGAAGAGCGAACCTGGCCAAATATCTAATCTCAATTGCTATTATGCTGAGGATTGTCGTTTCTACTCTTTCTTTGGTTGGCTCAGGTGGACTCAGCATTGTGCCTGCACCAAATTGCTCCCAACGTGTCGGTGGATGCAATTCAGTGTTAAGCTGCAGCCAACAGTAATCTGCAGTCCCAAAACTGAACCGAAAGCTACAGCAATCTGCAGTCCCAAAACTGAACCAAAAGTTGCAAAGAAGTTCAAAAGAAAACAATTATTTTGGAGCAT
>JGI24159J19872_10003557_pt1 | contig 19472 bp, 10 predicted proteins | sample Ectturendosymbi4_FD_19872 | JGI IMG/M metagenome (IMG submission 19872) | reverse complement strand
CAGCGAAACACTTTGGCCTAGCGGTTGGGCCCTAGGCCAGGCAACATGACCCAAAATGACCCTAAAACTACTTCACTTATGACGTCAGTCACAAAAAATCCGCACCCCCAAGGCAAAAACATTTTTGAGTGCAATCTACTAGACTGGCCAATCCGTTTGAGCCCTTGAACAGCTCTCTAGCGCAATCGACAGAGGAGCTAGGGCGTTGGTAAGGCAACCGAAAACTGCTGTTTTTAGGCCGAAATTGAATTACGAATATATCGTAGACCGGCTCTCAAAGTGTTAAGTGCGCCTTATGGTCTGAAAAATACAGTAGTTGCCCTAGTTTGTTCGCAGGCAATCATCTGCTCACCGCACACGCAAAAACCTGTGAGCGAATGTTACATCATAGAGTGATTTATGGGGACAATTGTGGAGTGGTATGAGTATTGTGCATTTGTGCACTACTTGATGCAATCGGAGGGCTGCGCATCCTGAGGAAGAGTACAGAAAATTTGCGTTAATTAATCAGAGACAAAGTAGCAACTTCGGTTTCCAAAATTTGGCAAAATTGTAAAATTCATCAGTCAATTTCTAGTCTTAAGAGAAAATGTGGTTTTATGATCAAAAGCTGCCCTTCCACAACAGACTCCTTTTTTCCAAGCTAGATGCATCCCTGAGTTACACACAGAGGTCGCAGTGTTCCTTTCCATTTAGAAATGTGTGTTTGACTTCAATTGCATCCAGGATTGATGTAATTGGACACAACCCAAAAAAATCAGCTTGGTTAAAAAAAACAACTTGTACTAAAAACCCACTCTTTACTTTTGTTTTGAAAAATCTTCTCTGAACTATGAAGTAAAAAGTAAAATACGCAGCACACTTGTACAGGTAACTGTAATCTTTTTTATCAAACAAGCTGAACAGCAACCCAATTTGAAGGAATTAAAAAAAGAGAAGAATAATTTGAACAGTTGGAGTAAATTCTGCTGGTTATCTTCTTCAGCTTTGTAAAATCAGTATATCCTCACCATTTTTTTCTGCCTTCTCTGCATCCAAACTGTTTCTGATGTTGGACCATACCAAACCATATGTTGAAAAAATACACACTATACATAGATGCTAAACTAGCAGGGCATGCAAATAAACCTGACGTAAAACTGCCGAGTTTGTGTGGGAGTGGCTTTTTTGTTTGCTGTGTGCGTGCTTGCCAAGCCTTACCACTTTGGAGCGCATTGCCCAACAACACTTTGTGACAACAAAGATGGGGTGCATTTCTTTACCCTTAATTTTGTGTGCAATAATAGGTACAAATTATTATCGTGTAATTCTGCAAATGGTGATATTACATGATGCAATAAAAACAATTGAAAGTGGGGTTTTTGTGTTTTTCTTAATAAAAGAACAAAAACGTGTTTCTTTTTAAAAAGCCCTGAAAGAACAGCTTCAGACAAAACAACAAAAATCAGGTGGGTTGTTTCTTTTGTTTTTTCAAAGGAATTTTCTCAACCTGATTGCAACAGTGGCTTACTTCTGATTACCCAAAACAGGCCTGCACATGCGGCTTCGGAAGCTTTTCTTGTGGATCGCGAGAGCTTTCTCAATCATAGAAAATGCTGCAAAACCTCAATGTTGAATAAGCAGTTGTCGCTCCAGGATTCCTCCATACTACAATGAAATCTCTATATCGAAATATAATAGACTTTTGCGACCCATGGCAAATTTATGTTGATCATTAGGCCCTTTGAGCTTTCTGAGTTGTGCAGGCCTGACCTAAAATAACATTTGCAAATCAGATTACATAGCAATTAAATATTTGAGGAACAGCCTGGTCTTGATTATGAGCTAGGAAACGTTTGGTATGGTTACTTCTTTTTGCTCACGTTAATTAAAACTGGTTTGATAACCATGAGATTTGAATTAGAGATATACCAATACGTAGGCCTGGCCAATATATTGGGCTGATATTTGGTTTTTACTGATATATCAGTATCGGCCAAAATCGCCGATTTTATCAGCCTATCGGCCTCAGTTCAGTAGGTGTAGACAAATTGCTGTTATATTCCTAACGCATGCAGACAACTTGTGCAGCACGCGTCAGCCATTGCAGACAAAACAAAAGCATCATCGACAATCAGATTAATTAAATATCATAGCAAAATATTGAAATTGCTGCAATTTAAAAAAAATTTGCTCATAAATCCTGATTTTTTAAGTTTTTCAAAAAAAGGTAAGGCATAGAATACATTATATTTTTGATAATGAATCAAAAACAAGATTTAAAAATTTTGGAAATATCAGCTATTGGTCCATGAATGGCCGATATATCAGTATTGGCCCCAAAAAGCTATATCGGTTGATCTCTCACTTGAATGCATAAATAATTGCCTTCTATGGTGACAAGTGGTAGTAGAAGTTGTTGCAAACATCTTACTCAAGGAAATGTGTGAAGTGATACTGCCACTAACTATGCTATGCAAAATCTGTTTTTGCATTGTAGTTTTATGCATCATGGCAAAATGTGTAGACTTGCATGTTGTCATGGAGATGTCATTAGAAAATTTGCGAGAGAAAATTTAAATATATTTTGATTGTATGTTCATAATGTCCTGAAAAGTTGTGTGAACCCCTTTTTCTGTGATTCCAGATTTTAGTGAAATTTAGATGTTGTATATTGTAGCTCCAAGTTCATACCTTTTTCATAAATACATGCTTGTAAGCATTTGCAATTTGCTTTCATATTTGAGTTATTGTGTTTTATCTTGCAATATCTTTTTTCAAGGCACATGATATCAATTTGCACTGCTGCTTTCTTTTTCATGTTGCCCTGGCAATTTGCACAGTTTGCCTTGCTAACACAAACAGCTGCTGTGTTTGCTTTGTATATGTTGGAGTTTATTGGTTCATGGAAGGTCAGTAGTTTGGTATATTTGTTGATCAATAAGCTAAGAGTTAATTGCATAGATCCGTCATTTCAGGTACTTTTTGTTTTGGATGCTTTTACTTTTTTCTGCATAAAGTTAAATGACAAAAGATTGGTTTTGCAAGATTTAAAGTACTATAAAGTGATTGGCTGTATACTCAGTGAAAAAGTAAGAACAAAAATATAAACTTTCTGGAGTATCATAAGGTCTTTCTGAACAGTGATTTGCTACACATATAGTCTCATTCCAGCACACCTGCAGTCTCAGCAAGATACATTCGTTGTTTTCAAAGCACATTAAAAATGGAAAAAAAATGATTCTGGTACTATTGGGATTGGAAAAAATAGGTCATTGGCTAAGCGTGCATTTGAATAACTACTTAAAGACTGACATGCATAAAAAGCCAAAATTATTTTGTTTGATTTGCTGGGGCCATTGATGGTCACTGCATCTTATGCAGGAGTGTCAAATCAATGTAGCTTGGTGATTGGTGAAAAAACAAATCTAGTTGTTGCAGTCAAGAGATGCTTCCATGAGGCTAAAATGGATTAAATGAGTTTGTGGAACTTTTACTGCTACAGTGCTACATGGCCATGCACAGACTATGGTACATATTACTCAAGCAGTTAGTGTTCAAACTATTTGACCTTTTCCTGTCTTTGGTGGGAAAAAAGTAAGAGGCATGTAAAATGTAGCTTGTGAAACTTCGATTCACAGTTAGCCAGGCTAGTCACTCAATTTATATCTCAATCTTGTGGTTTTGGCTGATTGAAAAGGTCTACTCTTATACTTATTGTTGCCATTTCACACTTAACTATAAGCCACTGTACAAGTTTTGACACAGCCAGATCTATTTTTTCATCACTATTCTGTAAATACATATTTTGAAGAATAGTTAAATTTCAGAGAATATTAAGTCAGTATTTGCAGAGCTGATGTTGAGTTAAACAGATAAAACTTAATTTGCCAAATTGTGACAGCCAGGGTTGCGGAGTCAGTGTTGTAAGAGGCAGAGGTTTTTGCATGGAGTCAGAGTCCATTCTTAACAACACTAGGAGTCCGAGTCGGATTTTTTTGTCCGACTCTGACTCCAGAAGTTCAATTGGATCATTTTTTACATCACACTCCTAAGTTAGGAATTCATGTTGAAATGGTACAGTTCCTTTTGAAACTTTTGTTGAAACAGATTTCTTGCTGTGTACCATGATTTTCATTGATTGCCAATTGCTACAAAATTGTTAACAGCCAAACTTCATTTCCTTTATGTTAAGGAGTTGGAGTTGGAAATTTTGGGAAGGTTAGAGTCAGATATTTTACCTCCGACACTGCAACCCTGGTGACAGAATGAAATCTCAAAATTAACATTTGTAATTTTCAGTAAATGTTTCCATCTGGGAAAACAGTATCAGTGAATATTGCCTGTAAGTAATTTTTCATGTAAGTAAATACTATTGTTTCAAAACATTAATTTCAAGGTGGGTCACATCCTAAACAAACAAGTATTTCAGTCATTCCTGGTTCTTTCAATTGAGGAATCAGGGCCTTGCTTAACCTTAGGCCAAAGCTGGCTTCCCTGACACAGTGTTTCCCAACCTTTTTATAGTTGTGGCACCCTACGGATGAGAAATATAATTCGCGGCACCCAGTGACAAACCCATATAAATTTTTTGGAAGGTTTGGTGACATTTCCAAAACGTATTTTTAATGATATGTTGGAAAACGTCTTAACTCGCAGCACCCTGGTTGGGAACCACTGCCCTAACCTGTTTCATTAACAAAAACACACTTTCAATTTTGCAAAATGTGGAAATCACTACACTAGCTTTTGTTTTAACACTATGTCTGTCTGGCATGTCTGGCACGCATTGTCTAACTTATTCTGTTGACCAAAGTAATTATTTTTTTAGAAAATAATTGCTGGGTAAGTTAACTTTTTGTATTTTGCAGATGAATATTCTGCTTCATGCTCAACTGATAGCTCTGCTGGCAAATTTTGTATTTCAATTTGGCAACGAAATGCTACTTACATCATTTTATGCTTCAAGTTTGTTGTCCATTATTATTATTGTAAAACTGGAAAACAAAATCGAGCCTTATGTGAAGAACATCATTGCAAGATGTCTTATTAAGGTGCGTATAGCGGATTAGGCATTGGAAAAATCCCTATCTAGTGTCATGCCAGTTTATGACTTTGACTCATCTAGTCTTGGGTTGCAAGTTGAGTTTGGTATCGCTTTCAAACTGTATTGGAACGAGTTTGATTCTTGTATGACTTTGTCTGTTACAGTTGCTGATGTTTGTAACAATAGTGTTTGAAGTATATGCTAAATAAGCAGTGGTTAGTTCTATGGCTTGAAGAGTTTTACTTTGCGTTCAACATATTTAATTGTCCAACTGTCAAATACTGTCTTACTTTTTCAATCACTTTGAAATTGCTGAAATATCATGTTCCTATACTGGTGTATTGTTCATTAAGTAAAAAAAGCCATCTTCATTGATTGGCAATTCATAAAGCGAACGTCGCTTGAAGTTGACATTAATGTGTATTTCGATGAGGAAAATTCTGCTTGGTATCAAAACGTACTTAGACCTTTCACGGGTGAACTAGCCTGTAAGTTTCTGGCAAAACAATTGCGAAAAAGTTGCGAATCCATCAGCGTTTTCGAGAAAAACGTTTTACTTTGGTTATTGCTTTTTGACGGCCAACCGTTCACGTCGTTATTGATGCCGTCATCCTCAGTGACAAGCGGTTAGCAGTTAAGAACCAAGCCGTTTCAGGCATTTGTGATGTAGATCAAGTCCAAGCGCAGACCGGCCTGATATCGTCCGCACATAACTGCACGGTGTTAATTTGTGGTGTGGGTTAGGCAAATACGTTTTGTTTCTGCACGAACCGGACGAGAAGCTATGGCTTTGCGGGTATTTATCGACAGGGGAGGAAAAGTTCCCGAAAATGCGCGCGAGTCTCGACTAAACGTGTCATTAAAAGTTACAGCGTTGCAATTTATACTGTATCTGTGATGTTAAAGGCATGTTGTTACAAAGAAAAGTGCTCAAGGTATGTTCAGCATTGTGCTTTTCCGGTATGAAAAGAAAATTTGCGGTTAATGCGCATTTTTACATTTTTTGACTACATTTGTTAACGTGCTACATTCTTTGGCTACATTATTACGCTTGTACGTTACGTTCTGTTGTCACAGGGCTCCACCTGGCTAATTGGAACATTCGGTCTAAAAAAGCTGATATCTTCGACATTAACTATCGCTGATGACGCCCATATCTGGGAAATATTCAAATCAAAGTTCTCTGATTTTAACAATTTTCATACTATGTTATACACCTGTGCAAAGTAGGTTGCGTTGCTCTTAGAAAGTGTTTAAACATATTTTGAAAGGTTGTGTGTGCATCATAAAACGTTTTCACTTGATGTGCTGCTTTGCACTGGACCAAAACCGTTTTTTTTGTTTTTATTTTAACCGGTGTAAATTTTTGCAGAGAATTCGACTTCTTAGAAATGGAGACGGTTGTTAAGTTGTCAAAGACTATGTTGATACCAAGCATGTTCTTAATCACAATCACGCTTGTAGTGAAGTGCCTTAAATACGAATACGAACAGTATCAGGTGAGTTCGGTTATTAACACACTGCAAGGTGTAGGGTAGAAAAATCCATCGTATTGGCGGTAATTCCTGCACATCAGTATTTGGACACTCGCCATTGCGCAGCTTTCACCAAAAATCAGATAACAAAAGCTTGCAATGGAATTTCATTTCACTCAAAAGAGCATCGTCAGATCGGCTAATACAGTATAATAACATTGTAAAATGGTTCAAAAATTGCTTTAGTGAAACAACCCAAAGCTCCATGTCTCGATGAATGTGGTGAAGAGAAATGTTTTCACAAAATTAACGCTAAATGTAACATTCAAAAGATCATTGTGGTAAATGCCAAGTTTTCGTGTTAGCGCAGTAGTAGTTTTTGTGGCATTTCGTGCGTTACGGTGAGTGTCCTCATGCGATTTGTCTTTACTGCAGAAAAGCAAAGGTGATTCCGCGAGCGATGACAGCGACAACTCCGAGCCGCAACCTTGGACTTACCAACCTGAAATCGAAGCACATCGTAGCAAACCGAACACTGATCTCGCATACAACGTGCTTCAAATGATAGGATTCACATGCATGGCAATCTTGATCATGCGACTGAAGTTATTCATGACTCCCATGATGTCGATTACAGCATCGCTTTTTGCGAACAGGTTAGTTGTTGTTTGAAACGCATCGTGAATTCCATGTTCACTTTGAAAAATCGCGAAATACCTCTGCCGCCCTGATCTGTGATTTAGTTAGAGTCGTCTGACACCGTACGAAACAAGGTTGTTTGTAATTACTGCGAAGCAGCGTTCTCGTTATGTTTAGCGGTGAAAACAGCAGGACTTTTTGATTTGTTTTGCTTGTCCAAGTAATCTGTCTCCACTAAGACGGCGCAGTCAAATCTGTCGGCAAAAGTTTTTAACAAGAAATCGATTTCCTACTAAAATGTCCTGAGTAAATTTATCCGCGTCACCTTTGTGGAGACTAATTACTTGGACACAGATTTGTGCAACAACGAATCATCGCAAAGTCATTAAAGCAGAGCCCAGTCGGATGATTCCTCGAACCTAGAGCTTTTAATCGTGGATTGTTTGTTTTTCATTTTATTCAAAGACGTAAACGCCTGATAAGCTTGTAATTGAGCTTAACCACGGTCGCTCTGGAAATTAACTGGCCTGTTGCTGACGGACAAGAGCAAAAAGCTGTAATGATAAATGTCAAGCGTTCTTATGCATTAGTGTTCCACGATCCGTACCAGATGTTTTTATCGACTGTGGAAGCAAAGAATGAAACTGCAAAATGCGATCTATCGCATTGTACACTGTTCTTGTTGATATACTCACGATTTTCAAAATTTTTAAAAATTACTTTCAATGTTGAAAACATTTTACGAATGGCAATTAATCTAGGTCCATGTACCGTGAATATGTGGACATTAGCGTACTTAAAAAGTGCAGTTTTAAGTATTGAATGAAAAATGTGACCAATTTTAGCCCCTAAACCTCTTTCAATTTTAGTTCAAGTTCTGCAATTTTCATCCTGTTGGATAGAATTATAATTCTGTTTTATACTTACTCTTGAAAACTCCTGGTGTTCCGCTAGAATTGCGTTCGCTACGCAGCGATAGGTTGCCCCCAAATGAAGTCCCTCTCCCCATCTGTATGATTTGAAAGTATGAGCCAAATATGTGTCTTAAATTGATGCATTATTTAAAAGAAATTACTGTCTCCTTTTGCACGCGCGGACCTTGGAAAATATGCTTCATCCTTTTCGGTATGTGGGCGTTGTTGAAAAATTGACGACAGCGTTTAGAAGATCAAGTGTGCAGTGTGTTGTGTGATGAAGTGTGTTGACTCGGCAGCAAATCTTATACAGCGGCGTTGATTTTTTTTGTCGGCTGCATGGCAGAGCGTCTGTACCATCATCTAAAATCATAGGTTAAGCTTTAGACGTCAAAAGCAAGTAATCTCGTAGTGTCGCTGCTGTTGGTTTGTCACCAGCGAAAGTTATGATTCTTATTTTTTTCAGGCAGTTATTCGGATTTATCGGTTCGCGGATGCACCACGGTGCATTTTTGTGTGTGATCTTGGGTTTGGCCTCTGTCTCCGGATTTCAAAATCTTGCTCACCAATGGAATATAATCGGAGAGTTCGAAAACTGGCCGCATGAACAGGTGGCGTAAGGTTTTTACCCAGTCCTGTAGACTTGTGTACGCATGTATGTGTTTCTCCCTTTCAGAGTGTCTAAGGTGGTTATTAGATGGTACTCAGTTTAAAATACTAATTGGTGAACGCAAATGCAAAGATGCCAACTGTATAAAGCTTGCGATAACACCTGGAACATTGCTGAAAATTATTAGAAAGCTTTTAACTTGCATCTCAATGTTTTCAAACAGTAAAGGCGATAATAGCTTCGTCGCGTGTTAAAACCTACGTGTCCTTAACTTTTTTCTGCCCTCAAGCTATGACGTTGTCTGCGGCACCGCCTGCCACGTGCAACTTGCTCGAAAATTAGAAGTACTGAGAAAGTTGCACGTCAGAATTGCGTCCCGTGCTTGGACATTTTACTAACAGCGTCCAGCGTCAACATTTTACCCGCGTTGTTGCTTTCCATGCCATGTTTGAAGATTGCGGATAACAAAGTGAAGGTGTTAATAAGGTTTAAGGTATTGATGGATGCTTTCGACAATTTTAACCCTCCTTAGCAGGGTTAAGAAAAACCCGTTTTTTTTGAAAAAGAAACAAGATTTTGTTTTTTTTTAAGGAAAATGGAAAAACCTTATTCTTAATTGTTTTTATTGCATCATGCAATATATTATTTTCAGAATTACACAATAACTTGTTATACCTATTATGCCATTCACATTTGAGTGTAAACAAATGTACCCTATATTTGTTTTTGCAAATTTTTGGTCAATTCACTCCAAAGTGGTAAGGCTTGGCAAGAATGCGCACAGCAAACAAAGAAAAAGCATTTCCACACAAACTCTGCAGTTTCACGTCAAGTTTATCTGCATGCCCTGCTAGTCCAGCATCTACAGCAGGGATCACCAACCTTCTTGAAGCTAAGAGCTACTTCTTACGTGCCGATTAATGCAAAGAGCTACCAGTTTGATGCACGCTTCTGAAATAAAAATGTTGCTCAATTTACCTTTAATTATTTTACTATTAACAATTAAGATATTCCGCAATGTGAAGACACTGATCATGCTAATGTTATTTTTAGAGCAGGCCCGTGGGCAGTAGTGTAGCCAGCCTGAATAAAATTTTGAGCCAAATATTTTGACTTTCAGCGAGCAACAGTATTTTGTTTGGGACAACACCTCTCAAAGCGCAAAACGACAAGGAATGCTAGAAATTTTGTGGCCATGCCTTTTGGCTACGCCTATGCCCGCGGTCAACCAGGTTGGTCCTTGCGGGCGACCTGGTGCCTCGCAGACGAATAATAATTAACGGTCTTCTGTCCGTGATGCATGGTTAAAATTCCGTGCTTATATGCTGATGAATTGCACACTGGTTTTGCGACTTAGTCATGCTTGCCGTACTGCAGGTACGGCGATGTAAAGAGTTGACGTTGTGTACGTTTCAAGTGTATCTTATGGGTCGATGCTTCCACCAAGTTGTTGTAGGTTCGCGAGAGCTGGCACGCCCGCGAAGCATGGAATGTTTTTCGTTGTTTAAAGATATTGCAAACACAGGCGACAACCACATGCGAGAATTTAACGTTTAAATCTGCTCCGAAACCGTGAAAAAAATTCTGCAGCGAAATAACGTCTGTACGTAAGTTGCCGACGGCATGTTGTGCAACGAAAGCTTGTTCGACCGCCGTGACATGCAGCAAGTAAGCACAAAACTCTGTCGTTAACGAGGCACTTGCGCTCGCCAGTGACAAAACGTCCAATCAGTCAAATGGCTGAACCGCAAGCGACTGAATCACACAACACCAAAAACAAGCCGACGTGAGTGTTGCGACACGTTTAGGATTCCTTTAACGGTTGTGTTTCAACAACATGGGTCTAAGCCATATGTTCACGAGCACAATGCTGGACAGGTTGCAATTGCATAACCTCAGCTTGTCAACTCCCCCTGAGGTGCCGGGTGTGTGGAAAGTCATGTTATGCGATTACGTTTGCAAGTGATGAAACCGTTGTGTCACCCAAACTTTTGGACATTGGAATTGAGACGATTAACCGCACTTACGCATTCGAATAAAATGTAGGGCCCGCGATGTAGGTAGTTGGTACTGCGTAGGTTCAAGGGTCTGTTACTAGTTGACCAAGAAATTCTGCAATGGCGTGTGATATCCATCATTGTTGATTTACCTACTGCATTTAAGTTTACTACATCTGTTGCTTTGCGGGTTCGGACTTAACCATATTATATTGAATATAAGGTGATTACATCGCAAAAAAATACTATTATATAACGTTTTCATCCCATACACAACTGAATAGATTTAAAGCATAAGTAGCAAGGAACACACAGAAACATGAAAGAACTCGAAGATAAAATGGGTATAGCTTAATGTCGATTACTTTCAAAATCAATTTCGTTGTTCTCATTAGTAGAGTTTACTTTAATACAGTTAATCAACTACATCAACGACAATCTTCCCATGAATGCTGTCTTTGCTGGAGCTATGCCCACGATGGCAAGCATAAAGTTGTCATGCTTGCGTCCGATAGTCAACCATCCTCACTACGAGGACGCAGGTAAATGACGCTTTACGCACTGTTTTTTGTTCGCTGAGACATTTTGAACTCTGAAACATTTCAGTCATTTGTCTCACACTTGTATTAAAACTCGCCGTAACAGTGTTTTTAACCTATATTTTCAGACATTCTGACCGAAATGACTTAACTTTTTTCGGTCACTTCAAAATTATTTCGGTCTATGACCGAAAAAAAAAACCAGTTTACCCATGACATCGATTGTGCTCCGCTCCTTGGGTTATGGGTTCGTATTTGAAGTTGAATTCACATTGTTTTGTTCCACAGTTGTATCCTCAACTAAAAATATGACTGCGCTTTATGCCATGTTTCAGAGACCCTTGATTATACTAGCCAACGCTTTACCACTCTATTCTCGCTGTCGTTATATTCAAGGTTTTAGGATCGAAAATTGCGTTTATTTATAGATCTTGATCAACAACCGGCCACGTAATATTTATTTGACGCGCTAATCACGAAATGTTGACTATCAGCTTGTTTTTGTCTTCTTGTCACTTCAAATGACAAGAACGACTTCATCGTAAGAAAGGATAGCAATGCTGCAACGTTCCTGTTACTGCGGTTGAAAATGGCGGCTAGAGATATTGAAAGGCGGTTTTGTTGGAACAGTTTTGTTGACAATGAATTTATTTTAATTTCCGGAAGTAATGAGCTGGGAAGGTAATGACCGCGAGAGATGTATAAGTGATTACTGTATGTGGTCAGCCTTGCCTACACTCGAAAGTAGATTGTGCTGTTTCTTTTGTCACTTCAAAAATTGTCATTGGGAATAGCATTATTGCTTTCAAGCATTGTGTTTTTGTTGGGGTGTTTGCGATAGACGTATTTAGCGTTGGAGTTGTTGGGGTTGAGTAGTTGACTTAGAACGTTTTGTTTACTGACTGTTTGAATTAATTGTGCGCAGCCTACCAAATTTACTTAAATTTCGGTTTATAAAAAGTTGCTCCAATTGCATCTTTTGAATAGCATGTGCAGCAAAACAGACAGTTGTGTTAAATGTGATTGGAACGTAGCTGTGACAAAGGTAAAAGGTGTTTGAAAAACTGGGAGAAAATACGAAGAAAGTTTGCTGGACCCTTTCATAATTGCTTCTCAGATTGCTCAGTTTGCCAAAAGCAAAGCTTGCTAATGTCATCAGTATGCCTTTAAGCTCTTCTAGGCAAACTCTTGTTTTCCATTTCGAGGAAATTCAAGGCTTTAACGAAAAGCAGCAGCAGCAGCAACATCTAAACGTTCCAAATTTGACAGGTCTTCGTGCGCGTACGATGAAAGTGTATTCGATGTACAGTCGACGAACCCTCGCGCAAGTTCGCGACACTCTGGAAGAGATGGGGGTGACTCACTACGTGTTGGAAGATTCCTGGTGCACACGTAAAACCAGAGAAGGTTGTCAGATGCCGCAGATCTGGGATATCGAAGAACCGGAAAATATGGTGACAGCTTGTTTGCTGTGCATCGTCGTTGATTGCGACACTTTTTTTATTTGTTTTTTTTTCTACCGGCCGTACGATGTGATGTGTTCGGTTAAGGGACAGCAAAGTAGCTGACCGAGTTTTGTATTGGTAAACTGACAGGTCCATCGTAGTAAATATTGCGTTTTCAATTTGATGTTGTATTCCAAGCAACTCCCAAAAAGATTTCGGGAAAACCTTCGGCAAAGTTTGGGTTTGCAGACAACTCTTTAAACCTTAAGCAATGGACTGCTGAAAGTATAAAACCTAAGTTTCAAGCGACCTGAAAAAGTATATTGTTTAGTCTCAAAATGGTCTAGCATGAGCGCAAGTATCCAACTGACGAAATTCCACGAATCTGCAAGTCTTTGCGACCCGGACCCAGGATGTAGGAGATAACGAGTAGTGTTTGATTTCATTGCACAAAAGCAACTGAATTCTTTCCCACTTCACGCGTCTCACTCAGAACTACGTGGGGTGAACACTAGGAAATACGAGTGACATGCAGGATTTGCAAATCGCCGAAACACTCACTCTGTTGTATCCGCAGGGTAAAACTCCCGCCTGCACGGTCGCCAGAGCCGATCCAGCACCTTATTTCAAGGAGGTCTTCAAGAACGACGTGTACACTTTGTTGAAGTTGGTGAAGCGTTCCGAACAAGAGAAAAACGAGAGGAAGAGGGCGGCAAGCAGGAAAAAAAATGAGCAAAAACGAAAAGACGAGGGAAAGGAAGCATCTGAATAAGACTGTTGACGCGTTCATCTGCTGGTGTGTGATGACTGCCTTAGGGTTTGGTGATTGCCTGTTGAGGAAGGTATATTTTGCTCTAAACGTTATATACATCGGCAAAGCATATCGGAAGTTTACTTATTTTTCATCGCATACGCTGCTCTTTATCGTAATTCCAAGGTCATGTGCAGTCTCCGTTGACCAGAAAGTGTGGGCACCGTTATGTTTTGGACACAAATTTTTTATACTATGTGCAAGTTTTTTTTATGGAGTCCTTCCTTACTTCCTATGCGCCGTAACTGTTTTAACAGGCCTTGCAGTACAGTATATCATAGTTTGAATTGTTATGCATGATTTTGTCAGCTTTGACGAAAAACATCTTTAACCTTCATCACGAGTTTAAAATCGAACCCCTGTTAACTCATTTCCGGTTACGATATCGTTACGTAGTGTTACGTCACCTGTGCAACTGGCTGTTGTCGCCCTGTAAAGAAAAAGCATTAAAAGGTATTCTTATTTCAGTAAAGCTGCTGCTTCAGTAATACGCTTTTTGGAAAACTCGGCTGGAGATTTAATAATCGCCTAACAGTCAGCCTCTCGCTCGGTTGTCGAAACCACATGAGAAACTCTGTCATGTAAAGGGATGCAATCTCGCAGTCATAGCAGTATGACGAGCCTTATTTCTTCTTTATGCCCCTCTTTTGTGCAACAGTCTTTTTTTCTGGTAACTACACTCAAAGCGTTTTTAGTGCGGAGCCGAATTTTCGCTTACAGACGTCCAGTATCCACTGCCTAATGGTGTGCGTTATTTGAAGCTTTGTTGCTGTTTGTTTGGAATATTTAAACCTGAAGCAGTGTTTTGCTTTGTTTTGGAGCAATAAGTACAAGTTTCGCCACGTGGTTATTTTTATTGCTAAGCTCAGATACATGTTTTCCGTGCCATGACTGTAAGAAGACTGGGACGAACTACTGGCATCGGGGTTCGAGCAATGCTTGCCATGGAGTGTATGTGACTCTGACGTAGCGGAGCTCACCGCATCACATTCACTCGGTGCTTCATTCGTTGAGATCAGAACAAAGCCGAGTAACCTGTTGGTTATTGAGATGCATGCGGACGTGAAAGTGCGTTTTGTGGTGGAGCTCCTGCGACGTGTGTTGTTTCGGTCACTTTGAAGTAACTTGACAGCTTTAAACCTTTTGATTTATTTTGGTTGTCCGCTGTATTGTCGTATGAAGCAGTATCTCCCTCCACCCTCAGCACAGGTGGTGCATCTGTGGAGCGTGATCGTAAGAACAGCGAGCCACGCGGGGTGACGTTTTTCGCATTAGTAACTTAGAAAACTATTTAGCACATTTGGTGACTGCAGATACCTGGTGCGGTGTCAGAGAAATGACCTGAGTTAAGCTATCGCTAGGCCTTGTGCGAATGTGGCTTTACGTAGTTGTTCATAAAATGTGCAATTCAATGTGTGAACACAACCACGGGAAACCTAGTAAACAAGCCTTATATCCATGGAAGCGGTGTGTCATGCGATTGGAAACAAACATTATATCGCGCAAAGGCCTGTGAGCTACAGATAGCGTTACAATTGCGATATTTTTACAAACTTTATAGTTTCTCCAATCTTTGATTACCTTGTCGTTTATGTTATGTACAATAGCCATTGCCTTTAATGATTGCCCATCCATCCGCTGTAGTAGATTTTGCAATTGTAACAACGCGCGCTATTGTTTGGAGCTGATGTGACCACGTGCTGAAGCATATTACTGGTTTCTGTTTTACCTTCCTCTGTAGAACACGTCTTTTGTCATTGCAGCATTTGCAGTTATTAACATTTATGCGTAGTGTTCAAGTTTTTTGCACGTACACACAGTGTCTCCTTGCTGCAAGTGCCTTGAACGCAGTGGCGGATTAAGGGGGAGCTGACTGGGCTACAGCCGGGGGCCCCATTTAAGGGGCTTGCAATCCCAAAGTCGGCAAAAAAGTGTCATATGTGAACAATCCACAATATATATTATATAGAAAGGGCACCTCTCTAATTTCAGTCAGAGGCCTCATATGATCTTAATCCACCACTGCTTGAACGTGTAATTGTTTTATGTAACTTTTCCGCCAGCTCAGCTTACATGATAATTTATCGTGCTAGACTTCGATTCAACGAGATTTGTAACGGGCATTCTTTTTTAGCTGCTGCTTTTTTTCTCAAACTGCAGTGATTATGCATTGTGCAAGCCTGTTCGCTTAGACCTGACCAGAACGGTTGACTTAAATTTTGTCTTCTGCAGCAGGTTGTGTCGCAAGTACGATTGTGTATATGTGTTTGAGACTAGCAGGTGTCGATTTCGAAACACTCACCTTAGTGCCATCGCGAGAGATTAACGTACTCACCTTTGTGGTTTTTTGTGCGGTGCAAGTGTTTGTCCGATCGAAAGCATGCAGTCCTTGCTTGGGCTTGTCATCATCCTTGCGCAGCAACCTCGATTGCTACTTTTTTGTGTATGTTGCACGCCGACTCTGAGAACTTGTTGGCAATTACCTGCTGACCTGCTTATTGCCTGACCCAAAGCCAGATCAGCTATTTACAACGTCGACTTTCCCTTGAAATCAGTTTCAACTTTTAATTGATTTCAGTTTTTACGGATTCCAGTGCCTGGTTCATGCCCGGCAGGCTTCTGGTCGCAGCAAACGTAAAGCGGAATCCACGGTTGCTTCTTAACTTGGCTTGTGGCACTTTATGCTTTAATTGTTCTTGTAGTAAGCTGGACAATTCAAAGCCTATAAACGATAGGCTGTGAAACCAAATGCGAAGTGCCTGTGTTTGTCGAGACTGCTCTACCGGTCGCTTATCTGACGCCATATTCTTGTCTAGTTGATGTCGCTGTTTATGTTAAGTTGGTGTTGCGAAAAATAAACGAACAATAGTTTCGTTCCAATTTCGTGGAACAGTTTTATACTACAGTAGAATTCGCCTAATTCGTCACCTCAAGGGGATTGCAAAAAAGTGGCGATTTAGGCGAAGTGACGAATTATGCAAACAGGTGAAAACTTTCAGAATCCCGTATACTTTATCATAGTAACTCGTATACACAGTGCTTTTCTTTGCAGTAAAATACAAGTTTATGACGTTATGGTTGAACACAACGATTGATTCCTCTACTCTATCTAGACTTCCTCCATTTATAATCTAACACCTTTTAAATCTTTAAACAAACATTAAAGACTTTCCACGTTCTCGCAATTGGGAGTCGGGTCGTGCTTCGCACCTCGTGTATAAATTCGACAAACACATTGCGAGGTGCAACAATTCTCAGATATAGATCCTTAACTTGCTTGAATTCCCACAGGTACTAGCTGCTTAGAAATCAAAAGCGAAACTGCAAATGACATTAACCGAACAAAATGCTACTGAGGGAAAGAAAGATGACGAACAGAAATGTACACAAAAGATACGGATTCTGCCGGGACCGACGAAAAAGTAACGAATTGGTGAATTAGACAAGTTTTACTGTACCTGACCGTGAAAAACTCGTCACATGTCAGATCTTTTTAATTCTGTTTGAAATTCAGTAGTAAACAGGAAATGTGCTTCAGACTCTTCTGACCACCAAGATCGTGGTTTCCACCGTCAAATGGATATTCCGACCGCGAACTTATTTAAAAATACGCATCCCTCCACTTTTTCAGACAGTGGGGATACCATGTCCCCCCACATTTTTCTCTTTAGGTGTCGTAATATATTGGTTTCACAGCAAGCTGCCCCTCACATTTTACAACAAAATTGCGCCTATGCATGTTAACAACGGTTTCAGCCAGGCCTATGGAGCTGGAACTCAAATTTCAGGCTCCAGCTCCACGCATTTAAATTTTTTGACTCCGGTTCCAACATCTACAACTTTTCGGCGCCAGATCCGAAACAATTTGGTCCATTAAAAACTAAAAACCATTATGTTACTTGTACAACGCGGTTGCCCGACAAACTGTCTGTGGAACTGGAAAACAAATTTAAGGCTCCCGCTTCATCTAAAACTTTTTGGCTCCGGATCAACAGCCTTGGTTTCAGCAAACTCCATCGGTTCACAACTTGTGAAGAACGCGGTACCGCGAGTCCACAAGACTCGTCAAAATGGAGGCGTCAAACTAGTGTTCCGATTCGGGGCAAAATTTCAAAATTTGGGTTCCGCATAACTGAGAAAAAAACAGGAAAACTCGAGTTTTTTCGGGTTTTCAAGTAAATGCTATTTGCGCAGGCCCTCAACCAGCTTGGGACACCAGGGACCGCGAAGAGCTTTCTGAGAGAGTGGACCAAATTTTTTAGAGTAGCCCAAAAACTCTGAGAGTGGCCCAAATTAAACTATGTCCAACACATTTTTCCATACCTGTAAGGACGTCACTCATTATTTTGATTGGAGCGTCTATATCAAGAAAATAAGCCCTTTTTTCATAACTGCCCGAAAATATTGTATCAAAATTTCGCCTGCGACTCGTCCTTCAGTAGGCTATTAGCTGTACAATTCACTCATAATGTATGACCGCTTAAAATTCCCAGGAAAAACATTGAAAATCTCGGGAATCACGGTTTTATAGCCTACATATAATTTTACGAAATGTCACACGCAAAAAAACATAAAATACTGTGTACTGTTGGAAGAAATATCTCAATTATCGGTATGTATCTTATCGCAATGTTTGATAACCATCATTGTAGGCACTGATGTGCCCGAATCATTTTTGTCGAGTCCGAGTCGAATCAGAGTCAGGCCCGTAGCCAGCTTGGCACACCAGGAGGGTCGAAGAGTTTTCCGAGAGGGGCGCAGATTTTTTGAATTATGTCCAATATTTTTAAATTATGTCCAACACCTTTTTCCAGGGAGAGAAAATTTTTCTAGGGGGGATTCGCCCTACTGGCGCCCCACTGGTTACGGACCTGGTCAGAGTCACAAGCCTTTCGAGTCCGAGGCGAGTCAGAGTCATCTAAAATTTTTTCGAGTCAGAGACGAGTCATGACTTGCTCGAGTCGAGTCAAAAGAACTGTCGAGCCACTTCGAGTTATTGGTTTGCAAGCTCGAGTCAATGTCGAGTCAAATAAAATCAAACACTTTTCCTATGTCTGTTTTTGCTATTAAATGGCGCCCGATATGGTGCCCAACAAACTAAAAAATGGCACCCGATAGTTTAAAAAATGGTGCTCAACGTTCTTGTAACAAGTTTCATTGGAGGTTATTTATATCTAATTTTTTTGTGAAAGCAGTTTGAATTTTACTTGTCTCTTTCACTCTCAGTCATTTCAACAAGTCTAACCCAACCTGCTGTAAGTGTTTGAACAATTCGTTTGGCGTTACGTTGAATGTGCGATTCACCACGAACGGAATGTGCGTAAAGAACAACATTGCTATATACGCGTCGCCAACAAGCAATGGTAGTGTGAGCACGGCGTGTGATTTCTGTTTTTGCTTTCTGCCACAGTGTGAAGTTTTGCGCACTAGCCACTCGGGCTTTCTGATCGCCACAAAGTGGTGCTGTGACAGGACGCAGTGGTGTATGAACGTCAGAGATGAGTGGACTGTGAAATTTTTCTGTCCGAGTCTTGTCCTGATCCGATAAAATTGAATCCGATCCAGTCCTGTCCACAAAATTTTTGAAAATCATCAGTCCGATCCAGTCCTGATCTGCCAATGTAAAATCGTGTGTTTTTATTTTACCTCATGAGGCAAAGGAACTACTCGAGCTATTTTGCCTTTCGCCAATTACGATTGGTTGAAGGCAAAATACTTACAGCAGTGCCTTTGCCTCATGAGGCGTAATAGACACAGCTTTTCGGCATTTCCAAAAATTACCAAGAAAGTGTCATTAGGCATCAGGGGCAAAAGCACTGCTGGAGTTATTTTGCCATTAGGAGAGTCCTATTGCTGGGATTGGTCAAGTGACAAGGACGATATACTTGGATCAGCGTAAGGTTCTTGTTACATGACTTAAACCCTAAACCTAAACCTAAACCTAAACCCAAAACCTAAACCCAAAACCTAAACCCAAAACCTAAACCCAAAACCTAAACCCAAAACCTAAACCCAA
>JGI24159J19872_10003556_pt1 | contig 19476 bp, 8 predicted proteins | sample Ectturendosymbi4_FD_19872 | JGI IMG/M metagenome (IMG submission 19872) | reverse complement strand
CAATATGTCGCTGCCATACTCGCGGTCCCTTGAAAACATTCACGTTGCTGTTGGGGGCCCTTTGAAAGCAAGGTACTTACACATTACAATTGCTGTTGGGGGCCCCTTTGAAAGCATGGTACTTAGACATTACAAATGCTGTTGGGGGCCTCTTTGAAAGCAAAGATTTTACGTTACGGTTACTGTTGTGGCCCCTTTGAAATCATGATACTTAAACATTACAATTGCTGTTTGGGGCCCCTGTCAAAGCAATCTACTTACACATTACAGTTGCTGTGTGGGGCCCTTGTGAAAGCAGAGTACTTACACATTTCAGTGGCGTTTGGGGGGAACTTTGAAAGCAAAATACCTGCACATTGCAGTTTCTGAATGGGGCCCTTTGGAAGCAGAATACTTGCTTATGACTTGCATTGTAGCACACTTTATGAGTGAATAATGCGTTTTTCACCAAAAATAAGAAGAATTTATGCGCGTAAGCGTTGAAGGGGTCTCCAAAAAGGGGGGGGGCGAGGCAAGTGCCTCGCTCGCCTCCCCGCAAACACACCACTGCCCGTCAGGCACGTTTACGTTAGATCCATGCAGCGTGTGTTAGTAGCCTGAAACAAAAAAAAATTACAGGCACAATAACTTTTTCCAAGCTTTTTTGATTCAGAACAAACCGCGGTCCATGGGTTGTTGTGGAAAAGTTGCCCCTTCCGTTGTATTCAGTTAAAATGCAATTTCATCCAAGTGACTGATGGCAACCTACAGATCGAAATCCACATGCAGCTTTTTCTCCTCTTTTGTTTATTTTAAATGCAATGTTTCATTAAGAAATATCTGATATTCTGGAAAGCTATTTTTATCAAAACTCTACTTGAAACAAAATGAAACACATAAACCGAATGAGTGGTTTCAACTAGGAAAATTCGAACTTCATTGAAAGTTTACTTCAATACGTTTTGTGCCGTGGTATGTTTCTGCTATGTTGTTTTTTACTGTAACTGCAATTGTGTTTGGCAGAACTTTTGTTTCAAGACAGTTATATATCTATGTTCGTTTGTTTTTCCAGTATTCAATTCGCTATTGTAATTCGGTAATCCATTTCTACACAGGTAAAGATGACTGCAAACATAAATGTGGATAATGCCGACAATACGATAATTGCTGGAAGAGATGTAGTAATTAACCAACTACCGAACAAAAGCGGATCAGTAGAGAATATTGATCATTTAGGTAAAAGCTCGTTTTGACTTAGCGCTGTTAACATTTCAGCAGTCTGTGGAATGATATATAACAGTGGTTCCAAACCGGGGGCGGGGCGCTCCACCCAGGGGGCACCAGTAAATATCCAGGGAGGCGTGAGCCCTTAAGCGCTGTGCAACATTGAATATTTGATCAATAAATTTGACAAATCATGCATTTGTCTTCACAACTTATTTACAACCAAGGCTGAGGTCTTCGAACAAAGGACAAGCACTTAAAGGAGCCTGATAAAAAAAGGTCAAGAACCACTGATATACAGTATAACAAAGTAGATCTCAGTTATATGGCAAAATATGAGTTCAAGCTAAGCCATCCCTTGGCGCAATTTACAAAAACACGCTGGAGTCGCAACGGTTTTGTCTAATTAAATCTGGTTTTGCAAACATTTTCAATCATATTGTTAATAACCATGAAACACAATTTTAGATTAATCTACGATTATTTGAAAAAACAGTTCGGTGTACTTACTTTGAACTGCGCCTCTCTAAAGCATCACAAGTTCCTTGATTGATACCTCAGCAGTTCTGCAATTGTGTGTCGATGCCAAGTAGCACGCTGTATCAAGGATTTATAGGTTGAACAACTAGATGGAAAAGTCAGCAAGAAATGGCGCTGTCACTACGGGAATCCACTCCCACACTGGCGTTGTGACTTTAGGATGCGTCCCCCCTTTATAAGAAAAGATGTCAGCCTTAATCGCAATTTGTGACCCTTACAATTATGAGTAAGCAAATTTGTGGCAAACAATGTTTTGAAGATGATAATCTTGTTTCGCTTTTCCTCCAAAAACACCAGGGGAACACCAATATTTAGATAACACAAACTGTTTCATTTCTTCATGTTTTCCACGCATACTACCAGTGATTAAGTCGAGTTTTGCAGGTTTCAGCGTTCGTGTTCAAACCGCAGTTTCACTCAGAATGTCTTTCAGAATGCACTGCGTAACCTAGAAGAAAATTATTTGCCCATATCGGTATAAAATTCAGACTCGTTCACACCACAATGCCAGAACTAAAATGTTTGTGCTTAGATCTCTTCATTGTTTTGTTACAGTTGGATCACTTCGTATGCAACTGTGCGATGCAGTTAAAAGCCGAACTTCTCATGATTTTTACTATGTTCCTTTGCAAATCGTTCAATACAAGGAATCAGATGGCGAAGTTTTCGGAAAGAGTTTTGACATGAAACACAGAGTTGAGACTCAGTCACCAACCTCGGTAGAATATGATGCAGAGCTGCTTTTTAATGAAGCTGAAAAGCAGGGTAAACATTTTCTAGGAGTGATTGGTGAACCAGGAGTAGGGAAAACATCCTTAATTATAAACATATTGACGCACCTGTCCACTCAAAACTTCCCTCTTGTTTTCTATATCCGTATACGGAATATAGATTTTAGCAGCGAACAGACCACTTTCCGACTACTTATTAAAGAGCTTCTTCCAGATTGGAACACCGATAAAGACACCGAGGACGCACTCATTAAAACAATACATCAGCTTCACGACGTTTACATCTTGATTGATGGTCTGGATGAAGCTAAGAATGGACTTTTCTCAAGCACTTCTAAGGCAATCAGTTTGTTTGAAATTACTACTGCTGATAAAATCCTCAAAAATATGTTTGAGGATCGTATTTTTAAAAATGCTAAAAAACTTGTGACATCAAGACCAGACGCTTTTTTGAACCTTCATCCAAAATGCAAACCAGCTTTCAAAGTGCAAGTTCTGGGTCTTGGCGAAAAATCTCAAAAAATATTCTCAATCCAAATTTGTGACAACAATGTCGAAACATACGCAAAAGTGCAAGCAAAACTGGAAATGAATCCAGATCTTGCTGCACTTTGCTACATTCCTTTGTATTGCAAAATAATTGTGGAGCAGTTGAAAATCTCTCCAGAAAGTGCATCGTTAACTCATGTCACTTCAACACACATTTTCATTCAAACTCTTTGTGAGTATATAAAAAGTAAAGACGAGCATTTACGTGGAGACAAAGATGCTTTGTTAAAAGTGATGGAGTTGGCCCTCAATGGAATTGCAGAAAATAAGTTCATTTTTGCTTTAGACGACTATCCAGACAACGAAAGGCACCTTTTCACCAACTTTTTGAGCGTTAAAACCGATTCTTCCGCGGAACATAAAATTTTGGATGGAAGCAAGCAACTCTTCTTTGTTCATCTCTTGTGGCAAGAGCTATTTGCTGCAATAAAGTTGATGCTTTTCTCTGACGAAAACCAATTTAAAGAATATCTTGTGAAAATGTGTGAAGATGATTGGAAATTGGTGGTACACTTTTTGTATGGCTTGTTAAATAGTTCTTCACAAAAACAGTTAGCTCAAACCTTTAAATTTCGGTCAGAGCTTCTCCCTGTAAAACTTAAACTTCTAAAATCTTTAGTACGACAATCAGTTGTCACTGATGGGGAGTTTGATCCACGCAATAACTTAGTACTTCCCTGTTCTTGGGCATTCGAGGCAAACCAAGAAATTATAACAAAAGAGGTAATTTCTCTCCTTCCTGAGATTCTCAAGCTGCCTCGCCACATTCAATCGAAGGATGCTGTGGCCATCTCGTACGTCCTCAACTATAAAACCCTTTCTCAACGTATCTTCAACATTGAAATGATCGAAGCAAGAACATTTCACGGGAAGAGTCTGAAGCTTTTGCTTGATGCAGCAAACAACAACAGCCACAGGGTAAGTGATAATATGTTCTACGTATATATTGCGTCGCTTTCTATATTTTCCTCATGGTTTGAATTTACTAGTGACTGACAGGATTCCACTTGGCATGACCATAATGTGAATAGTAGTTTTAACAAACGGTTGTTACTGATTTTGCATGCATCATTTTCACTCTATCGTCAGGATTGTACAGTTTTGATCATTCGTATTTTCAATAATAATATTTCTCATATCATTGCTTTAATGACAGTGATCAAATTGCGTACTTTTTCTACGGTAAATAGCAGAGCAATTAAGTGCTCACAAGAGTTCCTCTAAACCTATTGGAAAACGTAAAGAGTGCAAACTTTATGAAATACGTTTGCAATATTCAATGCAAACTTAAACTTGTTTATTGCCAAATAGTCAATACAGGAAGAAATAATACTCTCAGAAGAGAGTAAAATTTGCAAATCTGCGAAATCCTTTGAAAACAAATTTCTACAAACCATTGATTCTAATGAATACATGTTGTAAATGACGACACTGTCACTTTGTTGCAGTCACTTGGTACGTTGCAGCAGATATATATTCCGCTGCCATCTTGTGATAGTGAGCTGCGGTAGGTTTTGCAACTCAGTATTTTAACTTGAGGTACGCCTTTTTGGCCCGTATTGCAGAGTTTCTCCCTATTGTGGGATAAATACAAAACCTGAACATTTAGTTTAGGGGTGCAAGACATTTTCGTTTTTACCGGCCGCGTTACCTTTATTTTTATGAATTGCGATTGCCAATGAGTTCAAGATATTGTTATTTTTTTCTGCATAGCTTCTGCTACACACGCTGAGCCCAGACTGCTTTCCACACGACTGTTTGGCCGTCTTTCTACTACGAATCCCCATGCAATAGACAAACTTTTTAACAGGGTTAGAGCAGGGTTAATGTTAATTAATCACCAGCTGCCATAATTAACTTTTTTACTATGTGTGCAGGACAGCATAATTTTTTATCGAATGCCACATGAAGCTGTACGGCCGCAGTTTGTGCACCCCTGTATTATATGAAACAATTCAATTTCAGCCGACCACAGCGTGGTACTGTAAGCTTATGCGACTGCCAATTAATTGCATTAGAATTACATATGGTCAGTGGCGTATCAAGTGGGACCACGGCCCCGGGCGACACTTTGCTGATAAAAATTAGTTTTTGGAAGGAGTTTAAAAGTTCCGACTCTTCTTTCTTATTTTTAAATAAAGTTTAAAAAATTCTAACTCTTTCGTTTTTGAAACTCTTAAAAGTTCAGTTTTTGTTTTTAGAAGCCCTAGACTGATAGGCTAGCCTAAAACAAAAGACATGTGGCTGTGGAGTGAGCAAATTGTTGAAATGTTTACTCAAAGGTCCGGGTCAAATCCAATGTGCTAAAGTACAACAATGTTTTTCTTCAAATCAGGGCTTTTTGACACATTTACTTGGGGGGCAATTGTTTATACTTTTTAAATTAAGTATGCCGCCATCATATTCCTTAATTTTTTTCCTTTGATTCCCCTGGAATGAGTAAACTATTAAAAAGCCAGGCGGTGGACTTACCCGAGACTAAAAACCAGCAGGGAAGAACATTTTACGAAACATGTTGTGACCATATATGCATATGTAAAAAAAGCAACAAAATAGGAAAACTAATGATGCGGAAGGTGACGACAAGCAGACAAAAGCACGATTCATAATCGACAATGAAAGAGAAGACCCATTTCAGTTTGTGTTTGATTGTGATCTTCAAAATGCTTTAGTAATCCTTATATCTTTAAATAAGCACAAAACGTGATTTTGTTTCATTTTAAATTCTTGTAAATATGGAGGGCTAGAAAGGGTGGCATTTTTATGGTCGGCCCCAGGCGGCACTTAGCCTCGCTACGCCACTCCTTCTGGACTATCCGAAAATGGCTCAATAACCAAAAAAAGCAAGCGCATTCCCGTTGTCACATCTAGAACTGTAGTAACTCATATAAGAGGACCGACTCGAAATTGTAATTCACATGACTTAATTAACGTGGAACGCTAAGAAACCTTTAAAAAGAGAAAGCAAAAGCAGTTACAGCCGCTACACATATATAACTTCAAAAAACACCAAAACACAACTGTTTTCGCTGCAAACAAAAATTATTTGAATGAGTATGAAAGTGTTAAGTGTTACACAGCAAACCAAGCAAATGACCTGTTTAGGCTGGAAATAAAAACCAAACCGAACAATCAATTATCACAGGGAATTAATTATCATAGTGAATTAACAGGGAATTAACAGTTGAGGTCTATTTTGTTTAACCAGATAATCCAAATGAGTAACAACGTGAAGCCGGTGACAGCCTTTTTTGAGCCGGGCAGGTTTTTCATCAGACGTCTCAGACGTAAGAATGGACTAAAACTTTAGCTGTTTCCACACCAAGGCCTAAATAGTCTTGGCCAGAAAAGAAACAATGCTACCTGTTTCTTTGCGTGGTTCCAATGGGCCAAGGCAGCTGAGCCTACCTAACCAAGTGTTTTCAGGTCTTTAGGTTTTTCCGCTGAAAAATCCAAATAAAATAATTGAATTCATATCACGTTTTGATCTTTTTTCGTTGTTGCCATTGCAGTTCAACGAAATTAATATTAAGGAAACAACACTTGGCCCAGAAGAAATCACCTGTGTTGCTAAGCACATCGACAGGATAAAAATGGATAATTGTACATTTGAAGGATCTTCTTTCCTCCGATTATGCCAGGAAATTCAAAATTGCCATGGAAAGGTTGGTTAAATAACTGAGGTTTTTCGTTTCCATCAGGTTGCATAATCTAAATAGATTACGTTTGGCAATTTTAGTGTTGTTCCTTTTATGCTCTACTTAATTCATGCCAAGCGGTCAATGGAAAAATATCCTCTGTGAAACAAGCAAGGAATCAATTACAAATCTGTGAAAGGAAAGCGATTTCACCTAACGCTATTCTATTTGAATAAGATGTAAGGACTGACGATGCGCACTGTTACGTGAAATCGATTTCCAATTAAAATTTTGCGATTGGTTCCTTGCTTTTTTCATCTGTGGAGTTACTTGAATACACATTTGTGCAAGTTTGAATCATAGGAACAAGATGAGAGCAGAGCCCAGTCGGCTGATTCCTCTAGAGAGAAAACCTAGAGCTTTTAATTATCCTCTGTGAATAGTTTGTCTCAAGAATGTAATAAAAATATCCAAACTCCTTCCTCAAATTTGGCAGTAACCTTTTCTCAGTTATTGCCATTGTCAGACAATATTTTTGTGCTCATGAAATCTTATCCAGTTTCGTATGCAAAAAAGTGTAATTCAGCAACTTTGACGAAAAATGTGATTCATTTATTTTAGAGCAGGGGTTCCCACTTTTTGTAACCATGTACCCCTTCAGCATTTCGACAGATGAGCATGTACCCCTAAAATTTCTTATAACGAACAGGCTCAGCAAAATAACAAAAATCTACTGAATTTTTAATAGAACTTTTAGAAACAAATAATTTATAAGTATGTTTTCTCCTGCAATTGCTGATCTTAAATGCACACCTTCAAAAAGGCAAAATGTACCCCGTATTGGGAACCTCTGAGTAAGTAATTTTATCAAAAAATCGAATGAAGCTTGATTGTCTCTTCTTAATCTTACAAAAAATTATGTATAGAAATATACGTTGTATAAGATTCTCTGTAGGTAACTGAAAATACCTGCTATATCAATTGCAAGAAAACCACACAGAGCACCAGTGCAATCGTTATAGATAGAGAATGTGCATTTCAGTTATAGAGTGGAGAGTTTTAGTGTTGTTAAACGGCATTCAATTATTAGGATCGGATGGATTGGCTGAAAGCATTAAAGTAATAAGACAAAGCAAACCGAAATAGGAAATGTTACAATAAATAATTTTTCTTCTAATTAGTAACGAAAGAGCCATTACCAGAATGCATCTGCGAAATACGTTTAGTGAAGTAATGTTTACAAATCCATAATCAGCATAGCTACCACGCGTTGATTGATTAACTGGTTTGAAAGAAACGATTTGAAAGAATGTATCCACAAATCCAGGCGGTGTTTCCAATGGGTAGTCATGAATTGTTGCAACAGAAAAACAACTTGTCGCAAGTATTAGAGCAACTGAGAAAAATAACACTACTTCAAAAACCTCGGGTTACACAGATGAGTGTCTACAGTATAAACACATCCCAAAAATTCAAAATACTGCGCAGTTAGAAATACTCGCTACAGCAAGTTCCTGCAAAAAGTCATAATTTGCTCCATAATCCTTACAATGTCCTTCGTGCCGATCTACTAGTTTTATGTTCAAGGCAGAACCCAGGGTCGGCCCTAGCAGGTGCGGGGCCCAATGCAAGACCTCAGCGCTGGGCCCCTCTGAGCAGTGTTTTCATGACGTCATCGTGTTCAGTCAACCGTGCTATACGGCAGGCCCGTAACTAAGGGATCGCAGGGGAGGCTTCGCCCCCCATGAAAAAAGTTCACCCCTCCTAGAAAATGTGTTTGGGCCTAGTTCAAAAAATGTAGGCCCCTCTCAGAAAGCACTTCAATCCCTTAGCGTCTCAAGCCTNTTATACAACCATGGTAGAGCGCAGATATAAAGCCTTAGCACGAGAACAGAGCACGTTTGCTAACCTTCAATAATAGAGGAAATTCATCGCTAGCTCTAATGAGAGCATTTTCTGTTAGCAGTGAGATTTATTAGCCGTTTCTACTGAATTCTCGAGTGCAAGGGGTATCTGGAAAAAAATGAACAATCTGCCTAAACACCATGCGGTGCGGGGTCCCAGAGGCGCGGGGCCCAATGCAGCTGCATCGGTTGCGTCGGCTTAGGCCGGCCCTGGCGGAACCCTTGCTTGTCCAAAAACAACACAACAATCCGAGAACGAAAGTAAGTAGCTAATGTTTCAACAGATGAAAATGCAAAGAGCATTGTCTTTTATTGAAATCATTGAAGTCTCAAGAAGTTTCGTCATAAGTCCAGAACCTGAACACAAACGCAACCGCGCATATGACTGATGCTAACATAGAACTAAAATCATGAAAGCTCATTCTAAAAGTGATAGCAAAAATGACTCAAGTCAAACCCAGACCTTGCAGTGTAAATGACATTTCATTGAAAAACAGTCACATTTCTTGAAGAGAAATGCAAATAGCGTATTCACGCATGGAACACACACTGCAATAAGCATAGAAGCTAATATACGTGTTAAGCACCATAATGAGTCATTGCTCTTTCCCGTAGTGACACACACTCTTACATATTGAACATTGAGACACTATTTCGGAACACGAAATCTGACTTGTTGGGAGTTGTTGCAAATAACAAGCTGTTAGAAGTATGAATTTGAAATACTCTTTTATTTCAACTGTATGACCGGAGGTGGAACCAAAAACTGCAAGAGCCTTTCTTAGCTAACTTTACATCTGTGTCCTCACATGGACAAAAGTTAAGAAGGTTGTTTGCGGCAGAATTGTAAATTTTGAAGCCCGGATTCTGCCTGAGAACGAAATCACAAGGCCAAACCCGGCCAGAGCCCGACATGTATTTTTGAAGCCCGATTTAGGCCCGAAAGCTACATTTACCGAGTGAGTCAAGATATGCTCAACGGCGGGGTATCAAAAAACGTAGTGTACGGATATAGCTGCAGGTACACACAGTTTTATCACACCAAAATAGCAACCACCTTGGCCAAAACATTGGCTTAAACAAGGAAAACGTAGTTTGTTAGTCAAAGATAATACTGCAGAAAGGAATGTTCCTCAAGAAAAAAGAAACTATCACGAAACTATCCATGATTGCACTAAAGGCACAAAAGAAATTACTTTCTAGAATAGCACTGCAAGCACGAAGAGCTGGTTTGTAGGCCATCGCTTCTTTAGTTAAACCACGAAGTGCCTAAGTGATTAATATTTTGGAAGTAATGCCATCGCGTGCTGATTTCCTCACCACTGTCGCCTTCTCAAAAAGAGTGTGAGGCTAATCCGAACAGAGAACAAATGAGCGCAGCTTGTTTGCAAATAGTAAATATAATTAGCTGAAGACGATCACAATCACTTCAATCACAGAAGTCACCGCCGTAAGCACAACAAATGTACCTCGCCAAAGAAAAAGGTCGTTACTCTGAATGTTATAAAAAAGTTTTGTATGCAGGTCCGAAACATTTTGACAAACTTAAGCCCGAAACTGGCCCGACCGAAAAGACCGACCCGACTTACAACTCTGATTGCGGGAACACTGTAGGCCCTGCTTGAACCTGAAGCTTTCAGTTGTTGACCTTTTAAGTCCCGCCTACGCCACGTTTTTTTTTGCATTTTTTAAATAGTTTTTTCTGGAAAAACATACAATCGCTTTCACTGTTATGCTTTCCGTTCATCTGTGGTCAGGAGTTTACAAAAATTTCCAAACATCCGAAACCATCGCAATTTGCAAAATCAAGTTTAATTTTTTGACCTCGTTTATCTCTGAGGAGCACTTTGTTAATTTCAAATATTTGCAAAAGTAAAAGTCTGTTCGTTGTTTTTTGAATAACATACTGTTGTGACTAAATAGCAGCGACCATTGGCGTCGGAAAGATTTTTCCCAGAGAGGTGTTCAAAATTATTCCCTAAAAGGGGCTAATAGTGATGAAATTTCATTTAACAACTGGAAACTGAGAGAAAAACTATTTTCTACTGAAAACGTAATAGGAAAAAATCAAGCTTAAACTTCTGTGGTGCAAGGCCCCCTTTCGGACGCCCATGGTTGCGACTGTGAAATCAACAAAATTACCCAGCACTAAATATCATTTCAAATTGACTGCTTATTAGAATAAATATTTCAAAGGTTTTGTACTTTGCAGCTCAGCAGTATCATGATGAAAAATCACTACTTCTCAGCCAGAGATGGAGCTTCATTTGTTTCTTGTCTTTGCCACATCAAAGTCGCCTGGCTTTGGAATTGCAAGGTATTCAATATCAGTTATTGCATTCGAATGCCCCAGCTGCAAGTCAAACTTATAAAAACATGCATAAACTAATCAAACTACATCTTATGACATGCAGATGTTTTCAGTTTTGTAAAAGCAAGCAGGACAAATTGTTTGTAGTTTCCTGACGATTACCTACTTCAGGTTTACATCAAGCAAACCACAACAATTACCTACCACATTTTGCTAACATTTGAACAAAACAACGAAACGTGATAAGCAAAATACTACCGAAAGCAGCCTTGTGTTGCAATGACCTCATGTCCTTATGGGAAACACAGGATTGTCCATGGGACATATTTATCTGTCCCATTCTCATCCCATAGCAATTATTGCCTGTCCCATCCCACGGGATTCCCATTATAATATTAATATGGAATACAATTCAATTGAAATTATAAAATTAATGAAAGTTTAGGTTTAGTATCTACTAAATAGGACTGCATGTACAAAGAGACATGCAAAATGACACAATTTATTGACTTTAAAATTCAGAAGTATAGTTTAAGTATGACAACTCAGTATCAATCTGACACGGCTGCTGTCTCATGGGAAATACAAATGTGGGCTGTCCCATCCCATGGGATGTTTCCCATGGGATTCCCGTAGGAATGACATTCCTTTGGACAAGCCTGGGGAAACAGCCTTATACTGCAAGACCTTATGTTTTGATTGGGGAACAGCCTTATATTGCAATGACCTTATGTTTTGATTGGGGAACAGCCTTATATTGCAATGACCTTATGTCTTGAATACAAAGGGAACAACCTCCACGCCCTCGTTGTACTATAAATGTGGTGAGCTCAAGGCCTTTCCGCCATCAAAAGAACAACACAACTGTTAAGGTATGCGGAACGAGGTAAAAACGCGGCCCGACAATTACTTCAGGTCTGATCAGAAATTAGGTGGAAGAGGCGCGTGAGGACGATCAAAGCGTGATGCGCAAAAATTCAGCGAACATTGCATTGTTTAAAATACAAAGCACATCTTTATACAACGATGCTTTCCTATGACTTCTAAAACGTAATTGTTCGATTTTATATTGTACTAAACTCACTGAATATCAAGATTAATTAGATTAAAATTGTGCAAAAGGGGGGCTACATTGTTAGTTTTCCAAAGTCTGAAGATTCTACACCAGTCGGTTGTGGTACTTCATGGAAAAGATTTTTGTGATATAGCACAAGCATATAATTGCAAGTATTTTGACATTATCTTTGAAGTTATGATTAATGGTAGGATCTCACAAGGCTTGACAGCAGAATAAATTGAAAACTTTCTTTTTCAGGTGGAAGGAGCAGTGATAAGTGATTTTATTGCATTACGCAGAGGCATTTCTCCCAACATGCAGCAAACATCATGTCCAGATCTTGGCAATATTCAAAACATGTCAAGTGAGATAATTAGAAAGTTGATTTCTACATCCAGGGTGATAAATCTAACCTTTAAAAAATGTTTAAAATCAAGGTATTCTAGGAAAGAAACAAAAATGTTGTTTACAGAGATTATTTTTGCTTTTCTGTTGATACTGGATTGGCTGACACAGCTAACTCAAGGAAACATTTTTCCAAAAATGCCCTCTTAGGTTTCAACATTCTCAAGCTTCCCCACAGCCAACCAGTTTATGCCTCTCTCTTATAATAATAGTCGAAGTTTTGACAAGACTCTTGCATTCATCAAAAGTGCGATTTCCCAAACCTGGCTTCTGCCTTGGTTTGGTTTGATGTAAAAGGAGGTGAAAGCTGCTTGAAAGTGACGAAAACTTTGTTGAGCTTAGAAAACAATTCTCTAAAAACACTATAAAGCAAGCAATCACTCAAGGAAGTTATACAAACTTTTCCACATTTAATTAAAATATGCATTCGATTATCGTTGGCGAATAATGAGCAACAACAACTATAAGAACCTCAATGCTGCAGCGCACATTTCCTTCATCCGGTCAATGCTCCTTTGCACCGAAACTGGTCAAATTGTTGAATCAGAAGTACTGTATATAGTTCGATTTTAATCACTGGCAATGCAGAATCACGGATGACAAGCAGTGGACGGTATTAATCGTTTGTGTTCAAAAATATGCCAGAGTACTTCGTCTGTTGAAATAAACAAACATAATCAGATAAAATAAAGGGTATCATGCTATCAGTTGTCATTTAAAATATCACCAAAAGCGAAAGACTGTTACAACAAATCATCAAATGATTTCCCAACGAGGCAAGGTTGCCTTCGCATGAATCTATATCGAAGCCAACCAAAGTCGAACAGTAATTCTCTCAACCTTCAACCACAGCTCGTAGTGTAAGTGGAAAACAATGGTCTCTGTGACATATAGACAAGCTCATGGTGCAGAGCAAAGCCTAGTTGACTGAAAACAACAAGTTTCCGTAAAATAAGGATAAAAAATAAAAACAAATTATTTCACAAAAGCCGAAGCTTCGTTGAAAACAGGAAAAAATCAATGCGTGGTAAAATTTTTTTCGTAGTTTACAGAATTCAACCGAATTCAGAAAAAAATAGTTTCTGTGAAATGCACTTTATAACTTTCCAGTTGGGGTAATCTCCTCGCTGATGAAACGAGAGCGGATTTTTTTCAGTTTTTTGTAAAAATTCAAAAAACTCAAATATTTAATTTCCCACCCAAATTTGCAGTAACACTAGTAGCATATATCACGTACTTTACAAAGCTTACTTTTTTCTTGTCTTATTGCAGTAAATTCGACGTCAAAAAGCTTGATGGAACTTCCAAGTTTGTTGCAAGAATACAAGAGTTGCTTAGCAACAAGGAAATTTGACGAAGCAGAAAAATTGAACAAAGAAATAAATTATTTCATCACAAATGAGATCAACACAACGGGATGGGAGTTGATGAGTTTTGCTGATGATCTGCTGAACAATGCTGATCGCTTCGAAGAATCTATTCCTGTTTGGTTCGCAGCAGCTACTCTGTGTAAGAAAAAAGGAGATTTGGTGGGGATGAGCTTGTGTGTTGGTGTGCAGTGGGGAGGAATGCACAGGGCGAACAAGTCGATGATTGATCGTGACGTCACGATGAAGGAGGTTGTTAAGCGCCACGTGATACCGCTCATGCGTGACATCAAAAACCAAATGTTGGAGGTGACACCAGAGAGTGAGGGACGTAAGTGCGAGAGGTTGAGTCGGGTTCTCAAATACATCGCTAAGAGCGAAAAATGCGTCGATGATGACGAAGCTGCGCAGGAAGCGTTGAAGGAAAGTAGAGTGTGGTGGGAACGGTTGAGGTTGGAAGAGGAAAGGGAGAAACCATGGTGGGAGATGGTAAGGGATGTATTGTGTTGCAATAAACAGGAGCAAAGTGAATCTTCAGAGGAAAGTGAAAATGTAGTGGAGCTGGATTAATGGAAGGAAAGAATGTGGCGAAGAAGTGACTAACGTAAGAGAGACGTATTGTGATAAAGCAAAAGTGGCGTCTGTTACACATTATGGTGCATTTTGTTACAGACATGCAGAAACTTACTCTAATCAGAAAAACTTGGTGTGGAAACATGTCGTGCATGAATTATCATCGCTTGAAACAATTTTTTTTTTTTGACAAATGCAAAATTTCTGAACGAGATGCGATAATTTTGTTTGAAAAGAAATGCGTTTTCTAATGGAAAAACTATTCTTTTCAGACAATTCAACATCTGCAATGATTTTTGCTACGATTAACGAATGCGCATATCACTTTGTGACAACTTTCCTGTCACAAAGTGTTGACATGTATCTGTATTTTCACTTTCATTCATGTTTTATGAGAATTTAGTGATAAAAATTTTAATTTCTTGCCTAAAACTGTTTCATCATCTGCGAGATAATCAAAAAATCATCATCAAAATTCTTCACATTGCTTAGAATTTTCGTTACTCTCTGACTATTGGTAAGAAAGCAGAGAACCATATGAACTTAACCTTTTTTGTCGCCGATATTGGTTTGATGATGCTGGTTTCATTTCATGTCACGTTCATCGAGCAACAGCTGAAAACAAAACATCATCTTTGAATGTTTTGTTTTCATTCCCAAATAGGCCCAAGCACCGCGTGCAGCAACCTGACTAGTTGCAAAATTAACTTGAACAGAAAATGCCAGTAAAACTTTTTGATCTGGGATTAGCAACGAATATCATTCACATGGTACCCCTTGGTCTTTACCTTGCCNTTGTTGAAAGTTTGTTTATAAATCACTGATGAAACCCTATCATTAATTTCCACAAAGGTTTCCTTTGGTCATGCAAGTACTTTGCGTGGACTTCATACTGTGCGATATTGTGATGCCATGGGATAGTCTAAATTTTCGGGACGATATCCCCATTATTTGATGCGTTCTATGACTAGAGCCACCAGAGACAACTGCTACCCACGACAATGGCCACCGGCACAACTGCCACCTAGGACATAATAAAATCTACACATTTATTGCCATTTAAAGGCATTTGAACTTCGCCAATGTTGCTTTCATGTCACAAATTTTGAAACAGCAAATGTGTATAACGAAGTTTCTTCGTCCTCGGAACACTTTAAAGAAACTTCACTTCAACTTTGATGCATTTGGTGGAGATTGTCGTATCGATGTCATTACATTTTCATAAACATTCTCAAGTTAGTGCTAGCCCCATGTTTTATGAGAGTTTTTTAAGATTTTTTACAGCACAATATTGCATCGCAGTCATTCCTCGCACTTATAAAAACCCCTTTACTCCGTGGATTTCAAGTTCTGTCCGTTGCTTTACCTCAGCTTTTGATTTGTGAGTTGCATGACAGCAAGAGCAATGTTGTAACTCACTTTTGCTGCACTATGTTGGAGCAATATCTTCTGTAGCACAGTGGGTCCTAACCACAATGCCGTGAGAACTACGCCACGTGGAAACGCGATAGTGTTGAAACTGACTTTGATAGCTCGTATATGGATGTGGAAAGCGCATTATAAGTCAGGGGTCGGGAACCTATGGCTGGCGAGCCAGATGTGGCTCTTTTGATGACGGCATCTGGCTCGGTTGATATTTTCTTAACACAATTGTTACGAATGAAACTTTTTCTGCAATTTTCCTACAAAGCCATCAGCAACATCATGCAGCACCAGAGATCGCATTAACAGTAAGAAGCATGTTACTAAACAGAAAATTCAGACATTTACCATTGTTTAAAATTTTTGATTTTGCTTTAAAATGCACACGTTAGTTCGTTAGTTGCATTAAGTGTTGAAAAAGATAATATGGCTCTCACGGAAATACAATTAAAAATATGTAGGTTTCATGGCTGCTTTAGCCAAAAAGGTTCCCGACCCTTGTTCTAGGTGGTAGTTGTTCGGGTAGCGATTGTTATAGATGACAGTTGTCTAAGTGGAAGCTGTCCCGGGGTGAAGTTATTCGGGATTTAGTTGTCCAGCTGGCTATTATGCTGATACCTATTACTTGATAGAACCCATTGGGACATTTATGGGTTTTGTAATGACGACGCGATTTTACAGTTTTGTCTCTGCCGAAAAAAACATCCAGTTTTTGCGTTAGACATTCCGGAAAATCGTCATCGACAAACTGAGTAGCTGCCAATGAACCATGACTTTTCCTACATATAAACAAAATAATGGGGAAAACACAGTGGTGTAGCTAGAGGTTTCCGCCAAGGGGAGCAAAAATTAGTTGAAAGGGGCAAAAAAAAATAATGTACTGAAAACCTAAAGAATACTAAATATCAAAATGTCAGCTAAAAGGGGCCCAGTTCTTGCATTTAACTTGCCAGGTGGGGCGACTCGCCTCCTTGCTTCCCAGTCTGTTACGCCAATGGGAATACAAAAAAACAAAACCCAAAATGTGGAAAAGTTGAAATATAAAATTGTGTTCAAGTACAACCCACGCATTTTTGAAAAACATTTCAGAGTCTGTGCATTTATTATTGGAGTTATACTGTACATTTATTATTGTATATTGCAGTGATAACCTGCCAAAGCACATACACAGTAACCCTCGCTATTTTGGAAAATGTTTATCCTTGTTCTTCACGCATGTAATGACTGCAGTGGATTTTACGTTTTATTTTCTGCCGTTTAAAACCGCACTTCTTACCATTATGAATGCTTATAGCTTTTGCTGGTCATTCATTCTGCTTCGTCTGCGTAGTTTGCCGTAGTATCTCAAAAAACTCTGAAAATAACTTTTAATAAATTTGCTCAATGCCACCTCTGCTTTACCAATCAAGTAATAAACTTTGATCTGCATTTGGTCATGCATCCAACAATGAGCCCGTCATTTGGAAAACACTATTAGGGAAAAAAGCATGTTCTGCACTTTTATATTGACGAGTGACTAAAAACGACAGAATTGCAAATTTCAGTCAACTGCGCATGTGCCACACCTACTACTGTTTGTCCCAGTAAGACCACTTTGTTGTAGTTACGTCATCTTCTACGATGTAGTCCCTCAATGGCAGAGACACTTATTGAGACACAGGAAGTTTTCGCACCTGCTTGTTGCTTTCTTCAACAGCTCTGAGTCTCGCAAGTTCTAAATGGCACGTGTGTGACCTACGTTCATGGTGGATGCAACTCAACGACCATTTCCGCTAAGTTGTAAGAACATGGCGCATACTCCATGACCGAAAATAAAATGAAAGCTTGCCACACTAAACGTTTTACCTGAATTACGTGGTGAGAGGAATTTTTTTCTTAACAAACGATATTTCTTTCTAATTATTATCATAATTCATAACAGCTAGGTCTCAGTGCAATGCTTTATTAGAAAGTGGATTTAGTTGCACGAAAGACAGTGTTTGACAAACGAATGGATAAAATAGGCTGTTCTAATCACCCTAATAGAACATATCAGTTTTTAAACTTGGCACGTTTTTGAATCGTTCCTATTGACTGGAGTGTCCTTTCGACCGAAACGACCTTTGCGTGATCAAACATAGCTGTCCCATTAAAAACTATTTGAGCTCTAGTCAAACTCCAATTGCGCATGTAAACGAGGTTGATGACGTAATAACTTCCAATCTAGGTCAAAATATTGAGACTGAGTTTAGGTCAGTGATTCTCAAACTTTTCCAGCTTGCGGCGCACTAAGATAATAAAAAAAATTCGTGGCACACTTGCTACAAGACAAAGTTGCTTTAAAAAAATGAATGCGATGGGTGTGCCTGTTTTCGGGAACAAGTAAGATTGAAACGAGGTTCCGTCGTTGCCACGCACACCTGCATTTTGTCGTCAATTTAGTTTCAGTTCGAGCAGAAAATCCATATTCACAGAGCCACGAAGATGCTAATGGAAAGATTATTTTGATGGCTTTGACACCGATCATGGTATAGGATTTGTAAGCAGATCGCTAGAACTCGTCCAAGCTGTTTTTGGGAAACAATGCTTGAAAAAAACGGATCGTTTCGTACATCAATGAGCTGCATGGGCGTCGGCAGAAAATTTTCCAGGCGATGGCAACATCGACATTTTGTTCATCGTATTCAGGTTTCTGACAAATGGACGTTCATAAAAAGTTTTACCCTTTCTATCTGAAACATGAGTGCACAGAAACCCTCTACGAAAATTAAAAACTATTGACAGTTATTTCTTGCATGCCCCACGCTTAAATCAAAATCTGTTGTTTCCCAGGCCGCTATTTTAGAGCCATCATACAAACAAACACGAGTCTGAGATAACCCATACAGAGCAGAAGAGCAAGAGCTGCGCCAGAAATGTAGTGGCACAGAGGCAGATATCACGAATGCATTGAACGCAGAAGATAGCAATGTCGGGTTTAAGGGGAGGCGAGCGAGGCACTTGCCACGAGGGGCGCAAGACGAGCCCCTCGAGTTGTTTCGTGTGTAAACTGCAACCTGGCTGGCCATGTGCTACATTCAGTTCGTCGACAGATTATTATCGTATGATATACTTCGACGTTGCCGACAGCATCAGTGGTGAAATACCAAAGAGGTTCAATCAGGAAAAGTTTGTTCTTTATGCAAAATGCGAGGAATTGTTGATTTCGTCTGCAAACAGAGAGTGCGTGATCGCAGAAAACTTGGAAATCGTGAAAAACCTTTTTGATGATGATCTGGAAGCCTGAAAGGTGTCTAAACAGTTGGGTGTTCTAAGTGATGCAGTATGGGTGCCAGTGTGAATATGAAAGTCTTAGTTTCCAGCACTCTTGCAATTACTTCAAATTGCAACATTTTTCTAAAGTTACGAAACTTCTGCAACATATTTATGTGCTGCGTTAACACTTGTAATCTCTACTTGTTTTGTTTATCGTGTGCAAACTATTTTGTACACGTTTACAAAGCCTAGAGACCGTTTTAGATAACTCGTAGTTCTAATGGGTTCGACGAGAATGATCAAGGCTAGATTGTCACGAAATGAAGTTCACTTAACCCTGCCTATCTGTGAGTTTCCCGGACTCTTAACATTCAGCATTTAAAATACAAATGTTTTATTCATAATTGTACAAAAAAAGGTGATGCATACTGCATATTTCATAGTGGGTGTTCAAGTTCTTTCTTCAAGTTTCGTATCTCATTCTGAACAGCGAATCCGGTTGAATATATTTTACATCAGTAAATTGAACATTCAAACTCGAT